>Ga0172381_10005814_pt1 | contig 12445 bp, 12 predicted proteins | sample Leawel6488metaG_FD_119754 | JGI IMG/M metagenome (GOLD analysis project Ga0172381, IMG submission 119754) | Leachate microbial communities from a municipal landfill in Southern Ontario, Canada - Leachate well 64-88 metaG | ecosystem: Engineered > Solid waste > Landfill > Unclassified | place...
AAAAGACTTTCTTTGATTCCCCTGCTTCTCGTACTTTTAATTTTAAATCCGCAGAATTGCCAAGGTTATAGTACTTCATGCAAATCCCTTTGCATGGACATCAATCCTGTTTTAGGAACGGGCAGATCCTGTTATTTCGGATCTTGCCGAAAAGTATTGTTTAAGAGCGCGATGGTTGCGGGAAGTCCTCTGGCTTATCCGGGGTAGGATAGGGAAAAAAAGAAAAAAAATTCAGAAGTATCCGGTTGTTTTTCCGGGTTTTCTGCCGGATAACACGATGTTGCAGAACCTCCTTTGAGATGATGCTCATTGGCAGTTAGTAGCACTGAGATCATGAGGGGGATCAGATGGTCTTCAGGAAGGCTCCCTGGTAGCGCTGCCTCACGACGGAGAATTGTCTCGTGGAGAGTAATGATTGGGCCAAGGACCCCCAAAAAATCAGCCCTCTTTTGCCAAACGGCGTTCATTTTGAACATTTCGTTCCGGTCCGGGAAATTTAGGGTACCCGAAAAACTTCGTAATTCACCTAAAACACCCCCGGAATTCATTTTAAATCGCTCTATAATACCCCGGATTCCCGGATTTTACACCGGATGGGCAAAACTTCGCTAATAGACCCCTTGTAATTTGACGATCTACCCCTTCCGCGGAGTTTAGAACGTGGCCGGGGACTGCCGGAGGTGTTAGATCCAGGGTAAAACTGGAGGAGAGTCCCCATAGTAACTGCCGGGACATCTGCCATCTCCATGGCAGGGTTAGAAAAGCCGGGTCCCGGACTTTTTGATCCAGACAAATTTTTTTCATAAGGCCGGACTACCGGATTTTTTCATCGCGGACGCTGGTGCACGATCATTTTGTAAAAAAGAACCCATCATGGAATTGCAGATTATTTTCCGGACCGGATTTATCACCTGCCGCGGGGCGATGCCGGTGTACCTGTTCCTCGTGTTTCCGGAAAATTATCCAGAATCCGGAATCATCGTTGATGATCCGGTAATCGCTGATCCCGACAACTTCGATCGCTGCCTCGATCTCACGGACCGTGAACCGGCGAAACCGGGTCTTTGCCGGATACGCAGGATAGTCCTGGATCCTGTAATCTTTCCGGCTTGCAAGAACTTCGTCACGGATACGGGCGCTGCCATACCCTCCGCCGACATAAGCCATCCCGCCCAGGTTGAGAACCCGGTGGATCTCCGCAAACGCCGCAGGAAGATCTTCCCAGGAATGGTACGAGCCCCGGCTGACCACGAGACTGAACGTGGCATTCGCAGCCGGGATCGCGTGGACATCCCCGATAACCGGGACCACCAGGTCTTCCATGCACCGGTCCCGGATATTCCTGGATGCCAGTTCGTACATTACCGGAGAACTATCGAGAGCCGTCACCCGGAGGTTCGAGAGCAGGGCAAGGGCTATCGCAAGCAGGCCCGGCCCGGACCCTACATCAAGGCAGCTGCCCCGGGTTATCCGGGTCCGTTCGAGGATCTGGTCAGCGATGACCGGGTAGACCCGGGCAAACAGGGTTCTCGCAAACTCATCGTACTGCAGGGCCCCTTCGCCATATTTTCCGAACAGGTCATAGGTTTCTGTCATGGCGGATCATTTTTAAAAAATGATTGCCGTTTTTCCGAGCCGGTCTCTTTATTCGTCAACCGATCTGTGAGAGGGGGGACAGATCGAAATATCATAGCTGCCCACCAGTCCAGCCATCGTACCTAAGTAATTTTAATTAAATGTATTAAACAATTACCACTTGTTAATTATTTTTTATTAATATATGGATTGTATCCAACGTGGAACGGTTCCCTCGTGAAAAAAGCGCTGGAATCGGGCAATCTCAAACCTCATCGCAGGAACCGGATTTGTCCCGCTCCTTCCCGAACCACACCTCGCCCTCCCGTGCCGCTTCCAGAAGCCGGATCGTGTACGGGTCGGAAGGCCGGCGCAGGACCTCCGCGGTCTTCCCGGACTCCACGATCCGCCCCTCATGCAGCACCGCCAGGGAATCGCTCATTCTCCCGATGAGCTGGAGATCGTGGGAGATGAAGAGAAGCGTGAGGTTCATCCGCTTCCGGAGTACCTGGATCAGGCTTAAGATCTGTGCCTGGACCGAGAGGTCGAGCGCTGCGGTGGGCTCGTCCAGCACGAGGAACTCCGGTTCCAGGGCAATGGCCCGGGCGAGAGCAGCCCGCTGCTTCTGGCCCCCGGAGAGTTCGAACGGCCGGCGAACCGCAAGTTCCGGTTGCAGGCCGACCATACCGAACAGCTCGGCAACCCGGTCGTCCCGCTCATGCCGGCCTGCCTGCTGCCAGACCACGAGGGGTTCGGCAACGGACGCCCCGATCGTGAGCCGGGGATCGAGAGCGGTATCAGGGTCCTGGAAGACGATCTGCATCCGGGGCCGGAGCTGCCGCAGGGCCGGCTTTCTGAGCGCAAGCAGGTCGATCCCGTCAAACACGATCCTTCCTGCGCTCGGCTCCACGAGCCGGATCATCATCCTCGCGAGCGTAGACTTCCCGCTGCCGCTCTCCCCCGCAAGGCCGAGGGTCTCGCCCTGCCGGATAACGAGCGACACGTCATCGACCACACAGGTCCGCTTCCTGCTGAAGAATCCCGATGAATAATATTTCGAAACCGAAGTGAGCTCAATCATACCGGAGACACCTGACCTGCCGGTCCTTGCCGGCAATCTTCAGCACGGGATGCGTGGAACTGCACTTCTCCATTGCGCAGGAGCACCGCGGACAGAACCGACAGCCGGGCGGCACCTGCCCCGGTGCCGGGCTCATGCCGGGGATCGGGTGGAACCCCGCGGACGGGGATGAGGCAAGGAGCCCCTGCGTGTACGGGTGCATGGGCAGCGTAAAGAGATCGTGGGTCGGGCCGTACTCCACGATCTCCCCGGCATACAGCACGGCCGTATGGGATGCAAGAGCAGATGCTGTCCCGAGATCGTGGGTGATCAACAGGAGCGTCCGATCCTGCATCACGCTCCTGAGGAGCCGGAGGATCTGCGCCTTCACCAGCGCATCGAGCCCGGAGGTTGGCTCGTCCGCAATGATGAGATCCGGGTTGCAGGCAAGCGCCATGGCGATAAGGATTCGTTCCCGCATGCCCCCGGAGAACTGGTGCGGGTACTTCTGCATATTCTCTTCCGGGCGTTCGATCCCGAGGATCGTGAGCAGACGCACCACCTCCCGCTTCAGGTCCTCGCCCCTGTATGACGTGCAATGGGTGAGGGATTCTGCGATCTGGTCGCCAATCGTAAGGACCGGGTTGAGCGCGGACGCGGAGTTCTGGGAGATCAGGGCGATCTTTTTCCCGCGGATCTGCTGCATCTCCTGCTCGGAAGCCAGCAGGAGATCCCGCCCGCCATACAGGGCGGATCCCGCGACCCGGGCATTGGACGGGAGCAGGCGCATCACCGACATCCCAAACACGGTCTTGCCACACCCGGACTCCCCGATAAGGGCTACCTGTTCGCCCGCGTTGATCTCAAGATTGATGTGGTCAAGCACCGGCACCGTGCCGGCCCGTCCTTCGAACTGCACGGAAAGATTACTGACAGCAAGCAGGCTCATATCCGGTTCACCTCCAGCCGGGGATTGAAGGCCTCCTCGAGGCTGTAGCCGGCAAGCGCAAGGGCCAGCGAGATCCCGACAACCGCAAGACCGGGCGGGAGGATCCACCACCAGAGGCCAAGGGAGAGCGCCCCGCTCGAATAGGCGTTCTGGATCATCGAGCCCCAGTCCACGGTCATGGTATCCCAGAGCCCGATGAAACTCAGTCCCACACCCATCACGAGATAATGCTGCGAGGCCGTGACAAACTTCACCGTCACTACCGGCATCAGGTTGGGAAGGATATGGCGTGACATGATGCGAAGGTCCGGGGCCCCGACTGCCCTGGCCCCTTCGATGAACGGCGTCTCTGCAAGCGAGAGCGCCGGGGCCCGGATGAGACGGATGCCATGGATACTCCCGAGGACCCCCATGATGATGCTGACCTGCACGACCCCCGGGTTGAAGAAGGTGGTCAGCACGATGAGCAGGGGAAAGATGGGGACTGGCATCAGGATATCGAGGATGCGGCAGACAACCTCATCGACCGTTCCCCCGTAATACCCGAGGACAATACCGGCGCAGGTGCTGATCGCCACCGATAATAATGCGGCGCCAAAGCCGAAGATCAGGGTGACCTGCGATCCATACACCAGCTGGGAGAAGATATCCTGGCCCACTTCATTGGTCCCGAACAGGTGTTCGCGGTCCGGCGGCTGGAGGGGAGATCCGACAATCTCCGTGGCGCCATAAGGGGCAATGAAGGGAGCAAGCAGGGCGACTGCGAAGTAGAGGCAGAGGATTGCAACGCTTACCCGGAGAAGAGCCTGCCTAGTCATGGCCACCCATCCTGATCCGGGGATCGAGATACGAGACAAGGATGTCGGCGGCCAGCATGGCGCCGATCGTCATGAGGGTGTCCAGCAGGAAGATCCCTTCGAGAAGGGGCAGGTCCCGCATCCGGAGCGCATCGGTGGTCAGAAGGCCGATCCCCGGCCAGGAGAAGACCGTCTCGATGAAGACATTGCCCATGATGATGCCGGCAACCTGGAAGGTCGTCATCGTCACCATGGGCAGGAGGGCGTTCTTCAGCGCATGGCGCCAGAGGACGGCACGCTCGTCCAGCCCCTTTGCCCGGGCCGTTGTGATGTAATCCTCCCCGATGACCGCGATCATCGAGTTGCGCATCAGGTAATAATTGCCGGTCGCGACAAAGGAGGTTGTCAGGCCGATCGGCAGGATGGCATGGTACAGGACATCCCGCGGGTCCAGGCCGGAGTCCAGGACGCTGATGCTGGAGAATCCCCCGAGCGGGAACCACTGGAGGCAAAAAGCAAAGACCCACACGGCCATGATCGCCCACCAGAACTCCGGGATGGCACGGACGACGATCATGATGTTGAAGAGCGCAAGATCCTTCTTCCCCCCGGATCTCCACCCGGACCATGCGCCCAGCAGGATGCCGATGAGAATTCCGAGGAGGACTGCGGGGAGCAGGATGACAAGCGACCAGGCAAGCTTCTTCATGATCAGCGGGAAGACCGGGAGGCCGTACTGGTACGAGTACCCCCACTGGCCCTGCAGGATATTGAAAATATAGATGAGATACTGCTCCGCCAGGGGACGGTCAAGCCCGTACTGGTGGTAGAACTGGATTACAGCTTCCTGGGGCAGGGTGTTCGATAACGAGAGGAGGTAGTTGGTGATATAATCACCGGGCATCAGGTGCAGGATAAAAAAGGTGAGCGTGACGCAGACGAAGAACGCTGCGCCGCTGTAACAAATCCTCCGCAGGAGGTAGTGCCCGTCAATCATGCTGGTGTTCCCGGCCGTATCGCCCCGGTTACTGCACCGGGGTAAGGTTGGTCAGCACCCGTGGATCCGTGACCGTATAGTATCCCGGTCCGAGATCCCACCCGGTGAACCGGTCGGAGCGGTACGCAACGATCGTATCGGATGTGCAGACCGGCACGCTCGGGATGTCCTCTGCAAGAATGTCCTGGAGTTCGTATGCCATGCGCACGATCTCCTGCTGGTCTGAGGTTGTATGGATGGCATCCAGCAGGGCATTGTACCCGGCATTGTTGTAATTGTAATAATTCGTCTCCTGGAGGGGGGTAACTGCAAAATCCGAGAGCGCATCTGCATCGTCATGCAGGGTCACCGGGAACGCATCGATGAAGACCGGGTTGGCATTGACTGCCGTGCGGTACTGCTTCTGGTCGTCATACGAGACCGTGCTTACCGGTATTCCCAGCTCGCTCCAGTCATTTTTCAGGACCGAGACTATCTTCTGGTTTGCATTATTGGCCTGGCCCTTGGTGCCGAGCGGGATTGTCAGCGTAACCGCTTTTCCCTCCGGGCCGAGAAGCCTGCCCTCCGAGTCCCAGGTAAATCCGGCACTCGCCAGGATCTCCCGTGCCTCGCTCAGGTTATAGTCATACATGCCCACATCTGCCGGGTTGACATACCTGCCGGCAAGGCTGGGGATCAGGAACGTGGTCTCCGTTGGCCGGCCGTTGCCGAACAGGGAACTGATCGTGTCGCGGTCAACGGCATGGCTCATCGCTCTCCTGAACGCGGTGATATTGGCCGGGTATTGTGCGGTGTTGAAGGCAACCTCATATGCGCCGGTATCGTTGATCGTGTACAGGGCGATGTTCTTCTCGCCTTCCAGGCTCTCTGCCACCGCAGGGGAGATGTCGGAGACAACATCGACCTCGCCATTCTTCAGTGCCAGCACCTGGCTGTCCGGGTTGGTGATCAGCTTGAGAACCACGCCGCTGACCTGTGCCTTCCTGCCATAATAGGCATCGTTCTTCAGAAGGCGGACATACCCGGCGGTATCCTGGTCAAAGACGAACGGGCCGGTGCCGATGAACTGATCGTCCGCGTAGTGCTGCGGATCGGTGATGTTCTCCCAGATATGCTGCGGGGAGATGGTGATGCCCGGCTGGCGCGAGATCTGGTCGAGGAACCCGGAATACGAGGTTTTCAGCGTGACGACTGCTGTGTAATCATCCGTGCACGCGATAGTCTCGACATCGTGAAGCACATATGCCAGCGTGAGGTTGTTGGTTTTTAGGTAATCGTTGGTGAACTTCACATCGCCACAGGTGAACGGGACGCCATCGCTCCAGGTTGCGTTCCTCACCAGGTGGAAGGTCCAGACTTTCGCATCGGGAGAGACCTCCCAGCGTTCGGCAAGCGCAGGATCAAAGGTGCCATTGAGATCCTTTATGACAAGACCCTGGTAGATCCCGGGCGGCACACCGCCTTTCTGCATGGTGCTGGTGTACGTTATGGACGAGGACAAACTCACGGGGATGATGACTTCTTTTATGGAGAGCGACGTATTTTTCGCCGTACCCTCGGAGGTGGTTCCGGTTGCTACACACCCGCACAAAAAGCAGAGCATGATAATGCCGAGAATGCACGCACCTGCGGTTGCGAGAGACTGATACGTATACGGATGATGGCTTTTCTCCATGAGGATCTCCTGAATACCAGCGATAGTGTAACCATCATATTCCGTTTTATTTAACCATTTTTGTTTAATTTTATTCAAAAGTAAATAAAATTACCAAAACTTATAAGATCAGAATTCCAACTGGAGTGGGATACTTATGGGTTCGCAAAAAGATGTCATGGAACTCTTCGCGGAGCGCGATCTCCGCCGGATTTTTTCCGAGTATGATGGATGGAAGATAACACCGGCCAGCGCCGCTCTTTCACGCGGGGGACTGTACCGGATCTCCCGGAGCAAATGGGTAGGCGAGGAAGTTGCCTTTGTTGCAGTATCGTTCGATCAGGTTGTGTCGGATGAGACGATCACCGCTCTCGATACCATACCAAACGGGAGCAGCGCTGCCCGCATAAAGAAATACCTGCTCGCGCCTCAGGCCGCGAACACCGGGGGAGTTCCACCCCACATCCGGACTCTCCTGATGAGCTCCTTTGCATTTGCCGAAGGATCGCTGATCTGGCTGACAAAGAAGAAGAATGCAAAAAAATTCATGGCGCAAAACCAGGCAGCTGCAGCATAATCAAGCCTGTTTCTTTTTTCCGCTCATGATCACCCGCCGTATCGGGCCCGGGCAGTTCCGGCATCGCACGGGCAACCGCTGGCCGGATAACCTGGCGGGAGCGGAACCGTATACCGGTGAAAAAACCTGTCAATCGCAGATTCCCGCAGAGTAATGATGCGATCCCGGGTGTACGCGGGTAATAAGCGACCGGTCAAAGATCTCTTCTTCCCGTACCGGCCGCGAGATGTACCCCATCTCCTGCAGCGTCCGGACAAATTTCATGGTGGAATTCACGTACTCCGGGGGCAGGGCGGCGCAATACTTCGGGGATATCCGGTAGGTCTCCCGGACAAAATCCGGATCAACCATGCCGGTTATCGCAGAGACGATCCGGGCAGCCCCGGTGGGATCGTGCCGGATCATCTCGCAGGCTGCCTCATGGGCAGAAAGAAACTGCATAAGCATCTCCTTCTCTTCAAGCATCTCCCGCATGACAACGATACCGTAACTCGGGTTGAACGGCCAGAGATGATCCGGCGGGACAACCAGCCGGGCACTGCCATACCTGCTGGCGGTAACTGCAAGAGCCGGCGTCCCGGCCGCCGCCGCAATCTCCCCGTCACGGAGGGCATCGGGAAGGTAGTCGGCCCACGGGTAGTTCTTCACGGTCACGCCACGGATCCCGTGCTCCCGTAAGAGTTCGCTCACGATGACGTCGTGGATGGAGCCTTTCGGAGGCGTACCGATTGCCGCGCCGGAGAACTGGGAGAGGAACTCCTGCATGCCCCCGCATTCCGCAAGAGTGCTGATCGCGGGGCCGGCAACCATGACCGTGCCTTCCACGTGCCCTCCCGCGATACAGGCAAGGGAGATCCCCCGGTCGATACCGATGATCACCGGGGGAAGACCGATGTACCCGAGGTCAAGGTCGCCGCGCTGCATGGCATTGATGATATCCGGGCCCGAGGCAAAGAGCGTCCACGTGGCGTCAAGGCCGCGGTCCGCGAGGAGACCGGTCCCCCGGAGCAGGAACGCCGTATGATACATCGTCGAGAGGTGGCCGATGCGGATAGCGCAGGGTTCATGGGTCATGGTTCACCCGATCTTCCGCGCAACCGAACTGATGGCTTCATCAATCACCGCGAGATCCGGGCGGAGCATCCCAACAGGGATATCCACGATCTTCTCTACTATGGAGGCGAGGATCGGCGCACAGATGATGCCCGCCGCCCCGTCTTTCTCCGCCCTCGCCGAGGCTACGATGCATTCTTCGAGCGAGTTGGCAGAATACCCCCGGATGGCATAGGTTTTGCCGGCAACCTCCACCTCGCGGCGCTCCATGCTGTCGAGGAGGAAACGTGCTGCGACGATGGCAATGAAACTGTGCCGGGCAGGTTCAAGGACCGCAACAATCTTTTTTATCGTCGAGAGGCGCGGGTCACGTTCCCCCACCGTCACCTTGTAGAGGGTCGAGACCGGGATGCCCGTGAGATCTGCGAGATCCTTAACGCTCATATTCTTCCGCTCCAGCTCCTGGTTCAGGGCCGTGGTGAAATCGGTCTCGAATATCCTCTTTGACAACATATTAACCTTTAAGTGACATTTATTAGATTATAATTGTTACTATAAGGTAAATTTTTCTGGAATTTTGGAAAAGTATATCATTCACCGCGTTCATGATCCCGGTGATGCACAGCGAACAGACGTACGAACTCACGATTCTTCCCGGCACCAATCGTGAAGGGGAGAGGGAGGGATTCGACCGGATTGTTATTCGGCCCGGCGATACGCTCTCCATTGTCGGCCCCACCGGGTCGGGAAAATCCGCATTCATCAACGATATCGAGGTCCTGGCCCTCGACGATACCGTCACGGGACGCACCATTCTCATCAACGGGGCCGAACCCCAGGAAGATATGGTACGGGACCCGGCAAAAAAACCCATTGCGCTGATCACCCAGAATACCCGGGTCATCGCCGACATGACGGTCGGGAAATTTCTCGCCATGCATATCAGGGCACGGGACACGGACGCACGGCACCTGATCGACCGCACGATCGCCCTTGCCAATGAATTTACCGGCGAGAAGATCAAGGAATCCGTGCGCATGAGTGCGCTCTCCGGCGGCCAGACCCGCTCGATCCTTATCGCTGATGCGATCCTGATCGGCCAGACACCGATCCTGCTCCTCGACGAAATAGAGAATGCCGGCATCAACAAGGAGCGGGTAATCACCTGCCTCAGGGAATACCAGAAGGCCGTGATCTTTGTCACCCACGACCCGTACCTCGCCCTCATCACAGACCGCCGCATCGTCATGAAGAACGGTGCAGTATCCGCTGTGCTCGAGCCAAAAGGCCGCGAGAGCGGGATCATCGCAACGGTAACCGACATGGACTCCTCCCTCTGGGACCTCCGTGAGAAGATCCGTGCAGGCGATATGATTCCCGACCGGCAGTCCTCCCTCAAGAAAACGGGAGTGCCTGCATGAAGCTCATCATGGTTGCCGGCCCGCCCAGCGCAGGGAAGACCGCTGTTATCCGCCAGATCATCAAAAAGTTCAACAAGACGGACAAGCCGGCGTACCTCAAAATCGACGTGGTCCGGGCGTTCGAAGACGAGGAACTGCATGAAGAGTTCGGCATCCCCACAAAGAAAGTATATTCAGGCGATCTCTGCCCGGACCACATGGGCATCATGGTCCTGCAGGATGCAATCGCCTGGGCAGAAAAACTCACGGCAGGCATGCTGATTGTCGAGAGCGCAGGCCTCTGCCTTCGCTGCACACCCTATACTACGCAATCCTATGGTATCGCCGTGCTGCCAGCGGTTTCCGGGAGCAATTCGCCCCTGAAGATGGCGCCCCTCATCGCGCTTGCCGATTCCGCAGTTGTCACGAAGACCGACCTGGTCTCCCAGGCGGAGAAGGAAGTGTTCCGCGAGTGCATCCGGAGCGTTATCCCGTCGATCGATATCATTGAGACCAACGCCATCCAGGGTACCGGCCTCCGGTATCTCCTGCAGGCAATCGCGAAGCAGCCGGAGATCGAAGATGCAAAAACCATCACCCTCCGGGGCACGCCCCCGCTCGGGGTCTGCACCATCTGCATTGGCAAGAAGGAGATCGGGTGGCAGCACCATTTCGGCGTGATCCGGCCGCTCGATGAAGCGGATAACATCTACCGGGGCGACTGAGTATGGCGTGGGTTCCGCCGGGAAAGGACTGCGGCGCCTGCGGTCTTTCCCGCTGCAGCGAATTTGCACAGGCGGTCAAAAAGAAGCAAAAAGTGAACGAAGACTGCACATTTTACTCCATTGAACCTTCAGGACCCAAGGACAGGACTGAGTATTCCGGGACGGACGTGACCGGCGCGAAATACGATTTCATCATCCGGGCATTTCCCGGTGAGCCCTCGGCACGCAAGTTCGTGGTCCCGTTCCGGGCAGATCTGGTAGAGAAATGGGATATCCGTGCCGGCGACCTCGTCACCGGTCGCCCGGCCGGCCCGGGCTGCCCGCTTTACCACGCCCTGCGGGTGCTCTCCGCAAACCCGGTTACCGGCGTCATCGAATGCCACACGGTCGGGCCGCTTGAAGCACGGAAGGCAACGTGCAGGGTGCACGACGTGCAGGCCTACCATGTCCACGCGTTCGAGGGCATTGCCGAGACTGTCATCCGCCCGCCAACGCTGGGCCTGCGGCAGCGGTTCCTCCCGGGCTACTGCATGATCAACCTCGCCCACACGGCGCTCGTGAACATGGTGCTGAAGAAGAAAGACGGCGTTCACGTGCGGGTCGAGGACATCAGGATAATGTGAGAGGCGAGCATGATTCCCAAGTACCGGATCCGGTGTGCAGGTGGAAACGAGGTGGTGGAAGATCCCTCTCTCCTCTCCTGCCCACGCGGACACGACAGCATTCTCAGGGCCGAATATTGCAGCCGGAAACTGCACCTCTCTCCGCACAAGGGAATCTACCGCTATCTGGCATGGCTCCCGGTCACCGCACCGCTGCTGCCTTCCGGGGGGCCGGTCACGTTCACCAGCAGCGACCTCTCCCGCGAACTCGGGCTCCCGAATCTCACCCTCTCCTTCTCCGGGTATTTCCCGGAGATAGGAGCTGACCTCACCACCGGTTCCTTCAAGGAACTGGAGGCCTCGCCCACCATGCAGCGCTTACAGGAGCTGGGCAATGCCATCCCCGTGATCGCATCCGCCGGCAATACCGGGCGGGCCTTTGCCGGACTGTCAGCGCGGTGCCGACGGCCGGTTGTCATTGTCATCCCGGAGAAGGCAGTCCCCCGGCTCTGGACAACAGAACCGGCGAAAGATATCTTCCTCGTTGCCGTAAAAGGGGATTACTCGGATGCGATTGCGGTCAGTAATACGCTCACCACCGTTCCCGGGTGCGTGCCGGAAGGCGGGGCACGGAACGTCGCCCGCCGGGACGGTATGGGCACCGTGATGCTCGATGCAGCAGTGACCATGGGAAGGATACCCGACCACTATTTCCAGGCGGTCGGGAGTGGCACGGGAGGGATCGCCGCATGGGAGGCTGCAATGCGGCTCATCGGGGACGGGAGATACGGAAACCGGCTCCCCCGGCTCCACCTTGCCCAGAACGAACCGTTCACCCCCATGGTCTCTGCATGGGAGGCGAAACGGCGGGAGATCATCGCATCAGAGGATATGCCGGATGCTGCGGGCGCTATCGCACAGGTCATGTCCGATGTGCTGACGAACCGGAACCCGCCGTACAGTATCCGCGGCGGGCTCTTCGACGCGCTTGTCGCAACAGACGGGCTGATGTACGGGGTGTCGAATGCGGCAGGGGCCTGTGCAATGAAACTTATC
>Ga0172381_10005815_pt1 | contig 12444 bp, 11 predicted proteins | sample Leawel6488metaG_FD_119754 | JGI IMG/M metagenome (GOLD analysis project Ga0172381, IMG submission 119754) | Leachate microbial communities from a municipal landfill in Southern Ontario, Canada - Leachate well 64-88 metaG | ecosystem: Engineered > Solid waste > Landfill > Unclassified | place...
ATTTTAGTAAAAGTTATTTTATTGAATTCGTAATCAAGCCAGAAGTAGTAAAAAACAAAGAAACACTCTTTTTTTATTGACTTTTGCTGTATTTTTGGTATATTAACTATACGTTTAATTATCAAAACATAACTGATTGCTATGAGTATAACTTATCAACCAAAGAAAAAGAAGAGAGCAAGAACCCACGGTTTTCTCGCAAGAAAAAATAGTGTTGGTGGAAGAAAGCTTTTAAGTAGAAGAAGGCAGAAAGGAAGAAAAGAATTAACTGTTTAAGATTGTCAAAAACAATCTTATTTATTTTTTATAAATAAAATGTTGCCCTTAAAAAACCGTCTCAAAAAAAAGAAAGACTTTGAGAACGTTTTTGCCGGGGGAAAAACGGCCAAAGCCAAGTATTTCTTTTTAAAAACTATTGAAACAAAGAATACTGAAAGTAGAATAGGTTTTATAGTTAGTAAAAAGGTATCTAAGAAGGCGGTGGAAAGAAATAGGACTAAACGGCTATTTCGGGAAGCAGTCCGGCTTGATGTGGCCAGGATAAAACCAGGCTACGACTTGGTTTTTATTGTTTTAAATTCGGCAAAGGAAAAGGATTTGACCGAGATAAAGAAAGAAATTGAATTTATTTTGGGAAAATACGGGCTTTTAATAAATTAAAAATATGTTTGAATTTATTGGTGCTTTTTTTCACGTTGTTCTCTATCAGCCAATGCTTAACATTTTGATATTATTATATCTGTTTGTTAAGGATTTTGGTGTAGCCGTTATTTTGCTTACTATATTAGTTAAGTTAGTTACTCATCCAATAAATCGTAAGGCCATTGAATCTCAAAAGAAGATGACCGAGATTCAGCCCAAAATTAAAGAGCTCCAAGAAAAATACAAAGACGACCAACAAAGAATGGCAATTGAAGTTATGAGCCTGTACAAGCTTCATAAATTTAATCCATTCGCTGGAATTGGAATGCTGTTTATTCAATTACCAATTATTTGGGCATTATTCCAAGTTTTTTTAGTTGGTTTTGATCTTGAAAAGATAAAACTTTCTTTTTATCCTTTTGTTTCTGTTGCGTCTTCAATTAATCCAACTTTTTTTGGAATGATTGATTTGTCGCACCCTAGTCTCCCTTTAACAATTTTGACAGCTTTGGTACAATACTATCAGATAAAGACAAATGCTCCTGCTCCAACAAAAGAACTAGCTGCAGATGGAACAAAAAAAGAGCCAGAAATTCAGGATATTATGCAAAAACAAATGACATTTTTAGTTCCTGGTATTACTTTTATTGTTTTGTTCAATCTACCTTCAGCAGTAGCACTGTATTGGATGATTAGTAGTCTTTTGAGTGTGGTAGAACAGAAGATGATTTATAAAAAATAATTTCCTGTTATAAGATAGGTTAAATTACCTGAGAATCATAAAAATAAATAAGAAAAGATATGAAAGAAGAACTTAAAAATATTGAAGATATAATAGTTGATTTTTTCACTCGTGCAGGCTTCCCTGCTGAGATAAAGCATATTTCTTTGAAGGGGAAAGAAAAGGAAGACGAAGCGCCTCTTTTGGTTGTAAATATTAAAACAACTGAAGCTCAGATGTTGATTGGAAAACAAGGATTAGTTTTAGCAGACATTCAGTTGCTTTTGAGGAAGTTGATTAAAAAGAATGCTGGACAAGAAATATTTTTAAATTTGGATATTGATAACTACAAAAAAAACAAAGAAAATTATTTAAGAGAATTGGCCCAAGAAACGGCTGATAAGGTATCAACAACAGGAATCTCAAAAGAGCTGCCCCTACCATCCCCTTTTGACCGTAGGATAGTGCATACAGAGCTAGCAGACAGACTAGATGTAAAAGCTGAAAGTGTGGGGGTTGGAGAAGATAGAAAAATTATTGTCTCCCCAATAATTGAATAAGCGAATTATAAAAAAGAAGGCTTTGAAAAGCCTTCTTTTAATTTATTTATTCCCCCAAATTCTTAGTGCAGCATCTCGTATTCCGTGGTCTTCTGGAAATTCACTAAAACGCGTATCTCTTTCGTCTCCCTCTGGCCTTTCTATCATTTCCTTGAGAATTGATACATAATTATCTCCGTCAAAACCAAGTGCATATACCGCATCTCTAAACTCATCAAGATCATCAGTCTCTTCAAGTATCTTTTCATTTTCTTCAATCAGTTTTTTTTCTTTTTCATCTTTTGTGTCCGTGCTTTGTTCTTTTTTTAAGCTTGATTCTTCCTTCTCTTTTTTTACTTCTTGAATTTTTGTTGCTATTGATTCGTTATCGCTTGTTTTTTGCGGTGCTTCACTATTAATCTCAGTATTTTTTGGGAATGAATCGTTTAGTTCAAGGTCAAGGAATTTTTTTCTAATCCCATATATCTCTGGAATTTTTTCTAATATCCTAGCCTTTTCTTCGGTAGAAAGATTGGGCCCATAGCTATCCATACTGTCTATCATTTCCTTAGTCTCGTTATAATCAAAAACATCTCCAGTCATTTTTCTTAGTGCGTTGAAAAGCGATGGCAAACTAGTTGTTTCCGAGATTTCTTTTTCTGTCATCACTTCTTGAATCCTTGATGCTATTGGCCCCTTGCCCGTAGTTTCTTTTGATATTGTTCCAGTGACTAATATTTCGGGATTGTTTTCAATTACTTTTTTTGGAATAGAAGACTCTTCAAGTGTTTTATTTTTATTTATTTCTTCGTTGCAAATGTCTAAGAATTTTTTTCTAATCCCATATATTTCTGGAATTTCCTCTAACACTTTTTCTCTATCATTTTTTGGGTCGGGATTTATATAGTGCCTCATACTGTCTATTATTTTGGTGTAACTAAAGCTATTCTGAGTATCTGCAGAGTCGCAAATCTTTTTTAAAGCATCGTAAAAAGACGTGGTATCATGTGTTTCCGCAATTATTTTTGCATCTTTTGCTAATAATCTTAAAACAGTACTTCTGAGGTTTTTTTCTAAAGAGCCTATTTCCTTATGTCCTATTCTTATAAACTTGATGTCGGTTTTTTCATCTTCGGTCAATCCCAAATCTGTTCTAAATAACAAATCATCAAAACTTTCTACACTAGAAAAATCTCGCGATGTTTCTGGTGCTTCTTTTTTTATACCTTCCGCTGGCTTTGCAACACCTTCTTTATCTATTACCTCTTGAAGTTTAGGAAGTATATTCTTTGGAACTTTGAAAAGGTATTCGCGTATATTATCTTTATTGGCGATATTTTTTTTAATTTGTTCTATGTTAGTAATAATACTTTCAGCTTCTTTTTCATTTTTTCTTATTTCACTATAAAGCTCATCAAAAGTATTAAAAGCTTTAGTTTTAACAATATCTGTTTTTTCTTCTTCTGTTGGAGCTCCTTCTTGTGCTTTGGTTTCTGTCTCTTTAGGCGGATTTTCTATTTCAGCTTTGAGTAAGGAATTTACTTTTTTATCTATTCCATAGTCTTTTGGAATATTAATTCCTAAATTTTCTTTGTATTTAACAGCAACATCGTCTTCGCTATTATGCCCCGTAGTAAAATCAATTAAAAATTCTTTTCCAGTTTTTTCTTTTTCCTCGTTGACTTGTCCCTTAATAAGGTCAATGTCTTTTTTGATCTCATCGGCATCAATATTCTTTTCATTTAAATCCTTTAAAACTTTAAAAAGGTCATCAAAATTAGTAACCTCTTCTATTAAAGCTTCTTTAGGGTCTTTTGTCTCTGGTTTTGGAGGTAGGGGCTTAACCATTTCTTTTGCTGATTCTACTGCTCCCCTAGCAAAATTAACTAACCTTTCAGTTTTTGTTTCGTTATTTGTAGTGTCCTCAGTTGAGTTTTCTTTTTCTGCTTCTTGAGTTTCATCTTTTTTTCCATTCCTTTTCTCAATTATTTTGCGTAGTATTTCGGAACCAGCTCCACTTGCCCCCATTAGTCCCGCTCCTGAGGCTATTCCAGTATAAATAAGTCCTAGTCCATATTCGGCTGGTAAAAATCCACTAACTAATCCGTGGGTAAGCCAAGCAGCTCCACCAACAGGCGGAACAGTGACAGAAATTCCCAAAAGAATAGCACCGACAACAGCAACCTGCACCTTTTTATTTTTTGCAATGTCTGTGATTTTTTTCAAAAGAGTTTTTTTCTCTGGTGAAAGGCTTTCAGCTTTTTGCTCTGTTTCTAATTTTTTCCTTTTGAGAAAAGAAAGTACTTTTTCTTTTTGTCTTTCTGTCCAAGATTTTTCTTTTTCTGTTTGTGATGGATTCTCTAAGGTCTCTTTTTCGTTTTTTAAATCAATAATTTCTGTTGAAAGAGGAGTTTCGGTTTTGATAGGTATCCCGAATTTTTCTGATAAATCAGAAACAATTTTAACCTCTTGATTTTTCTTATCTATTTGGTTTTCCAAGGCCACTATTTCTGTGTTTGGAGCTGTTTCTTCTGGTGGCAAAGGCACAGGAAAAGAACCTGGCTGAGAGTTTAAAAGTTCTTCTTGGTCTTCAAGAGGTCCATCTTCTTTTACTAAAGGAGATGGGATTTCAGATGGCCTATCAAACATTTCCTTCTGTTCTTCTATTTTTTCTTTTATGTCTTTTTGATCTCCAGAAAATCTGCTGAACATTTCTTCTAGTTCTTTTTTTGCTTCGTTTATTTCCTCGGAGTCAACAATTTGTTTGGAATCAATAATTTCCGAAATTGATGGTCTAGCAAATTCTTCTCCATTAAGGACATCTTCTTCTTTTGTTTTAAATTCCCCATCTTCTTCAGCGGCTTCTTTTTGAAACTCAAAAGCTTCAATAGGAATATTGATTGATGAAAATTGTGGAGGCTTTGAGGTTGAATCAGCAGTTTCAGAGGTTGAAGATTCTGGAAGTTTCACCTCAGAGCCTTCGGGGGCAAGAACCCCTCTTCTTATTTCATCCCAGTCTAGTTTTACTCTTTCTCCAGGGAAATTTAACTTTGAAGACTCAATGTCTTTTTCTTCGCTGCTTGATTCATTAATTTTCTCCATTTTTTTGGATATTATTAGTTAAATTCTTTAGTACGTTAGAATAATCTTTAATATATTTTATAATATAAATAAAATTAAAGCAATTCATAAAAAATTAAATAATAATCCGCTATTACTAGCGGATAAGATTATTCTTTTATAACGGTCATTCTCTTTTGTGCTCTAATCTTCGCTATTTCTTCTGGATTAGTTGTAATTATTTGGTGTTCGGCATAAGAAGCAACAATACTAATAGCAACGTGTTTTTGTCCAGCAAAGAATATCCCCTCTCCGACGGGAGTTTCTAGTAATAAATATTTTTCTTGATCAGTAAGATTAAAAGTTTCTTGGATTAAATCAATTGTTGCTGGGCTTTGTTTTAATAGTAATTGGATTGATGAGTTGGTAATAATTGGTTTTCCATATTCTGATCTCATAAAATCGGATACATCCTGAGTGATAGTTGTAACTCCGAGCCAATACTTACGAGCCCTTTTACACATACCAAAAAGAAAAGATGCTCCATTGTCTTCTTTCATCATCCACCAAGCCTCATCAACAATCATAATTCGTCGCTTAAAAGAAGTCCTGACGGTATTCCAAATATGCCTCATTACAATAAACATAGCAATTGGACGAAGCTCATCTTCCATATCCCTGATTCCGAATACAACTAAAGGCAGATCCATTTGGATATTTGATTTGCTATTGAAAAAAGAAGAAAAAGTTCCTTTAGTAAATTTACGAAGACGCTCCGTTAATGACTCTGCTCCTTGCATACCGTCTAACACTGCTTCTAAGTCAGACAGCACTGGAATGTCTCTGTCCCAGTTAGCAGGATCGGAGGTTGCAGTAATATCCTTAGCAGCATAAGTCTCGGTTAGGGCTCTGTCCATAATAGCATCTTCTTCGGGGGTTAATCCTCCAAGCATAATACGCATAAGTCCGACCAAATTGATAACATTGTTTCGCAGTACGTCTTCAGCAGATTCATCCTCCATTGGCTTTGGCAGATCAAAAGCATTAATATGATTTTCCGAACTGACTGATACGTGGAAAAACGACCCCCCTACTGCTTCAACTAATGGTTTGTACTCATTTTCAGGGTCAACAATAATACACTCGGTTCCCATCATCAGAGAACGTAAAATTTCCAGTTTGACCGTATAGGATTTACCAGAACCAGATTTAGCAAAGATTACCATATTGGCATTTTCCATACTAAAACGATCAAACAATATTAGAGAACTATTATGCTTGTTTATTCCATAAAGGATTCCTTCGTTTGAACTTAAGTCAAAAGAGATAAATGGGAAAAGGCTAGATAATGCTCCTGTGTTAAGAGTGTTATGGACTCTAAGTAAATCATTACAATAAGGCATACACGAAATTAATCCTTTCTCCTGTTGGAATAGTGCTGGTTTTATATAAATAAGACGAGACTCAAGCAATGACCTTAAATTTGTCTCAATTATCTCAAGAGATTTTTTGTCTTCGGCATATACATTAATATAAAGGCCGAATTTGAACATTTTTTCTTGGGCAGTTTGCAATTTATCACGAAGCTCTTCTAAGTCTTGAAAAGCTGTTTCCAGCACTGGGTCACGAATAAGTCCCTTTTCTTGTCTTTCAATAATTTCTGATTGGACTTCGGTCACACTTTTGCTTAATTGTTTTAAAACTGTGCCAGTATCAATTGGGTGGAAGAAAAAAGAAAGATCAAAAGGAATGTCCATATTGATAATAGAAGAGAGCCAGCCCATATTTAAATATCTTGGGTAAGAAAAAACAAAATATGTTTTAGTATATTTTTCTTCAAGAAGGATTTGATTTTGCTCTATTTCTATAGATGCAGGAGCAATGATGTCTTTTACATCCATTATTTCCTGATCGTATAGTTTTTGTACTTTTTTGTTTCCAAAAAAACCCATAATTTTATGTTAATTTAAGTAATAAGTTCGGGTGGTATTTGTGGGTAATATCCTTGTTCGGCCTGTTTTGGATGATGGAATGCCCAAAATAATTCTATAATTTCCTCGCTTCCCAGAGAAGCAGCTTTTAATCCCGATCTACGTAACCCTAATCCAACATATTCCATTCTCTGTTTTAATTGATATTTTCCAGTTTGGAATTGCTTCTCAGTTAGCTTGGCATGGATTACTTTGGCTTGGTTCAAACTGGGATTTTCTGGCATTGGTGTCGCGGGAGATCCATCTGCTTTTTCATCTTTGTTTCCTGTTTTTCCGATTGAGCCCAGTAAGTCTCCTTGAGCAGATTCTTCTGCCGCTGCCTTGTATTGCTCGGAGGCCATATTTATTTCTACTAATGGATAATAAGGAACAATAACATAGAAATTTTTATTCATAATGGAACCTCCCAAAACCAATTCTTCTATGAATTTTCTGTAATCAGCTGTTTGCATTCTCAGTAATTCATTTGGCTGCTTCCCTTCCAGTTCCTTTATTTTTTCTATATATCCAGTAATATTAACTTTTCTAGACGTGGCAAGTATTTGACAAGAAAAATCTAAAGAGTTCAAAAAATTTTGGAAATTGTATATTATTGCCTCTTGTTCTTCTTCGGATTTCAATGCAAAATTAAGAGAAGATACTGCTAGTATTCCCTTCATTGACCCATCTTTCATTACAACAGTCCCTTCTCTTATTTGTTCTATTTGGATAAACTCTTGTGTTGGAGGTGCCATACTTATTAAATATCAAAGCTCATTAATACTTAGAAGACTTTTTTATTTATTATACGTCATTATTATCTATTCTGCTAATAAGCCCAGCAGAATTATTTTTCAAAATCTATTTTTTTCATTAGCTTATCCATACTTCCACTTTGAGTCATTTTTAAAGGAGACTTTTTAGAAGGATCTTCATTTTCTTCCTTTTTCTTTTCTAGGGAAATATAAATCGGGATTTCTTTTCTTTTCCAGATATATAATTTTGTTTTCATATTATAGTCTAGGGAGTTTTTTATAACATAAGGAATTGATAATCCTTCTACTTTATAAAAAGCTAAAAATATGGCAACAGCAAATAGCAGTCCAGAAAAAAGTAAAAACAAAAAGAAATTTTTTTGTCCAATAAAAAGATAAAGAATAAAAGTACCAAATAAAGCCGCACCAACGTAAATGGTTTGACTAAGAGTAAATGGCCCTAAAAGCTTAGGGTCATGTTCAATAAATTGTGGTACTCTAACTTGCATTTTGTTTTATTATATAGGCATCTCTTTGTAAGGATCCTCCCCCTTTTGTCCGAGAGTCTGCGGAGTTGAGAAGGATTTGGAGATATTATTAGTAGCTTTTGGAGTCTCTGGATTAGGCAAACTAGTAAGAATCTTCGGAGCTTCAGGGGTTTTTATTGTGGGAGATTCTTCTATTGAAGTTTTTTCAACAGCAGGACTGGGGCTTGTTTGATTTTTTATTTCATCAATTGCAACTGTTGGAATTGAGTCTGCCTCAAAAGACATTGGAATATCAGGAAATGGAACACCCTCTTTTTTAAGTTCTTGCTCAAAGGCGCTACGACTTGGAATGTCGGGAACCGAAGGACTGCCGTCTGGCAAAGTTTCTTTTAATGGTTCTAGCTCTTCAACAGAAGGATTAATAGGCGCATTATTATCAACTCCCTTTTTTGGAACATCTATACTTGGTTCGTTATAAGAAAATGGAGGATCTTTGGGCTCTTTTATTTTTTCCAAGCCTGTAGACATTGTTTCTTCTGCTTTTGTCTCTTTTGGAGGGAAAACAATATTTGAAGGTTTGGGAGCACTAACGGGAATTGAAGGCTTAGTTATCGGTTTTGGATGCATTGCTTCTTCCCTTCTTCTCAATTCTTCTTCTTTCCCATCGCTATCAGAAGTAAACTGATCTTTGTAGTGTGAATTGGTGTCATTGATTTTATTTAATGACACTCTTAAATGTTTAAAAACAGAAATATATATTTGACGATTTATCTGGCTAGCCAAATCCTGGCTAATGCTTAGCTCTAGCTCAATAGTTATTGGAAATTCATCCAATGGCAAAAGCCCCATCAAAACTCTGCCAGTAAATTTTGCCACAATAGCAGACTGTTCTTCGTTTAGTCCAGATTGAGAGCAGATATGATTTATGACTTCATTGTTTTTATCAGAAAACAAAGCCTCTTTTAGGTCTTCGGGAAGCTTTTTGTATGTATCCCAAAAAAAATCTTTTGAATATTCTTCATTCATACTTATTATTTTACCAAGTGTTGGCAGGCGTGTCCAGATATTGACTGAAATATTATTATAGTTTATAATATAAATATCAAGTTCATTAAAAAATTGGAGGAAAAAGATGAAACTTATGATTGCAGTTTGGGTATTGATTCTTCTATTTTGTGCCTATTTGGTATATAGAGAGTTTTTCCAATTACTGATCATTTTTTTAGTAATAGTCTATTTGGTTAAAAATAGGAGCAAGCTAAAAAAATGGACAGGTTCCCTATTAGAGTTTTTAGGGAAAATTATTCTATGTTTTCTAATCCTTTCTGCTGTTGGTTTTGTTACGTATGCCGTAATGGAAACAATAAACAGAAGTGGATTAGCTTTGACTACGGGACTATTTGTTCAAGAAATAGTCTCGTTAAATCTTACAGCCGTTGTCAGCGGATTAGTCACTTTTGCAGTAACAGGAGTGGCGGTCATAGCCTTTCTTCTTGTGGTAGGCTATGGCATTTCTGCTGTTGTGAAGTGAAAAATCATTGACAAACTTCAGCTTTATGGTATTATACAGGCATCCTAAGTGGTATTAGGGAAAAAGAGGAAAGAAAAATGAAAAAAGTAGTATTAGTATTAGCAATTTTTGTCCTTTGTGTAATCATGGTCGCTCCCTGTTTTGGGGAAATGTGTCCGATGACCAACGTGTCCATTTTTACGAACAAGTACCATCCATACGGTGATCCCATAGATGGTAGTATTATAATTACTGTAGCCGATACAGGCGCCGGTACAGTTGTTGGTTCCGATGATTACCATAATTATTTCAACCTGTTTTTTGATTCTGGGACGTTTTCAGAGATAGAAGAGATTGAAAAGAAATATAGAAGCAGAATAACCATTTTTTTTATTGGAGATCCTGATCAAGCGTTTGATAACCTAAGCAGACATGGCGAGGTTAGGGTTGATGATGTGGTATGCCCTTCGGTTATAGGAGAAAAAATCATCCAAGCTAAAGGGTACAAAGATCTCAAGTCAACTGTCATCGGACAAATACCGATGTATCGGATTGTGGTTCCTAATGAGAATTACACCATTAGGAATACGTTCAAACAAACTCATGCTAGTTTTGAAAAAAACTAGCCTTTTTTATTTTTCCGCACATTGACTTAACAGGAAATATATTTTATATTTTCATTGGTGCCTTGAAATGGTGAAAATGATAGAAAGAAACCAAACTGCATATTTCTATGCAAAGCTTGTGACTATTCTTGTAGCGACTTACCTTGTCTTCGTTTTCTTTTTTGCAGAAAAGTCAAGGATTTTTTGCGATTTGTATATGTTGGCATTGCCTTCATATATAATAATTATCATTGTCTTTTTTGGTAATGATTTGGAGATGACTATTTTCGGAAAAAGTTATTCCAATCAAAGAATCTTTGGATTAGGTGCTGTAGCGTTAATATTGCTTTTTATGGCATGGGCTTACAATGGCTGTATGCTTTATTGGATGACAACAGATACGGGATCTGCTTTTGAGCTCTTTATGAAACATCTTCCCGAGATAATTAATCCTGCGGAATTAAAAGTAATATTGATTCTAATAATTGCCCGAGTAGTTGTTGCTGTGAGGCAAGGTACTACCCTGCAACAAGTTCTTAATACATGTGGCGCTTCTGAAGATATACTTTTTTGCTTTCTAAAGTATAATAAGCTTTATTCTTTTGAATATATCTTTGAATATATTCAAAAAAATGAAACGCCAGTTAAGGGCAGAGAAAATCAGATTTTCAAAATTGAGACAAAAAACTACGTGACTAATCTTTTAATTAAAAGAAGACGAAAACGGTAAAAGACCTTATTATTTAAGGTCTATTTTTTATCCCAAAGTCATAGGGTTGACTTTAATCACAATATATTTTATAATATTAAGCATCCTAAGGTTTAGGAGAAATGTTCATTAAAAACTGAAAAAAGGAAGTGAAAAAAATGGAAGAAAACGGAAAATTAATTGGAAAAGGCTTTGCGATTATTGCATCCCCTATCTTGGCATGGTTGTTGATTAGCAATATATTTGCAGTCGCAGGACTTGCAGGATTAAACTTATGGGTGTTTCTTTTTTGTCTCATTGGTTTTTTTGTGACGACTATTTATTCTTTTTATATTCTTTGGGCTCCTCGGGATATTTTCACAACTATTATTGGGCCAACAGAATTAAGAATAGTTGGACTTAATAAAAAACCAACAAGGGTTTTATTTAACGATCCAGATTACAAAGGAAGATTTTCATACTGGCTTGGTAATTGGTTTGCTATAGGGCTTTATCCTTTTCATTCTTTATTAGAGTTTCCCTTTCGAAAGTGGGAAAGCTTTGAAAGTTTCAATGAAAAAACAGGAGAAATTACATCTAGGGTGCATCCAGAAAAAAATGTTAAAGGTCTTTATATTAAAAAATATATGTACATGGGTAGATTAATTGATGCCGAATCAGCTAATGAAAATGAACCAATCTCGGTATTCTTTTACATCATTGCTCGTATAGCAACCCAAAAAGGCGAATATCTAAAAATTCCTTTACCAATTGTGTTTGCTTTTCATAGCAAAGACCCTATACAAATGACATTGCTGGAAATAATAGAAGTTATGAGAAAAATGATAGCAAAGATGACTTACGTTACTGTTTTTAACGAAGACGGGAGCGCAGCAAAAAATATAAAAGAGGGGTTTGCTAATCTAGTTTACGAAAACCTTAACAGCATAAACGAAGAAGAAGGAAGATATAAATACGCATCCGAAATAAATAAAAAGATAAGCTATATTGAATACTTTAAGGAATTTTTCGGACTAGAAGTTCTTGCACTTGGAATAATAAATCTGACATCAAAAAATGCAGAATATGTCCAGCAAATATTCCGTAATCAAAAAATCGGAGAAGCAAATCTTATTGAAGCCGAATTTTATACCCAAATAGTAGAAAAAAAGGCTACTGGTGATGCAAGGGCGATTAAAAAAATAGCAAAAGCACAAGCGGAGGCTATCGGAGAAGCAGCAATAAATATGTTGATCAGTGAGATAGGAGAAGATAAAGTAGAGTTTCTAAGAAAAAACTCTCCTCAGGAGCTGACTAGTTTATTGAAGAAAAATATGAAACAACAACAGATAAAAAGCATAAAATTAGTGAAGATTACCAAGAATTTATCATTAATTTTGCAAATCTTGTATTATCAAAACAATATGAAAAAGGGAAAATTATTGGGAATGAATTACTTTTTTATA
>Ga0172381_10005816_pt1 | contig 12443 bp, 12 predicted proteins | sample Leawel6488metaG_FD_119754 | JGI IMG/M metagenome (GOLD analysis project Ga0172381, IMG submission 119754) | Leachate microbial communities from a municipal landfill in Southern Ontario, Canada - Leachate well 64-88 metaG | ecosystem: Engineered > Solid waste > Landfill > Unclassified | place...
AGTATGCGAAAGATGCCATAACAATTACTTTATTTGTCCGAGATGTGATTATGAGTTTCATCAAGACGACGGCTATTATTCAGAAATTTTAGATAATATTTATTGTTGCGAAGAATGCAGAGGAATGGAAGAAGAAGAAAATCACAGTTGCTATCATCAAAGCGGAACGACAGCGAAGTTTAGAGATTTAAAAAATAAAAGATTGGTTGGCGTGGAAATTGAGGCGGAGTGTGGGAGTGGTTTAGAATTGCCAAAGGAATTAAGGATTTGCGAGGACGGCAGTTTGGATAATACGGGAGTGGAGGTAGTTTTGCCACCGAGCAATGGTAAAAGTTTGGCTAACTTTTTAAGCATAGCCACCAAAGGATTAAAAGATAGCGGATACAAAGCGACAGAAAATTGCGGTTTGCACGTGCATTTTGAGTTTAACGATGATAGGCCAAAAATAAAAAAATTATTCGTGGCGTGGTTAGCGTGTCAATCAGTTTTTTATTCGCTTGTTAGTCCTAGTAGAAGAAATAATAATTATTGTAAGCAGTATGATTTTACGATTGAAAATGCCAAAAAGATAAAAAGCAAAATGATTGACTATTTATATTATAAAGAATTTGGCGGATATGACGGTGATTTGGATGTTATTAAGGGCGAACATTATGCGGTAGCTAGATATTACGGTTTAAATTTGCATAGCATTTTTTATCGGGGAACGATTGAGTTTCGTTTGCATAATGGAACGATTGACAAGAGTAAGATTATGAACTGGATTAAATTGTTAGATTTGTTTATTGATTTTGCTTTAAAGGGCGATAGCAGGGCAATAAAGAGAATTTCCGATACAAGCGACAAAAGAGAAAAAATGCTTTTGCTTTTTAAGCAGATAAAAGCACCAAAAAGGTTAAGAGCATTTTATATACAGCGATTTAATAAATTTAATCAATAAAAAGAAAAATATGTGTGGAATTGTTTATGTTAAAAATTTAAAAGACAGTAAAAGCGTTGGCGTGGCGGTAGAGTGCCTATACAATGCACAAAAAGACAGGGGGCAAAATGGATTTGGTTTTGTGGGATTAAATAAAAAAGAGTTAGATTTTCAGCACTATACACAAGAAGAAGATTGTTTCAAGAGAATTGCCAAAATGCAGTATGATGAAGTTTTATTCCACCACCGATTCCCGACCAGCACCGTTAACAGGATTGAGGCATGCCATCCGTTCAAGATTGAAATGGACAAGTCAAAATACTATTTTATTCATAATGGCGTGGTTAGCAATAGCAAAGAATTGAGAGCCGAGCATTTATCTCTTGATAAAAAGTATATCAGCGATAATGGGACTGATTTTAACGATAGCGAGGCATTGGCGTTTGATTTTATCCGAACATTGACCAATAGGCAAAGCAAGATGAGAGCCAAAGGGAGTATAACTTTTGTCTGCCTTGAAACAGATTTAAAGAATAATGCTAAAAATCTTTACTTTTATTCTGACGGCTACAATGATTTAAAAATGGTAAAAAATGACAGGGTTTTCAGTTTAACAAGTGAAGGAGACGGCAAGGCGATAAATAAAAATAAATTGTTTTGTTTTGATTACAAGACCAGAACCATAAATAAGAATAAGTGGAAAACGGCAGGTGATTTTTATAGCCAATATGATAATTGTGGCGGATATTCTAAAAATCATTATAAAGGTGGATATCAGACCAGCTTTACCAGCTATACCAAAAAAGAAATAGGATTTAAGGATAATTACGATAACCAATACTCTTTTTGGGCGGATGATGATTTGATGAGTTTGCGTTTTGAGTATGAAAATGAAATTGATGTTTTAAGGCATTATGGCGGCAGTAGTTTAGACAAAAATAGTTTAACAGAAGATTTAAGAGAGGTGGAGGCAGAATTACGCTTTAGGGGTTTGTTATAAATAATTAAAAAAAGTATGGTAAATAGAAAAAAGTGGGGTTGGAGTTTCTGGCAAAGGAGAGAGAGGCAAAATAGTTTGATAGTCGATTTAAGGTTTATGGGATTCGTGATATTGATTTACTTTTTGTTAGCGTGTGTTATGGTTTAGTATTTTGATAGAGAATAGACTGGCATTGATTTGCCGGTTTATTTTTTTTATTTTTTCGGCGGGATAATAAAAATCGCCGGAGGCGATAACATAAAAAAACGGCACAATTAAAAAATGAGGCGATAGCCTCACATTATAGGTTAATAGTATTGACTTAATATCAGTTGCAGACTATAATTGAGATATAGTTGTCCATTATCCTTTGTTAATTGTTAGTATATAGTAGTATATATACTATGTCAAGTATATATTAGTATATAGTAGTATATAGTCCTATATAAGCCTATATATTAGTATATATTAGTATATATTAGTATATACTGACACATTTTTTAAAAAAATAATTTAATTTAAAAAAATAAATTAAAAAAACATAAAAAGTTATCCACAGGTTATAGATAGGCATACTTACCAATCACAAGGGGGGTATCCACCCAGTTGTATGTCCCTCCCAGGAATTATCTATACCCCCTAAATCCGAATCAAATCTATGAAAAACCCTGAAGATACAAAAAAACCTAAAAAGCCAGGAAGAAAAACCGATATTGTTAAAGCAAATCGGTATGTCAATGCTCGTTTGGCAGGTAAAACACCAATCCAAGCTGTCTTTGCTGCTGGGTTTAACCCCTCTAACGACCATAGTGCAGCTACAATGGGCAGTCAACTCGATAAAAGACCGGAAATTAGAAAAGCAATCAAAGACGCACTCGACAAAGAAAGCATAACCCCCATTACGCTTATTAGTAGGCTTAATCAACTCCAAGGCCAAGACAAAGACACCCGTGTTGCTCTGGCCACAATCAAATATATCTTCGACTTAATGGGTTGGACTAAGGAAAAAGCGGAAGAAACTACACAAAAACTAGTATTTAACATCGATAAAGCAGTAATACCGGCCAATCTCTTTAACCAGCCTAAAGAAATCAAAAGAGAAGATAGTTAAAAAAATGGCGATTTAAGGTCGGTTACCCCCCCTTAGGCTAGTCTAACACTTAAAAGCACCCTAATGCCCCGCAGAACGCAAAAACAAGACAAATTTGGCATCTCTACGGATGAGATGAAGGAGAGTTCTAACTTAGAACTGGATGTCAGCAAAATGCTTAACGCTCCCCGAATAGACAAAAGAGTGAATATTAACCTCTATACTCCCCACGCTAATCAAAAGAAAGTCATTGCCAGTCCGGCCCGCTTCAAAATCCTCCGTTGTGGTCGTCGCTTTGGCAAAACCACCTTTGCCCTCAACACCCTCTTTCTCGCTTCTATCTTAAAAGAAAACGGTACATACTGGTATGTTGCCCCAACTTACAGGCAAGCTAAACAAATTGCGTGGCGTATGGTGCTGGACTTACATCGTGCCAATAATAAAAAGCTCTTTAACAAGCCACCATCAATCTACGACCTCAATCTTCAATTCAACTCAGGCTCGTACTTGGAACTTAAAGGCTCTGACAATGAAGATTCTCTTAGAGGTGTCGGTCTGGATGGTGTTATCTTAGATGAGTATGCTCTGATGAAACCAAATGTGTGGGAAGAAATTATCCGACCAACTCTCTTGGATAAGGGTGGTTGGGCAATCTTTATCTCCACCCCAAAAGGTTACAACCATTTTTATGACTTAGAAGAAAGTGCGAAAGGAAACAAAGAGTGGGAAATCTTCCACTTTACAAGTTACGATAATCCGATAAATAAAAAAGGAGAAATTGACCAAATCAAAGAAGAAATCACCGATGAATACTTTCAACAAGAGTATATGGCCAGCTATGTTAAATTCACCGGCTTGATTTATAAAGACTGGGATGATAGAATACACTTGGTAGAACCTTTTCAAGTTCCAATAACTTGGCCAAGGTGGAGAAGTATTGACCCTGGTGGTACAAATCCTCTCGCTTGTTTATGGATTGCTCAAGACCCACTCTCAAAAGATTTCTATCTCTATGATGAACACTATATTGGCAATCAAACAATCCGTTATCACGCTGAAGTAATTAATGCTAAATCAATCGGACAATACTTCCGCCAAACCTTTATTGACCCTTCGGCTAAACAATGGATTACCGACTTTGCTCAATTTGGAATTTATGCTACGCCTGGTATCAATACCGTTGGTATTAAGACTAAAGAGCAAACGACAACCGGTATTGGTAAGGTAGCTGAATTGATGAAAATAAATCCGACAACCGGTCAGCCACGCCTCCACGTCTTTAACACTCTGGAAAACTTTGTCAAAGAAATTAAGAACTATCAATGGGATATTAAAAAAGACAAAGGAGTTACGGAAAGACCAAAGAAAACCGATGACCATCTTATGGATGCTCTCCGCTATTTTGTTAATAGCTATCAACAAGTTTTAAATATTCAAAGAGAAAAAAGACCTGCACCAAAATATCAACCTAATAATTCCCTTACTGGGTATTAAAAAAATATGCCTACAAAACTAATTAAGGCAAACGACCAGATAGCAAATCTGGTAACAAATAAATATACGGCGGCTAAGAATTTCCAATTACCTCTGTATAATAATTTCATTGAGTATTACAAGCTCTATCGTTCTGTCAGAGATAATACCCGTCAGCATTATGCCGGTCGGGCAAAACTCTTTGTGCCGTATATTTATCAAACGATAGAAACAATTATGCCACGCTTAGTTGGTGGTAAACCAAAAATAGAATCTATCCCAAGAGAGATGACTGATATTGAATCCGCTTCGGTAATGACAAAACTGACGGACTATCAATGGGATATGATGAATATGAAAAAGAAAGTTAAAGATTGGGTCAAACAAGGCTTACTCTACGGAGTTGGCTTTTTAAAATTGACTTGGAAATATGAAGGTGAAACTGGATATGATGGTCCTTGTGCTGAAGTTTGTGATGTCTTTGACATCTTTGTTGACCCAGATGCTACGACATTGAGTGATGCTAAATATATTATTCATCGAGTTGAAAGAAATATTGCTGAATTAAAAGCTAATCCGAAATATAAAATACCGGATGAATTAAGTGCTGATGTTCAAAAAGACCAATACAAAGTTTTGAGAGATGCAGTTCAAGGATTAAGTAAGCCAAATGATAAAGATAGCAAATGCGTTGAGGTCTTTGAGTATTGGGGTAAGTATGATATTAATGGCGATGGTATTGAGAAAGAATGTTTAATCTGCGTGGCTAATAGGAAATATGTTATTCGCTTAGATGAAAATCCATATGAGCATAAAAGAAAACCTTTCATTTCTTTTGTTGATACTCAAATGCCAAATGAATTTTGGGCAATCGGGGAAGTTGAACCTCTTAAGAATTTACAGTATGAGTTAAACGATATTAGAAATCAAAGAATGGATAATGTTACTCTCATTCTTAACAGAATGTGGAAGGTAAATAAAAATGGTGATGTTGATGAAGCTGACTTAGTTTCTCAAGCTGGTGGTATTGTTCACGTGGGTGATAATAATGCTTTAGAAGTAATTCAAACTCCTGATGTAACCGCCAGTTCTTACAACGAAGAAACTCTTGTTAAAGCTGATATGCAACAAGCATCAGGCGTAACCGATTATACCAAAGGTTCTTCAGCCGGTGGCAAAGGCAACTCTGCTTTAGCCAATGAAACGGCAACTGGAATTATGTTATTACAAGAAGCCGGTAATGCCAGATTTAAGTTCAAACTGGACAATTTAGAAGATTCCTTAAAAGAATTTGGCGAGCAGTTGAATGCTCTTAATCAGCAATTTATCAAGAAGCCGATGGTAATTAGAATTGTTGGCGAAGAAGGAACTCAATGGAAGCAAGTTTCACCTAAAGAGATTAAGGGTCAGTTTGATATTATGGTTGAAGCTGGAAGTACACAACCAATGAGTAAATCAGTTAGACGAGCAGAAGCCAGAGAACTATTAATGACTCTAATTCCGATTGCTCAAGTGGCCGGAATTAATTTACGATACTTAATTAAATATTTACTTAAAACATATGACTTGGCGGATTCTGAAGAAATTTTCATCCAAGCAATCCCCACTACAGTCCCAGGACCAGAACAAGCAATGGCCGCAATGGCAGGAGCTCAAGGAGCTGCCTTTGGAGGACTTGGAGCAGCTACTTCAAATGTGCCGCAGCAGAGGATGGGAGGTAGTGAAATTCCTACTGGAGAAGAAATCCAACAATCTCAAACAGGAGCTTATTAGAGAAGTCTTAAATGGTGGTGATGGAAAAATAATTGCGGCAAAGATTGAAACTATTTCTTGGATTTTAGGAGAGATAAAATATAATGTGAATAAATATGTCAAACATCAATAAAGAAATAAATTGTAGTTGTGGAAATAAAATAAAACTTGATATAAAAGATGCTGTGGAGTATAATGGAGAAAATTTCTATCACAGATGGGTTTGTGAAAAATGTGGTAGAATTTATCAGCATAAACCAGTTATAACAGAGATTTCTCTTTTAAAAGACTAATTAACCTTCATCGTGGCGTAGCACGTTAAAAACGAAAGAAAGGTATAAAAATATGGTAGATGTAAACATTGCAGAGCAACCTGCAACCGAATCATCAGCGGAAATCAAAACAACCGAGCCGACTACAAATGAAGTAGTGCCAGGCGGTGAGGCAGAACAAAAGACAGTTCCTTATGAGAGATTCCAAGAAGTTGTGGCACAGAAAAATGCCTACAAAGAACTTATGGAAACTCAAGGTACTGCAAAAACAGAAAGCGTCAATATTGAAGCTCAAGCTAAGCAGATTGCCAAGGATACCGGTGAATCGTATGACGATGCTTTGGCTTTAGTCAAACAAATCGTTAACGAGGAAGTTAATTCCAAATTATCTGGTATCAATCGTCAAATGTCTTTGGACAGGGCGATTAGGGAACATCCGGACTTCTACCAATACAAAGACCAAATCAAAGAGGTGATTAAAGAAAATCCCAATTTGGATTGGAATCAAGCTTATCGCTTAGCTAAGTTTCCGTTTCTGGAAACCAAGGTTGAAGAAGTCTCTAAAAAAGAAGTTCAACAAAACATTGAACAAAAAGTCAACGCTTCGGTAGAAAGTGCGTCGAAACAAAAAGCGACCCCAGGAGATATTTCTCAAATTAATCCTTTAGCAAAAGGACCAGATGGGAAGTTTCTCTATTCAACTAAAGAATTAGAATCAATTCTACCAAAATCATAACGAAAAAAAATTAAAATAATGAGCCAAAACCGGTGGATTGAAGAAAGAAAAATTAAATAGTATGGCTCTAACAACCACTACGACTTTAGCCAACACTATATCAACTTACTATGACCGTTTGTTGTTAGAAGTGTTAGACCCGAAGTTGTTATACTACCAGTTCGGTTTAAAGAAACCTTTGCCGACTGGAGAAGGTAAAACCGTAGTTTGGAATTTACCTTATCGTCTTGATAGAGGTTATGTGCTGTCTGAAGGCTCTCCTGTTCAGCTTTCAACCGCTTATGCCTTATCAACCTACAAGGTTTCTGCGATTGTTAGACAGTTTGGTGGCTTCACGGTTGTAACCGATTTCGTCGATATGACATCAATTACTGATGTTATGAAGATGGCGGTTGAACGTTTAGCTACTCAAGCTGCCGAAACTGTTGAAAGAGTTTTGGTCAATGAGTGTTTTATTGCTCACGTTGCTACCTTGGGCGGTTCGGCTCATCATATGATTAAAACTTCAACTGAAATTACTGATTACTGGGGTTCGGTTTCAGGTGTTTCTGTCTGTTCCAATGGTACTGTTCCTGGCGGTCCTATCGGTACTGCTTCTTGCTTAAATGTAATGGCCGTTTCTGATATTAAGAAAGCCGTTTACAGTTTACGAAGATTGAATGTACCTCCGTATGAAGGACAGAATTATGTCGGTATTTTACCGAGTGAAACTGCTGAAGTAATTGCTGGTGATTCAACCTTTATCAATTTCCATCAATATACCGATAAGGGTATTGATAACCTGTATAAAGGTGAAATTGGTATGGTGTATGGTTGCCGTCTGATTGAAACTACCAATGGTCCTGCCGTTCGTGGTTCAAATGATGGTTCTACCGCTTCATCCATTGCTTACGGAACTGCTATCTTTGGTAAAGGCTTCTATGGCGTTACTGAATTAGATGGTGGCATTAAGACCTTTATGGCTGATGGTGCTTCCAAAGCTGACCCATTGAATCAAGTTACGACTTATGGTTGGAAAGCTAACTTCATTGCGAAGTTGCTTAACACCTCTGCCGGTTTGGTTTTCTGGGCTGGTATCGGTACTGGTCAGTCAACTGCGGTTGGCGATGAATCAGCGACTGGTTCTCCGTTACGCTACAAGTATCCTTCTTCCTACTAGTCTGGTTAGTTAATTACATACTCCTCCTTTTTTTCCGGCCCACTAGAAAAAATGGGGGAGGAGTAAGGAACTAATTAAATAGAAAAAATATGCCAAGACCTAAAAAAGAAATTAAGGCAGAAGTTAAAAATATTCCAGTTGAAAACAAAGTATTAGCAAACTTGGATGATACTTTTTGTCCTTGTGGAAAAATTGCAACTATCACTTCGTCAAAAGGCAATCATTTCTGTTGTTTGGCTTGTATGTCAAATTGCGGAGAATAGAAAAAAATAATAAGGCAAAAACAAATGAAAATTTTAATTACGGGAGGGGCTGGTTTTATTGGCTCTCATCTCTATGAAAAATTAAAGAAAGATAATAATAATGTCATAGCAGTTGATAATTTCTTTCACGCTTCAAAAAATCCGATTATAGAGAAAGTTAAATATTGCGACATCAGATATAAAAGCGACATCGAACCATATGTTAAATGGTCTGATGTCGTTTTTCATTTAGCCGCACAAATCCACGTTGATAGAAGTATTATTAGCCCACAAGAAACAATAGATATAAATGTTAATGGCACACTTAATATCTTAGAGGCTGTTAGAAAATATAATAAAGAAATGGTATTTGCTTCTACTTCAGAAGTTTATGGAACAGCACAGACAAAAAAGATAAAAGAAAATCATCCTTTAGATTGTCAATCTCCTTACGCTGCTTCAAAGGTAGCCGGAGAAAGATTAGCTTATTCATATTATAAAACATATGGAACAAAGGTTGCCATTCTTCGCAATTTTAATACTTTTGGTAACTTTCAGAATGATGGTAGTTATGGAGGAGTTATTGCAATTTTTACTCGTCAAGCTTTGCAAGGGAAAACGCTTTCAATTTTTGGAAGTGGAAAACAAGAAAGGGATTATATGTCGGTTAGAGATGCCATACGGGGTTATGAGTTTCTCATTTCCCACAAATGTTGGGGCAAACCAGTTAATATCGGAACTGGGAAAACAATTACCATTACGGATTTGGCAAAGGAGATTATTAGGCTTACCAATTCAAAATCTAAAATAGAATATGTAGAGGAAAGACCAGGGGAAGTTATGCGTTTATGTGCTGACACTTCTCTAGCACAATCAATGGGATTTAAAATACGAACTAATTTTAAAAATGATTTATATGACTACACCAAATGGTATAAAGATACCGTTCTGTAAACCTTATGTTGACCATTATGAATCAAGTTATGCGGAAGGCATAATTAAACAAGGTTGGTTAACAACTGGTAAAATTACGGAACAGTTTGAACAAGAATTTGCACAATATGTAGGAGCTAAGCATTGTGTTTTGCTATCCCATTGTACTGGGGCTCTTTTCCTTTCTTATAAATGGATTCAGAAAAAGTATGCCCAGGTAACAAACCCCAGTCATTGCCTAAATGTTTTAGTACCTTCATTAACTTTTGCGGCTACGGTAACTGAAATAGTTCACGCTGGTTTAAATCCTGTCTTTGGTGATGTTGATAGACAAACAATGTGTCTTGACCCAAAATCAGCTCCAAAAGGGTGGAAAATTCAAGCGGTAGCACCGGTTCATCTTACAGGCAATAAAGCTTTTACCGATTATAATATTCCTGTCGTTGAAGATTCAGCTCATAGGATAGAAAGAAATCAATGTTTAGATAATCCTAATTTGGTTTGCTTTAGTTTTTATGCTACTAAAAATCTTACTATGGGTGAGGGTGGTTGTATTTGTACTAATGATGATGAAGCGGCTGCTTGGTTTAAACAAGCAAGACATCACGGTATATCAAAAGGTGGTTGGGATAGGTATAAAGAAAATGGTTCTTGGCAGTATGATATTGAATTTGTTGGTTGGAAGTTAAATCCGTCTGATGTTTTAGCCGCTATCGGTTCTGCTCAAATTACAAAATTAGATGAAATGTCAAAGTTAAGATATAGAATTGTCGATTTATATAACAAGGAGCTTGGTTATAATAGAACTGGTAATCACTTATATCCAGTTGAAGTTTCTGATAGAACAAAATTTATAAATTATATGAAAGAAAATGGAATACAATGTTCTGTTCACTTTTTACCAATACATCAGATGACTGCTTTTAAAAATAAAAGTTCTGATTATACTTTACCTATTACTGAATATTTAGGTGGAACATTGGTAAGCTTACCTTTGTATCCTGGTATGAAAGAAAGTGAAGTTGAGTATGTTTGTGAAAAAGCAAAAGAAACAAAATTATTAATTTATTAAAACTATGAAACACTTTGGCATTGTCGGCTTAGGTTTTATCGCCGATAAACACATTCAAGCCATTAAAAATGTTGGTGGCAAAATAGTCGTTGGATGTGATATTGATAAAACAAAAGCACACAAAATTGGCAAAGCAGAGTTCTTTACCGATTATAAAAAGATAATAAATAGCCAAGCATTTCAAGAAGATAAACTTGATTGTATTTCTATTTGTACTCCTAATTATACCCACTTTGAAATTGCCAGGTTCTTTACCAATATCGGAGTTCCAGTTCTAATTGAAAAACCAATGGTTATTAAATTGGATGATATGAATGAATTGGAAATCAATGAAGATTTAATTAATAATGTCGTTCAATTAAGATACAATCCCGAGATACAAAAATTAAAGGAAAGTATCAGAAAGGATAAAAGGTATGAAGTATCTTTTGCGGTTGGGGTGCATCGTGATGCTTGGTATTTTGATAGTTGGAAAAATGATATTAACAAATCTGGCGGTTTATTATTTAATATTGGAGTTCATTACTTTGATTTGTTGGTCTATCTTTTTGGTAAGCCTTTATCTGGAAATATCACATCTAAGGAAAAGGGTGCTCAAAGCGGAATTATTAAATTTAATAACGCAGACGCCAAGTGGGAATTGTCGGTTAATCAACCAATCGACAATCAGTATCGCTACCTTAGAATCGATGGAAAAGAAGTAAATTTATCTCAAAATTTTGAGAACTTACACACAAGAACTTATGAAGAAATAATTAAAGGTGATGGAATTAGGATAAGTGATATAAAAGAAACGATTAAATTTTTATGTAAAAATTATGGAGAATAAAATTTTTATTCACCCAACTGTTGAAATAGAAGGAGCAGAAATAGGTGAAGGAACAAAGATATGGCATTTCTGTCATATAATGAAATGTAAAATTGGAAAGAACTGTACCATTGGTCAGAATGTTTTTATTCAAGATGGAGTAGTTATTGGTGATAATTGTAAGATACAAAATAATGTTTCAATTTATAAGGGTGTTGTTTTAGAAGATAATGTTTTTGTTGGACCATCTGCTGTTTTTACCAATGTAAGAAAACCAAGAGCAAAAATTAAAATTGCTCCTGAAAATTACAATAAAACAATAGTTAAAAAAGGAGCTTCTATTGGTGCTAACGCCACTATTGTTTGTCCTGTTGAAATAGGGGAAGAAGCAATGATTGGAGCTGGTTCGGTTCTTACGAAAAATGTTCCGGCAGGTTTAACAGTTATCGGAAACCCCGCAGGTATATTAATTAATGACAATAGAGGCATTCCCTTTGTTGTTAGCTTTGAAGAATATTATGTTAAAGCTTTAAGAAATAATCATAAATTATGAAAAACAATGAAAACAAAGTAATGCTCTCTTTCATTACTCCTAATTATAATGATGGTAAAACTATTGAGAGAATGGTCGATTCGGTTATGGACCAAGATTATAAATACATTGAACAGATTATTGTTGATGATGGTTCTACTGATGACAGCAAAAAGGTATTGGATAAACTGGCAAAAAAATATAAAGGGAGATTAAAGGTAATTTATCTGAATAAAAATAGCGGTGCTTGTGTTGCCAGAAATATTGGTACAAAAGAAGCTAAGGGTAAGTATCTATCGTTCCTGCCAGCTGATGCTAAATTATATCCAGGCGTAGCAAGAATATGGGTAGAAACGCTAGAAGAAAATCCTGAATATGATTTCTTATATGGTGGATATATATTTACTGATGTGAATTATCACGAAGTTTATTCTTATACTTCTGATGAGTTCGACCCATTTTTCTTAAAAGTAAAT
>Ga0172381_10005817_pt1 | contig 12442 bp, 15 predicted proteins | sample Leawel6488metaG_FD_119754 | JGI IMG/M metagenome (GOLD analysis project Ga0172381, IMG submission 119754) | Leachate microbial communities from a municipal landfill in Southern Ontario, Canada - Leachate well 64-88 metaG | ecosystem: Engineered > Solid waste > Landfill > Unclassified | place...
AGAATCTATCTATAGATCCACTTATTGTATTTTTCCAATTTAGAAAGATTGACATTATCTTAAACTTCTATATTTATTAAAATTGTACCTGCGGCTGCATAACTGTCTGCAGGTATTTCTAAGTTGCCGAAAGTATTTGGAACGACAGTCTGATCGGTACTTTTGAAATAGGGGAAAGGTAAAAGTACATCATCTACTCCAGATACATTCAACACTACTCTGGCTACATCCGCCTGCTGTACTTCTTCTCCTATAGTAATCTCAGAGAAAAATTCCGCTATAGCATCTTGCACGTCTAAAGATACAGAAGTACTATCAAATCCAGAAGACACTCTTATGTTTAATGTTACATCAATAGGTATTTCTACAGCTTCTTTAATAAGTATATTCATATTCTCAACATCTTTAGTAGTCTTAGTAAATATATCTTGTAAAGTAGTTACTAAAGAATTATAAGAATAGGTAACAAAAACCGAAACGCTATCATCCGGTAACGCTGTATTCCATACAATTTTATCCTGGGCATAAATAGATCCTGCATTTGCTGCTGTATCTTTTACAATCACTGAGGCCGGAGGAGTTACTGATCCGGAGGCTCCATATATAATAGTTTGTGTTCCGTCGTCGAGTACTGGCTGTTTACTTAAGACTAATTCAGTAATATTATCTCCAGGTACTATTTCCACTACATCGATGTTCTGTTGACTAACTGACCCTTTTATATAAATATCTACAGCTCCTAATACTTCTCTTTCAGAGTCACTACCGCTTGTTAATACAGCATCTAAAACATTATCATTAGATAACACTTCACTCAATAGTCCGTCTGTTGTACCTAATACGCTGCCTCTCCATAATAAAGCTAATCTTCGACGGTACTCATCTAAGGTCTCTGAATCTTTACCCCCAGCAGTAGGAGAAGCATTATAACATCCAGTTATACCTGTTACTGGACTTATAATTGTATTTATGTTTTCAGTACCTACTACCCCTGTCTTTCCTGCGGTAACGGCTTCTATTTCAGTACTTATTTCATATTTACCGGTGTCTGAATTTAGATAGGTACTTGCTAAAGAAGCAAACATATTTACAGTTCTTATAGTACGAAATCTTACCGGAGTTACTCCTGTTGTGGGCCTTGTACTAATTATAGTTCCTGCAGCAATAGCTATATCTGAAGTTGGAGCATTATCAGAGTAGAAAATTATATTACCGGTAGCCGGTATCGCAGATTTCCTTATAGCATTTAAGTTAAGCCCCCACATATCTAAACCATCTTCAGAAGCGGTATCAATATATTGATCTAGTGATACCCTCTCATTTTGATCATACATCTTTGCAAGCTCTTTACTGGGGGCAACAATATTTATGTCAGATATCATAGACCCCTCAGACACGTCTGCAGTCGGGTAAAGAGGAGTAATATAGTCCTTCATAGATTGTATAATATCTGCTAGCGTCTTTTTCATCTTCTTATTACCTCTTCAGTGTTTGAGTAACCTGTATAGAATTTCCTGCTTCTGTAGTAACTACTAATGTAGCAATTATACTCCTAGGTTCAGTAGAAGACTGATTCACCTCAAGGGATCTAATACTGTATATTAGTTCTCTAGGACTATAACCTACCCCTCTTGCTTTCTCTTTCTGCTGAGAACTGCGTAAATATTCTATACATCTAACAATTTCCTTCTTAATTGCAGGTACAGTATTGGTATCTATTACACTTCTTAATAAAGAATAATCGAACCCATATCCTGTATCCCTTACTTTTTCGGATAAAATCTTCTTTATTGCCTGTTCTACTTGATTGTATCCTGATACAGTAGTTACAGTACTGAAAATTTCTATTCCTCCGTATTCTCCAGTACCTAGACATCTTGGACAAGTAAGAAGCGTATAGCTTACTACAGGACTCCCTACTCTATGATCACAAGATACTTTTCCTAGATAATCCATTTATAAATTCCTTAAATCAAGTGTCTCTATTATATCTATGTAGATATCAAACTTTTTCAACAACATATCTATGTATGATGAAGTAGAATTAGCATAAGTTGATAGAGCTACTGCCCTAGATGTTCGAAATAACAACTCATCTATTTTGTCTTGTAAATCTTGAAAAGAGTCTACTCCGTCAAATACGTCAAATCCTTCAAAACTAGAATTTATTGCTATAGGAGTAAATGATATACTTTCAGATAAAAACTTAGCTATCTCTGGCGATAACTTAGATAAATAATCTAAGGCATTGTTGATGCTAACTTTACTGATATCTGTTACATCAGTTGTAAGATTTCCGATAAATTGATTTGCATCAGGAACCTCTTTTAATATAGTATCTAACGGAAATACTCTTAATACATCTGATACCGGCTGAAGTGCTAAAGAAGCCGCTGCCCTCAGACTAAATAACTGGTTAGCTAAGCTATCTCCTTTTCTAGTCTGTAATACTACATCTTGTTTTTTTAATAAAAAAAGAGCTCTCTGCGAGCGTAAAGTACTTACCAAAAACCGCCTTACAGGTAAAGATAATACAATAAATATCTGTACTACCCAGGGGGTTATCCAGGTAACTTCCCATTTAGTATTAAGCTCTGTCGATATTTCTTTTGCAACAGAATATCTGCTCATAGATTAAACATTTCAAAATAAAATTATGATTATACCGTTATCTGTATTGTATAAGTACAAGTTGTACCATTACCTGCTAAAATTGTTTTAGGAGATAAAGTTCTATCCATTAGATATAAATATGCATTACTTGACCCAACGCCGCCTAAACCAACTTCTTCTATTGTTATATCAGCTCCACTATTATTGGTAAATACTCTCATACAGTTAAAAAAAACAGATGACCCGCTTGTTGTAGTAGTTGCGTCAAATGTCATTGCTCCATAGGATAATTGACCTGCTCCGGTACCGTGAGCAATTCTTGCTCCTAATGCTGTGTCTGTTACAGCAACAGCTGTCGAACTTGTACCGACCATAATACCATAAGTATTATCATTGGCTGGAGAATTTACTCTCATATTGTTGGCATGAATAGCATTGGTTCGAGTTGTTCCTCCCATATCTACTATACTTTGAGAAGTTGAAGTAATTTGAACCATTAATAGTCTAGCCATCGCAATAACTAAACTATTAGCCTTGTGCGAAGATTCACCTATAATATTACCGTCTTTATCGAAATCTTTCCAATGTATAAATAAATCTAATTTCATTTTAACTCCAAGTGACTATTGTTGCCGGCATAGCGGGTGTAATATCTGTAGGTACTAAAGTATTAAAAGCTACTGTCATTAAAGCTAACATAACTCCTATAGTACCCGGTACCCACATGTTTGACCCGCTATTGTATATTAAGGCTTGCCCATGGGTAACTCCGGTAGTATTTACATCTGTTAGATCATCTAAAGCCATTACGCTTCCTGATCCCCCTGTTATCTCAATATTCCCAGAGCCAAGAACAGATTGAGAATTTATTGTCTTTATATTTATTCCGCTAACTAATAAATCCTGCTTATTGGCATACATTCCTTTTTCTACAGATGTAATATGTAAATGCAGAGGATCATCATTTAATCCTCTTAATTGAGTATGACGTAACGATAAAGGTGTATTGAGGTAAGTAGGATTACTTCCTCCTTCTATATAATTAAAAGTTATTGTAGCTGGAACACTAGCTGACGCATAAATTTTTAATCCTAAAGTATCAGTTGTTGATACTATAAACTGCGGCTGAATGGTCTCTATAGGTATTCGCTGATAACTAATATTATCAATTGGATCACTTACTGCAGAAAATAAAGTTGTCTCTGTACCGCTGCCTGAGGCTCTAGAATAAACCTCAAATCTTAGACGGCTATCTCCTGCAGTAGAGCTTACTTTTCCGTACACACTCATTGACCATCTACCTGGATCAATATCAGTTATACCAATAGCAGCTTCATGTAAATAAACTACTCCGGCAACCTCTCCTCCGCCAGTTACTACAATACTCTCTTCTGTAGCTACTGCTTCATTAGTGTAACTAGTTTTATGATATGCAGGTACTACAGAAGATGATGCATTTGTAAGATACACATTAGCTGCGTATCCAGCAGTAACTACTATCGGATCTACCCAAGCTACATCGTAGCTGGTATTACTTAGTTTAGTTAATCTCTGACCGGCATTTCCACTGGCAGGAATAAGTCCAATTATATCTGCCCAATTATAATCATAATTCTCATTACTCTGCTTCATTACTACCTGCCCGGTAGATCCAGAAGGAGGTATAGATCCAGAGGGGGATATCCACTCAGTATCATAGTTAGCATCACTAGCCTTAACTAAAAACTGTCCTGTAGATCCAGAAGGAGCTACACCGTGGCCTACCATCTTTTTCCATAATCCAATAAAATCTGATACAGAGGGAGAAGGTATTTCTACATTAGTACTTTTAATAGCTATGTAATCTTTAGACGTATTAAAAGTCATCGTAAACCCAGTTCCCGCAGTATCATCAGCGTAAGCAATATATACATAAGCAGAGTCACCAGCTACACCTTTATAGTTTTTCCATAGGCCAGTAAAGTCTGATACTACTGGAGTCGGTATAGCTATAGTAGTACTTTTGATAGCAATATAATCTTTTGAGGCATTAAAAGTTGTTGTAAATCCGGTACCAGAAGCGTCATCAGCATAAGCAATATATACATAAGCACTATCCCCGGTGCCTCCAGATCCACTTCCTGGAAGAAAGTATAACTCATTATCTGTAACTTTGAATAACAATGTAGACCCAGAAGCCAGAGAAGCTATAGCATTACCTGTAATATGATCAGATATACTTTGAGCTATTAAGTCCCAAGAATCTAGCATAGATTGTCTTTGGGAAGCAGTTACTACATCTCCTAAACTACCCGTACCTGTAGGGGAGGGTAGAGTTAGAATTGAGGTAAGTATATCCTCTGATAGTTCCGCAGGTATTATAAATAGTGCCAATCTAGTCTCCTATAAATACGTTATCAGAGCCTTGAGTTATTATACCTGTTATAGCCTTCTGTGGAGGTAGAGGCAACAGAAAACAGGTTCCTGCAGGAGATATAATATAAGATGCAAATTCTTGTAGAATTGCAGCATTAGTAGTTGCTATTGTTGCTAATTCCAAATGTTCTTCGTCAGTGTAAGTAGTAGCAAAAGGTATAGTTACTTCATCATGTTCTCTTGCAGCATGTTCTCCCCTTGTACCTTTCTCTGTATCTTGTGTCTCCAGACCATCGGCTATCATTTGAGACCAAGTAGTATCGTTATCCACACTTCCATTATTTATATTAATAGATGTTCCTTCCCAGGATACTCGCCCTTCTTTATCAATAGCTAATACAACTCCACTCTTAAATTTCATTCTTAGTGCTATCTGACGGTTATAATCAGTAGTAATTTCTTCATTTTTTGCAATTATATTTCCGGAACCGTCTACTAAAGTACCTACTGTAATAGTTGCAAGAGGATTATCAATGCCAGTAACCCCTAAAACTCCGTCGGCGTACTCTACTACCTGTATATTTAGCTCTGTAAAACTTTGTCCATCACTATCTGTCACTAATTTATTTTTTACTACCCCTATACTGCCATCAGAACTAGATCCGGAAGTTACTCTTTTAACAACTCCAAAATACATGTTTCCGGCTTCTGAGGAAACTTTCCAATTTACTGATTCTGATTTGAATGTACCTGTCTTATTTTCTAAAGTAATTAATCCTTGGGTCATCGTAGCTAGAATTATATCTCCGTTATCCCGCATGTATATATAAGATCCTCCCACCTCCCACATTCTTTCCCCGGGCTTGAGTTTAGGTAAAGAGTACATTTTCTTTACTCTATTTTCTTGTCCTAAGTTTATATACCTTACTATTCGGGCTCTCTCATGGTGATAAAAGGTAACTAAACAAAAGGTATCTTTCGCAGGTATCTCCCAAGTACCAGGAGAGGATTGAGTTAACAAAACATCAGGACGTATTCCTGGACGGTCATACCACTGGACTGTGCATGTACCTGCCTGAGAATCAACGCTCAATACTTTACCTATTCGAGTATATTTACTGAGGTCTCTCTGTACTGTACTCGACACAAGGTCTCTGGGGTATAATCTTCTAAATCTAATACTACTCATATGTACTATTTTTTATTACTTATATAGTTAATACTACTTGCAATAGGCTTCCATAAATTGTCTGACCTATATCCTTTTACTAAACCTTCGATAGTCTTTATTCCCCCAAGTATAATCCCTATTCCTGCTCCTACTTTATTTATAACCCATGATTCGGGAAACAATAAAAACAGAGCAGATAGCATCCACAGTATTACACCCCATATCTCCCACCTACCCCACCAAAACTTCTTGTTGGACTGCACCTTTTCTTCCACTGCTGTATATTCCCTATTTAATTATTACCTCGGCGGCAGTAACTACCGCCGAAGATTTTTTTAACTTTACTTAGAGAAATGATAATAAGTTTGTAATGTTACTAAAAGCTGTTTTAGAACCTGTTGAGCATTGTCTTTCTCTTCTCCAAGCTCATATTTTTCAGCTTCTGCTACAATTACTGCTATTTCAGTATCACTTAAGTTCTTTACCTCATCTCCAAGATTGCCTATACCTCCAAATAGGCCAAACAAAGAGAGTGCAAATGAAGGTAAATAGGCAGCATCCGTGCCTGTTATTGTACCGTCGGCAAGGGCCTTAATTTTTACTTCCCATCCCTTATAAAATAAATCTACAAGTTTTGAGAGAGAATCTACTCCTATTTCAACTACTGCCTCAACAGCAGAAATAGCTACAGATTTGATAGTGCTTTCGCTCATTTATGAATCCTCCGCTTGTTATTATGGTTAATAAAATATACTATTCTACAAATCTGTAGAAGTAGTAAACTCTTGAAAATCTCCACTTATGTTGTTTAGTGTAATATTTATATCTTTCAAAGCCTCTGAAGGATAATCTTCAAACCAATCTGTGTAGTACTCTACTCTTAGAGCTATAGAAAAAATTTGATCATTATCTGTTCTTCTTCTCATCTGTAACTCTCCTGCACTCATTGCTCCCAACCTTATTCCCTTTTCAATCCACTCATCTACAAGCTCAGAAGTAATAAATACACTTCTAGTATTCATAGTAAGGGCTCTATTTCTGTATACTTCAGCTTGTTTTAAGAGATTAAAAAATACTGCAATAATCTCTATTATATTTCTTGCACCATCAGAATCATTCTTAGCCTCTACAGTTATGGTCATGTTACCTTGAAACATTCCGCCTACTCTAACAAACGATGGAAGTAACACATCTGCTACTACACTGCCGGTTGATACAGAGCCGCTAGCTCCCACTTTAATACGGTTGATAGTATTATCTATACTTAAGTAATAACTGGATCCAGTAGGGATTTGGTATAATAACCAATAATTAGCTCCAGCAGTGTTACTTAATGCAACCGCCGGATATAAATCAGTGTAGTCCTTCCTAAGATCCATATGGTCAATATCATATGACCCTGAAGCTAGCAGTACTGGAGCAGATAAATAATTTTGATATAACTGAACTTCTAAAGGATCATCTCCATAATCGATTCCAGCAAATGCTATTTCTGTAAACAATCCTCGTACCGTTTGTCCATAAGCAGTACTAGGTATCTCGCTAGCAACTGGTGCAGTATTATTGACTAATAACATCTGTAAAGATCTACTTCCTACCGGAACTGTTTCACTATCATAGACTTTTACTAGATCATTTATTGCGGTATTTATATATCTTCCACCACTAGATCCTATAGTAACGGTAGGGTATTTTTCATTATCTTCATGAAATTTTTCGTAAACTCCTAACTTACTACCTGAAGCTACTTGAATAACTTCTAGATCTTTATTTATCCAGCCGTTATTAGCATTATACACAAATAATCTGCGGATGATTTTTACTGCTTCAGTTACCGCCTGTTTTTCTAAACGTAAATACATTATTTATCTTACCTAATATAGGAAATTTTATACCTGCTATCACTATCTTCTAACAGGGATAATTTGAATCTCTGAGTAATTAAGCTACCTTGAATAGCACTATCTTGCTTATCAATAACTTCGTACCTTTCTTCTTCTCCAGATATAGACTCCTCGGGGGGTACTATAATTACGTCCCCATCATTTATATAGGGTTCCCATATCATCCAGGACTGGTTGTCTTCTAATCTAACTCTACCTTCTGAATTTATAATTAAGTCCCTTTTAGTTAAAGGCATACGTATTAGTACTTGGTGTAAACTCCTAAAAGGAGAAGGGGTGTAATTCAAATATTGATGCCACCCGTAGACGGATTCATAAGCAGTTCCTCCTCGTTGAGAGTCATCATCGCCGGAGCCTTCTTCAGCTGTAGTATAATAATATTGTATAGTATGCAATGTCGCATTAAATCCAGAATTAAATACTAATTCTACTCTACTGGGAATTAGGTCTGCTCTTTTTACTACCGCAAATTCTGTATCAGATTGTATATCTTCTACTTCTAGTATTCTGTCGGCCGGAGCATTATCAATATACACCCATATAGCTCCTTGACCGTTATTTACTGTAGTTCTTGTATCAGGATGATTAGACCCAGATGCCCAAATTACAGCTCTATACGCCGGAGATACTTCTGAATAATCACTAATAGTAATTCTATTATCACTTTCTCCTACATTTGATCCAGATGTATTCTGAAATAGCACAAAACACTTCACCGGAGATACTCTAGATAAAATCTCAATTGACTCTTTGGTATAGTCAATAGCTTCAGCATCTATACCAAATCCATAATCGTAATCATTAAATCCTACATTCATTTTGATTCTCTGGTTTTGTAATAGTTATCAATTCTACTACGCAAAAAAGTTATATCTACTGGTTTCTGATAGTAATCTTCCTTTGCTATATCAATAACGCCTAGAGCTGGAGTTAAAGCATAAGCGCTTACAATCCATATACCTATATTAGAATCTAGTGCTTTAATGTGGTCGATAAATTTGATTGGAGTCTCCCCTCCTAAATTAAAGTCCAAAATTACGAGCTCTGGCTTATACTTTTCGAAGCTTTCAAAAGCTTCATTAACTGATTTAGCAAATACTCCTATATCTTTATAAGCTATCTCATATATACTCAACAGCATCGGATTATCTTCCACGAAAAGTACTTTATTCATATTATTTACCCCCCTTTAGAAGACTTATAGCAATGTTAACAAGTATAGTCGCTATAAAGGCAGCAATCGACCCGTAAATTGTAAACTTAATTCCTAGAGTCTTTACTTCTAGTGAAAGGTTTTGAATCTCTTTCTTTAGTACTTCGTTATCGTTACTTAATCTAAGTATTTCATTCAGTACATATTTAGACCATTCTTTCCAACTACCATCACTGAACTCAGTATTTTCTAGCTGTCGGGTCATTATTTCCCCTCCATAATTTCTTTTACATTAATAAAGCTAAGAGTTGTTCCTGGAATCTTGCTTATAAACGCTTCTATATTAATAGTAGTATGAGCAAGAGTGCACTTCATTGGAACAGTAGGAACACTAAGATCTGATTGAAGGTAATTTTTAAGTACTTCTGCATCTGAAGCCGGTAATACATCTTGTAGCCGTTTTCCTGTTACCTCTGCTTTTTCAATGCTAAGGATTCTCTCAAATTCTTTATTAATATCAATAACAATCTCTTCGCCGGTAGCAATATCAATCAATATCATAGCTGATCCGGTTTCTTCAAAAAGCTTTCTATATATTATTTCTTTTTCATATAGTATTTTTTCAGCCTCAGCATTACGTATATAAGCTTGTAGAGAGAAGGCTACTGAAGATAAGAGGTTAGATGTCAATTGTCCCCATTTTTCTGAGTCTTCAAGATTATCAATACCTATAAATCCCCATAACTTACCTTTTACTCGTATAGGAGAAATAATAATCGATTTTACTCCTAGTCCCATCAAGTAGAATTTTGCTTCAGAATCAGGTAAATCTTCTACAATTTCATTATATAACATACCTTTATCTAGTACGTCGTGTAAGTCTGAAAACGTCTGGTAGTCAATAATATCCTGCCCAGGAGTAAATAGAGACTGTGCATTTTTATTCATCCAGCTGGCTATAATTTTAGCTTTAACATTATCAATATTTTTATATATGAAAATTCTTGAATCGTTAGTTATATCGCCTAGTAATTTTGCTACATCAGCATAAATATTTTTATTATTGTTTAATAATAAAAGAGTTTGAATTTGTACTAGTCCGTGCAAATATATATTACGTAATCGAAGAGCTTCATCTTTCTCTGTTAATCTCTCTGTAAGCTCTTGAAGCTTACTTAGATTGTACGATCTATTAGAGTCTTCTGATAACAAATGTTGATCCATAAATTTTTACCTAAATCCTGTTCGTGTACCGCGTAGTCCTCTAGTAAGAGATCTTGGATAGCTGACCATGCCTGAAAATGCTCCTTTAGGCCGAACTCGAGAAAATCCAAGAGTAGTTTTCAAAATAGTAAGAGTAGTAGTTATATATTGCAGTATATTCTGACCAATTATACTTTGATATTTTGGCTGCTTATCTCTTATTACCGATATACCATTATCACTAAATTGAAAATGCTTGCCGGCTTCAAACCATTGTAACCTAATACCTACAAAAAACATCGCACACATCAATACCGGTGTAGTTAGTACAGATTGTAGCGTTTCTGATGCTGGAGCAGAAGGATCTCCTCCGGCGTCTGTAGACTGTTGAGAAGCATTATATATGTCCTTACAGCTGTAAGTAGTTATAATGGGAGGATAGGAGTTAAAGTAATTTAATCCTAATCTTGTATCTTCCCACAATTCTTCATCCCCTAATTTAGCAGCTAACTGGTAAGAAGACCCAGAAGCTGGTGTTACTCTCATAGATAACTCACTTCTCAAAAGATTAACAAACCATTGCTGTTCTGTTGAAAGAGTCATTATATACCTTAAATAATTAAATAAAAACGGAATCTCTTATCTATATAGTAAATATAGGTTATACTTAGGCTATTTCGAGTAAAAAAAAAAAGGTAGCCAAATTTTGACTACCTTTATAGGTCAGCGCTAAACATGTAGAAACAGCATTATACCAAATTACCGGAGAAAACTCCTTTTGCAATACCGTTAGCATTTACTGCAGTCATACCAATTTCTTCATAACCTACATACCCGATAGTAGCCTGTTTAGGTTCATCATCTGGCATAAGGATGAGCTCAGTTCTGACTGGCATTACGCCAAAGAACCTTGGCTCTGAATATACGTAAACTGCACCTGCAGGAACTCTCCTGGAAACAATTATATCGATACCCCAGATAGACCCGTAAAGGCCTGTTTCTAGAATTTCGCGCATTGATACCGGATCGAACTCTGCAGTACCCCAGGAACGTAAGAACTTAAATGCACTAAATCTCATTAAGTATGCAAAAGCTGGAAGATCATGATCTAAAATCGTAGATGAAAGATCATTCAAAAATGTTTTATTCATGCCAGTGGTACTAGTAGTAATAGGATTATTTGTAGTATTAGCAGCTGTAGTAGTATCACTGAGAACTAAGAACTGGTCATCTTCCTGGACCTGAGTCTGAATTCTGATTTTTTCCTGAGTACGGTCAAGAATATTGAACCTGCGCTGTTGAATCTGGTTTAATCTAATAGCAGCTGGAGAGAAGATTTCCCAGGTTTTAGGCTCAACATATTCAGCCTCAACAATCCACTCATCAACTTTACCTCTTTTAGATATAACATAAGCAGGAACATCAATATCTTTATCATATCTTGCAATCTGGCCTTGAGCAAGAACGTCAATTTCAAAAAACTTCCTGGCAACCCCTACATAATCTAGCTGTGTACGAATAGGTACTGCCATCTGTGCTCCTAAGGCCTGACGACCGGCCTCAGTCATTAGCGTAGACCATAATTCGTCTCTATCAGCCGCCTGGCTGTAGGTACGGTATGGATCTACCATTTGCATGGATTGCTGCTGATTACTAGCTTCAACTGCAAATCCATTGCCTGGATTTATACGTGTCATAAGAACCTCCTAATTAAATGAATTTTTGGATACGGTCGATCTCCGTAAATATACTCTGATGAGTTAAAAATACAGCCTAAACTGTAAAATCATTTATTTAAGTAAAAATCATAGCCTCCTATTCTTAGGATAGGAGGCTAGATACTACCAACAATAAAAGAACTTTTTAGAACCGGGTAATTATACCTAACGAATAATTGTTATCAGCTGTAGGAATCTGGAACATTTTGCCTTTTACAGATCCGGTAGCAACAGCAGTCCACTTACCATCAGTTCCTATGTACAAGTTAGCAGCCACTGTAGCTGATTCAACATTTGATGCATAAGCTCTAGTAGCTGAACCTGA
>Ga0172381_10005819_pt1 | contig 12441 bp, 11 predicted proteins | sample Leawel6488metaG_FD_119754 | JGI IMG/M metagenome (GOLD analysis project Ga0172381, IMG submission 119754) | Leachate microbial communities from a municipal landfill in Southern Ontario, Canada - Leachate well 64-88 metaG | ecosystem: Engineered > Solid waste > Landfill > Unclassified | place...
CGTTAATGAACTGACCACGGCTCCGCACAGTCGTCGCGCCCAGGTCTCCATCTGGAAGGTCTGGGAAGATGCCGGCATCGGCGATCCCGCCTGTCTGCAGCGTATGTGGTTTCGGGTCTTTGGTGATCAGTTGGTCATGACCTGTCACATGCGCTCGAATGATGCCTACAAGGCATCGTACATGAATATGTACGCCTTCACTGAACTTCAGCGCGAAGTCGCCAAACGACTCTCGGATCGTTTGGAACGGAAGATCATAGTCGGGCAATACAACCACATCGCCGACAGCTTCCACATCTATGGGTCATACTTTGAGGATTTCCGGGGATTCCTAGAGACGGTCGAGAATCGCAGTTGGAAAGATCGAACATGGACGATGGAGTACGTCATGCCAATGATCGAAGAAGCGCGTGAGAAGATCGCTGCTTCGCTGGCAAGAGAGAAGAGAGGTGAATAGGGCTAATGGTAGACGAACGAGGGCTGTTCGTCGTGATCGATGGGTGTGAAGGGACTGGTAAGTCGACACAGATTGGCTGGCTCGCCGAGTCCTTTCGACAAGTCGGTAGAGACGTGATCCTGACATTGGAGCCGGGAGGCACCGATGTTGGGATAGCGATTCGCACTCTGCTGCTTGACCCGCAGTATCACGAAATGCTGCCGATGACTGAGCTTTGTCTCTTCTCGGCGGCACGAGCGCAACACTGTGACCAGGTCATTCGGCCGGCTCTCCATGATGGGAAGGTTGTGGTTTCAGACCGCTATGATGCTGCTACTTATGCCTACCAAGGATACGCTGGGAGCGTCGGAGTCGAGACTGTTTGTAAGGTTACTGAACTCACTTCCGGTTTGGATCCGGATCTCGCTCTGATCTTCGATCTCGACCCGGAGATCGGCATGGCTCGGAAGTTCAGTGACACACCAGATCGAATCGAGCAGAAGACACTGGACTTTCACCAGCGAGTGCGCTCCGGCTTTCTGGCTTACGCAGCCGAGCGTGACTATGCCATCGTCATCAACGCCGACGGTATCCTGGCCGAAGTCCACGTCCGCGTCATCGAGGCCGCCAATGAGTGCCTCGGGATCGACCTGCCCGTCCTCGGATTTTGAGGCCGGGCTTTTTCTTTGTTACAATAATAATATGAACAAAAATCTGCTAGCGACAATTTTGGTTTTAACAGCGACTATCATTTTTTATTTTTACTCTGCTGATTTTCGCAGGACTGTAAATCAGGTTGAGGTCAGAGTGACCGGCGGTGAAAATATTCCGGTGGTTGTTGTTCCGCATTTTGATTTTGCCAAAGAGGAGCGTCTCTCACTACTAAAGGATATTTCAGAGAAGAGTAGCCCGAAAACGCTAGTTTTAGTTTCTGTTAATCATTTCAACACCGGTAGTGGACAGATTATTTCGACTAATAGAGATTGGCAGGTGGCGGCCGGTGAAATTTTATCGGCGCAAAAACTGGAGAGAAAACTCGTTGATGACGGTCTGGCGGTTGATGACGAATTGGCATTCACTAATGAGCATGGCATAACAAATCTTCTCGCTGATATTTATCAAACTTTCCCCTCGGTGCCTGTGTTGCCAATAATTATCAAAGACACGACGAATAAGGAGAAGATTGATCAACTTTCAGACTGGTTGGGCAGTGAATGCAAAGATTGCCTTCTGGTCTCATCTGTTGATTTTTCCCATTATTGCCCGAGAGCTCTGGCTAATGTTCACGACCAGTACTCGATTCAAGCGCTGACAAAATTAGACAAAGAAAAAATCTGGTTGGCGGAAACCGATTCACCGCAAACATTATATTTATCAGTAAAAATTTCCGAGAAGCAAAAGGGCAAAAATTTTCAGCTAGTTTATCATGCCAATTCGGCTGATCCTTCAAAAACTGATGATACCGAAACTACCAGCGTTGTCCTTGGATATTATACGGATGAAGAGTTGCCAGGGTTGGAGGTGACGGAACCCTCAACTTCTTTTGTTATCGCTGGTGATGCGATGTTTGACCGATCAGTTTGGCACTATTTTAAAGACAAGGGGTTGCAATCAATTTTTAGTAATTTTGGTGAACGGGTTTTTCGTGGCGTTAATCTCTCACTTTTGAATTTGGAGGGGCCGATCTCGGCGACAGAAATTGATGATGATTGGCAATCGGGTTCGTTGGTTTTTAATTTTCCGCCGGAGACGACATCAGTCTTAAAATATTTAAATATTAATAGCGTTTCTTTAGCTAATAATCACACAAACAATGCTGGAAACTCGGGATTTGCGAATACAAAAAAAGTGCTTGATGAGGCGGGAATAAATTATTTTGGCAAACCAAACGGATTTGACGAGAGTTCCATTTTGCGAATTGATGGGGAAATGCCGATTTCAATTATTGGTATTATGGCGATTGACAATTTTGATAATCAGCCACTTTTGGCAAAAATTTCTGCCGAGAAATCTGCCGGTCGGAAAGTGATTATCTTTCCACATTGGGGTGTTGAGTATGCGCCGAAACATTCAATATCTCAAGAAAGGTTGGCACGAAGTTGGATCTCTGCCGGTGCTGATCTGATTGTCGGTTCTCATCCGCACGTAACACAAGATTTTGAAATTATCGAAGGTAAACCGGTTATCTATTCCCTTGGTAATTTTGTTTTTGATCAATTTTTCTCAACTGAAACCCATGAGGGTTTAGTGATCGCCGGTACCATTACCGATAGTAAAATTATTTTGAGCTTTTTGCCAACACAGGAAAAATCAGTTAAACCGGAGTTTTTGAGGGGCGATAAGAAGGTGGAGAAAATTAAAACCTTTTTCAATATCGATGCAGAAACTGGATTTAAAAAGCTTTCAAGTGATACAATTGAGATAGATATTTGAGTCGAAATCCTATAAAGTTTAAAGCAAAATTTGGAATAATTAATGTATTGTGGAGGGATTATGACTGACGAAGAGTTGAAGATTGAATTGCCAAGAAAAAAGAAGAGGAATCTGACTTGGCTATGGATTTTAATTACCGCGATTGTTTTCGGTGGTGGGGTGTCGGCTTTTGCTTATCGCGAATCGATTCGGGATTATTTCTCGGGTGAAGAAGAGGTGGCGGAGGAAGAAACTGCTACTGAGGAAGAGGAAGTTGTGGGAGAAGATGAGGCAAGCATTAAAATTGTTGATGAGGGAATTACTTGGCTGAATCCGCGGGTGAAACTTTCTGATCTTGGCCTTTTTACATCTGGATCCAATACAAATTTTCCGGAGTCATATCAAGGCACAACATATTACAAGGTGGCAACAACTTCAGATGGTGGAGAAATTATTCTCGCTTTGGTGAAAATGGAGGGGATGGGTTATTGGTATGACTTTCATCATTTTTTGAAGAAAGATGGAATATATTATTGGCTTTCGGAAAATTCTGACGCTGTTGGAGGTGAGGATAATTACTATTCGCGCACGAGTTCCGATACTAACAGCACAATGATAATCCAGTCCTTGAGTCTGGATGACAAAATTACCACCGGTTCAACAATTCTGGCCCAGCAAGCTTCAGTTTCCAGAGAGGAGTCATTTGTCATTTCTGAAAAAGTTGGGACGGTAAATGACGAAACGAAGTGGGGCGATCTCTACATATTAAAAGGTGATGATGTTGATAAATCGGCTGGTGCGGTCAAGGTGACACAATATTATATTTTGCGCAATGATGGAGTGCGGATAATCTATTGGCCAACAGCGGATTTTCGTCTTGATGACGGGACGCTGAATATTACATGGTCAAATCCGGCTGGTTCAGGACAGAAATATTCGCAGATCAAAACTTCCGGTTGCGGTGGTGGTGGCGGTTCTTTCCCGCTTGTGGTTTCAGCTTCTTCAATCGGGACAAAAACTGAAATTGGTGCTTCGTCCAAAGGGGAGAAAATTTATTCACCGGAGGATTCATCATCGCTAACTGAATTTGCCTATCAGGTTTATTTGATGGATGGTATGGAGGGTAAAGTTGCGAAAGCGGAATTTTCCAGTAATTTAGGCGTTATCGCTTGGCAGGATGATTATGACAGCTGGATCGTTTACTTAAATGACAAGTACGCACCGATGGTTGAATGTGGTAAGCCGGTGATTTATCTTTATCCCGAAAGCACAACAAAAGTGACAGTAAAAGTCGGTGCCGATATTCGAATTTCCGAACCGGCGTATAATGGTGGTTGGAAAGTGATCGCTTCGCCATCTGGGCAACTGACTACCGATTATGGGCTACGGGATTATTTGTTTTGGGAAGGATTAGGATGGGGTAAATACCCGACAATAAATTCTGGTTTTGTAGTTGAAAGTTCGCGTGTTGCCGAAACAATTGCCACTCAAATGAAGGAGATGGGCCTAAATACTAAAGAGATCGCTGACTTCAATGAATTTTGGTTGCCAAAAATGCCTGCTACCCCATATGTGCGTTTGAGTTGGCTGACGACTCCTGAGATGAATACCCTAGCACCACTTTCCGTCTCGCCAAAACCGGATAGTTCGATTCGCGTGTTTCTGGACTTTGAAGGATTAAATTCCAAGATTGATATTGCTCCGCAGATTTTGCCACATTATGAAAGAAAAGGATTTACTTTGGTTGAATGGGGTGGTTTATTAAAAGGCAAGAAGTAATGAGCGCAATGTCTAAATTAGAATGATTAATGACGAAAAAATTATAAAATCTTCAAAGCCAAAATTTTCGATCTAGAAGAAAGAAGTTGTATACATTAAGTTGCTCCGCCGGTTGGCGGAGCAACTTTAGTTTTTTGAGCATAAATGATACGATCAAGCTATGAAAAAATTAAGGAGTGAATTCCCCGGCAAGCTTGAAACAAAACCCAAATTAGTTTTGATCGATGGCAATGCGATAATCCATCGGGCTTATCATGCACTGCCAAAAACGATGACAAACAGAAAAGGTCAGATGACGAATGCTATCTATGGTTTTACAACCACGCTGATTAAAGTACTCGAAGATTTACGACCACAGTATATCGCTACCTCTTTTGATCTCGCTGGCCCAACCTTTCGCCATGAACAATATAAAGAATATAAAGCGACCAGGGTCAAGGCTGATCAGGAGCTCTACGATCAAATACCGAAAATCAAGGAGTTGGTTGAGTTGATGGATATCCCAATTTATGAAGAACAGGGTTTTGAAGCTGATGATTGTATTGGAACAATAGTTGAAAAAATTCGAAATACGAATATCGAAATCCGAAACAAATCCAAATCTGAAAATTGTAGTGTTCAAAATTGGGAGATTGAAATTTATATTGTCTCTGGTGATAAGGACATTTATCAGCTGGTGGATAGCAAAGTAAAAGTGTATTCCTTGCGCAGGGGATTATCACAAATGCAGGTAGTTGACCATCAAACGATCGAAAAGGAGTACAATTTACAGCCGGCCGATTTTATCGATCTCAAAGCGCTTGCCGGCGATGCATCAGATAATATTCCTGGTGTTCCCGGGATTGGTCCAAAAACGGCAACTGAATTAATCCAAAAATTCGATTCATTGGAAAAATTGTATAAATTTTTGGAAGCTAACAGCTATCAGCTAACAGCTATCAGCTTAATAAAGCCACGAATAGTGGATTTATTAAAAAAATATAAAGAGCAGGCCTTTTTGAGCCAAAAACTAGCAACAATTCATCGCGATGTACCAATTAAATTCTCTCTTGAAGAGTGCAAATGGGGAGAGTATGATCGGAATAAGTTGCAAGAATTTTTCGAAGAATTAGGGTTTAACTCATTACTGAAACGATTTGGAGTGACGAGTGAAAAATCCGAAATCCCTGCCTCGCCAGCTGGCAGGCAGGCGAATGTCGAAATAAATTCAAAACCAGAAATTAAAAGGAATGATGAGCAGTTGAAATTGTTGTGAGTCAAAAGTTTATAAAGTCGAAAGTTGCATGAAGAATATTTTAAAAAAGGCCGAAAAATTAGGCTGCAAAATCCCACACAAAAAGTGGAGTAATATTGATCGTGAGCTTTCTCCCGTTTTGCGAGTGATGGAGAGAAATGGGATCAAGATTGATACAAAATCGCTTGAGCGACTAGGCAAAAAGGTAGAAGTAAGAAGTAAGAAGCTAGGAAAAGAAATTCAAAAAATTGCTGGAAAAGAATTCAATGTGGCATCACCATCACAGCTTTCGGAGATACTTTTCAAAAAGCTTAAGTTGCCAACCACTGATTTAAAGCGGAACAAATCGGGGATCTCTACCGGCGCATCGGAGCTTTTAAAGCTTCAAGGCAAACACGAAATAATTCCATTAATTTTAGAATACCGGGAGATTTCAAAGCTGTTGTCGACTTATCTTCAGCCATTGCCGAAATTGGTTGATCAAAATTCGCGGCTTCACACTCATTTTGGTGAGGACACCAGAACCTCTAGGTTGACATCATCTGAACCAAATCTGCAAAATATTCCGATAAAAGGAAAATTTGGGCCGGAGATACGCTCTGCCTTTGTGGCTGAAAAGGGTTCCAAGCTAATTTCTGCTGACTATTCGCAAATTGAACTTCGGGTGGTGGCTTGTTTGGCACAGGACAAAGTAATGCTTCAAGCTTTTAAGGATGGTATTGATATTCACGCAAAAACTGCTTCAGAAATTTTTGATCGACCAGTTTCCAAAATTACTCATGTAGAGCGCCGAGTGGCAAAGACGGTGAATTTTGGTGTTCTTTATGGGATTAGTCCTTATGGATTATCACAAACTTTGGGAATTGAGCAAAGTAGGGCCGCCGAGTATATAATGAGATATTTTAAGATTCATTCCGGGATTAAAAAATATTGTGAGGAACAGATTAATTTTGCTAAAAAGAGGGGCTATGTAGAAACACTTTTTGGTTTTCGCCGAGAGCTTCCCGAGATCAACTCGCTTAATCGAAATATTGCCGAATCACAACAGCGGATGGCGATGAATACCCCGGTTCAAGGAACAGCGGCAGAGATACTCAAACTGGCGATGATACAGATAAATAAAAAGCTAACAGCTAAAAGCTATAAGCTAAAAGCTCGGCTGTTGTTGACTGTCCATGATGAATTAGTAGTCGAAGCGCCAGCAGATGAAGCAATGTCAGTGGCAAAACTAATTAAGGAGGTGATGGAAAGCGAAGTTAAACTTTGTATTCCAATAGAAGCCGAGGTAGGAGTTGGAGATAACTGGGATGAAGCAAAGAAGAATGTAGTAAAGTCGTAAAGTCTGTAAAGTCAAAAGTCCATAAAGTACATTGAAAACTTCTTTAAAATAAAAGCCCCGCCGGTAGAGGCGGGGTTCAGTAGCAGGTATCCCACGCAAGCAAGCTATACCTGTGGTATTTCAGAAAATCATCTAGCGTATCGCTTGGATGATTAATCCTGAATTGCCACGCTAACATCGTCAGCAGGTCAGCGTCAACTGTCGTGTCAGGTGATAGTGGTCCGAGCTTCAACTCGTCTACTGCCGAAGGCGACAGCAGGAACACCTCGCAAATTCGAGCAATTGCTTGAGCAAGAGGCATCTGTCCACCTCCCTGCAGTTTGGATGGTAACACGGGTATTATTGCACAGTTAGTAATATATATCAATATGACAAAGCTTTTTTATGGCGATGACACATATTCATTAAACAAAGCGCTCAAGGCGCTTGAGCAGAATTTTTTTAATACAAACTTCGGTGATATTAATATTAATAAATTTGACGGTGCGTCGCTTACTTATGAAAACTTTGTCCGGAGTGTTTCGGCCGTTCCTTTTCTTTCGGAGAAAAGATTGATAATAATTACTGACCTGATAAAAAACGGCGATGAAAGATTGCGAGAATATTTAATTGATAATATGGAGAAAATTCCGGCTAGCGCCGAAGTTGTGTTAGTCGAAGAGGGTGAGGTGGCAAAAAACTTGAAAATATTTAAGGTCTTATCTAAAAAAGGGGTTATCAATTATTTTCCCTTGCGTCAGGGATATGAGCTGGAAAAATGGCTTTTAAATCATGCACGGGAAAGAAAAATCCCCCTATCACCAATTTCAGCAAAAAAATTAATTGCTACTGCCGGTAACAATGCTTGGCGACTAATTAACGAGCTGGAAAAACTTGATCTTTACCGAATTAGCCAAGAGAAAAAAGAGATCGAGGAGAGTGATATCGACAGCATGGTTGAGTCCGAGAATGATCCGAATATCTTTGATTTTATCGATTCTTTGGGTGCCAGAAACGCTAAAGCTGCCAGTAAACATTTAGATCAACTCCTTTCGAGTGGCAAAAATGAGAACTATATACTTTCAATGATTGTTTATCAATTTAGAAATCTGCTTGTTGTAGAAGACCTGATTGTTCGAGGTGTCGACAAAAGGCAATTGGCAAAAGAGGCTGAAATTCATCCTTTTGTTGTAACTAAAGCGGTTAAAGTTCTTGACAATTTCGACTTGCGAGAGTTAAAAATCATTTATTCGAAGCTACTTAGAACCGATTTGGATATTAAAACCGGTGCTGTCGAACCGAGGTTGGCACTGGAAAAGCTTTTAGCCGACCTAACGTTGTAGTATAATAATAAGAAGAATAATTTCTAATATCAAATTACTAATATCTAAATAATATCAAATTACCAAAATATAAAAAATTTAGGATTTAGACATTAGAGTTTATCTGTTAGAGGACTGGCTCGTCCTTCACTCGAATTCGTCTCCCCGCTTGACGGGGTAGCCGAATGCTCGTTTCGGAGGGCGCGACAAAATACTAATTATCATAATAAGGAAGTCGCGGAGGCCGGGTAGTAGAAATTTGACTAGTTATTCTGCTTTCTGGCTAAGTCATCAAGTTATTATAAGCATCAGGATTAATGTTAATTTGTAGCGGAATAAGATCAGGAATAACACAAGAAGGCTGTCAAATTTTCACTACCCGGGAGGGGAATGCCGACGAGAAAGATGAAAAAACAACCTACGGTTGATATTTACTGGCGGAAGCTAGCGGCTTTTTCTTTTGTTTTTGTCTTTGGATTTTTCGCCTGGAGATTTATGATCGAAGAGAAATTTTCCGCTGATCAGGTCAGTGACCTCTCCGGTGACGGCTTTATTACATCATCCCAAGTTTCTCTCGAGGTCAAGGATAACGGCAGTGTATACAAGAATGGCCAAAAAATTCGGGCAAAAATCAAACCCGAGAAAGATTTTGATGAACTGCGGTTAATTGTTTATGATCAAAATGGTTTTTATTTAGACCAATTGAAAATACTTCTTAAATTGCCAGAAAATGTTGCCAATGATACCAAACCGGAGATTCTGGCGATTCATGGGGTTGAAAGTTCCCGGGCTGAAGCGATAAATTCATCAACCATCGCATATACTGCTGACTCTGTGGGTGAACAGTCGACGATCACTATCGTGGCGAAATTGCCAAAAGGGGTGATCAATTTGCCACTGTATGATCGGATGGTCTATCTTCTCTCGACATTTAGTGGTCGTTTTTGGCTTGGAATTGCCATTATTATCCCATTTATTACTCTAGTTTATCTGCTACTTTTGGTTCTTCTTCAACAAAAAACCCAGAAGATACCGTCTCCCGAAAGGCCAATCACGGCTCCACCGATGGCGCTTCCGCCGGCGGTTGTTGGTGTTCTTGTTAGTCAGGATGTCAGCTCACGGGAGATCGCCGCAACACTCATCGATCTTTCACTTCGAGGATATATTTTTATTATTGATCGAGATCGCGGATTTGCTTTCGGAAAAAGGAGTTTCTCCGGACAGCTTCTTGGGTTTGAAAAAATACTATTATCAAAAATATTTCGTCAGAGTATAACGATTTCTGATCAGGAAGTTAGCCAGCGTTTTACCGATCACCTTTATAGTAAAAAAATGTCGATATTTACAAAAGAGGTTTACGGTTTAGCAACAAGACTTGGCTACTTCAAAGAAAATCCAGTTAGGATGCATCGACGGTATCAATATATCGGTATCTTGTTGTTTACTTTTGCTCTTGTCTGTTTTGTATTGACTTTCAAATATTTTTCTCAAGTTCCTTACGCCACATTTCTCTGGGTCGGTATGATGATTTCTTCTTTGGTCGTGGTATTTATTGGTAGCAAAATGCCGATCAGGACTGCAGTTGGTAGGCAAGCGATGTCAAACTGGCTGGCGTTCAAAAGATATCTCTCCGATCCGACTCCTCTGCCCTATGAGCAGTCAAATTACCGAAAATTTGTTGAATATTTGCCTTATGCAATAATTTTTCACTGTGAAGCGCTGTGGGCCAGGCGTTTCTCCGGTCAAGAATTTACTCTACCTGATTGGTTTTTGACAGAAAAAGAAAGTCTTGGGCTTAATGATTTTTGTTTGGCGCTTTATCCGATAATTGGCTATGTCGGGCAAAATCTTGCAGTTATCAGAGAGCCGGAATTTAGATAAAGAAATTAAAATTAACCATAATGTTTAATCGAGAGGGTGTTATTGGGAAAATCGTATATGGTGGTGGATTTGTTTTTGATTTTGCCCGCTGGTTGGTAATTTTCGCTGTACTTTTAATGATCTCACATTATTTTATTGTTACAATTTATATTGTAGATGGTTTGAGCATGGACCCGACTTTCGAAAGCGGTGAAGTTGGGGTTTTAAACAAAGCGATCTATCATTTTTCTGAACCGGAAAGAGGAGATGTCGTTGTTGTGAAATATCCCGGTGACCCTGACCGTAAGCGCTATGTCAAAAGAGTCATCGGTATGCCGGGAGAGAAGATTGAGGTTAAAAACAATTTGGTCTATATAAACGATAAAGTTCTTCTTGAGGGTTATCTGCCAAAAGAGATAATAACGATCAAAGAAGGGTCTTGGCAGCTTGATGGTGATGATTATTTCCTGATGGGTGACAATCGCCTAAATTCAAATGACTCGCGATATTTTGGTCCAGTGGAAAAAAGATTTATTATCGGCAAAACTGTCTGGATTTTAGCCCCGCGATTTTTCAGTGTCGTTACTCCGACTTATATTCTTTAGTTTAAAGTCCATAAAGTAAAAAGCTGAAAGTTGTAAGTTTATAAAGTTCGTAAGTAAAAAGTCAATAAAATTAAAAAACTGCCCTTGAAAGCATCGGCAGTTTTTTAATTCCTATCTATTTTTTCTTAGCAGTGGTTTTTTTGACTGGGGCTTTGGTCGGTTTCTTTACTTTTTCGGCTTTTTCTTCTGATTTAATCGCCTTATTTTCCGGTTTTGTTTCTGCCCCGGATTTGGCTAATTTTTTCGCCAGTCTTGATTTTAGCCGAGATGCTCTGTTTTTGTGTATTACATTTTTTTTGGCTGCCAGATCAAGTTCGCGATACGCAGCATCGATTTTTTCTTTGACATCGGTGCTGGTGTTGTCAATTGCCAGTCTTGCTCCTTTGAGAGCAGATTTGACCTTCGCCCGTGTTAAATCATTTACTGATTTCTTCTGACGGTCGACTTTCAAGGCTTTTTTGGCTGATTTTGTTAGTGGCATAATTCTAAATAAAAAATAATAAATAAAAAATAATAATTATTGAATTAACTATTAGATTATAGCAAAGATCAATCCTGTTGTAAATAACTGCGGAGCTTTTGTATGAAAAATGGCCCCGCTTTGCGGGGCCCGAATATCAGTCTCAGGGGTTGGGATCGATGATCTGATTGTCAAGAAGGCACTACTTGTTGCGGGCATACACCCAGATCACGTCGCTGCTGAGGAAGAAGTTGGGGTGGGCAAAGCGGCTATCCAGCCATCTGTCGGAGTCATCACGCTTGACGCAGAAGACCTCGCGGTTGCCATGCAAGCTGACGATGGGATCCATATACATGTACCGTGATTCACCGAACGGCTGGTCCGCGTACTGTAGCCGATATTGTGGACCCGCTTCGGGTGGCAACTTGACTGCGCCGATATTCTTGAGAGCTGTGAACGACTCCTTGACTGTGCAGCCGTTAGGATGCCCGAGCTGGGTGTTGCTGACCATGTGGAGATCCAGCTTGGCTGGCTCCGCGAGGAGTGTGAACTTTGGTCTCAACATCAGGTAACTCGCCCCCGATGTGATTGGGAAGTAACTGCCTGTCAGCGCCTGGCAGAGATCCGCAATGGTCTTGTAGGTGCCGACCTCGATCGTCGCGAACGGCGGACGCTCGATGAGTTGCAGGTTGTGACGGTGCTCTCTGACCAACTGATCCAAGAGCTGGTGGTGCCGTTCTTTGAATTCGGCGTGGTTCATTGCGTCTTGAAGATCCTGCACACGACGTCGTTCGAGACCGATCTTTATGGCTCGTCGTCCGTATTCTTCAGCACAATTTGTGAGGGTAACTCCATCTGGTGTAGCCATGGGTTACTCCTCCTTTTCAGTATTTCCCCGCTACAAATGCGGGTTCGCCCTTTGGGCTTAGCTGTTTACCTACGAGAGATAAACAATTAAGCCAAAAAGATTATATTTTTTAAGGATCGATTTACCAGTCAATATAGCATATATATA
>Ga0172381_10005820_pt1 | contig 12441 bp, 15 predicted proteins | sample Leawel6488metaG_FD_119754 | JGI IMG/M metagenome (GOLD analysis project Ga0172381, IMG submission 119754) | Leachate microbial communities from a municipal landfill in Southern Ontario, Canada - Leachate well 64-88 metaG | ecosystem: Engineered > Solid waste > Landfill > Unclassified | place...
AGGCGGTGAAGGCAACACCGAAAAAAACCAAAAAAACGACAGCAGTGACTGTCCACACCAGCAAACCACAAAAGGAAATGGTGTGGTCAAATGCGTCACAAATCATGACATCAAGTCGTGAAGACACTAAGACCGCAGTAGCACAACAGATGATGAATCTGGCGACTGCGGTTTTTAAACTGCCTCCACAGGGAGTCACCATCTTGGCCAACCAGCCATACATCAATAAGACTGGGTGGAAAATGAAGATGCGAGAATACTACGAGGATAAATACAGGATCCGAACAGAATGGAAACACCTCGCAACTCCTAACGAAAAGTATGCAATATGCGAGGCAGTAATCGAGGTTAAAGATAAGGTGGGATGGGATGAAGTATCAAGAGCAATCGGCGAAGCAAACGAGGCAAGCATCAAACTCCAAGCGGTCAAACAAACTCTTAACATGATGGCCGAGACTAGAGCAAAGAACAGGGCAATGTCAGAATTCATCGGAGCGAGAGCCTTGGAAGATGCGGTCAACATGCTGACAGCGATGAGAAAAAAGAATGAGGTAAGCGATGATCAGGCAAACGTGATCACCGAAGCCGCTCGAGTGACAGCCGAAGAGATGAACGCACCTGAGACAAGAACGGTCAACTCCGAGAAAGCATTCAGCTTCATAGAGAAACTCAAGATTGAGATGTTCAAGAGAGGATTCAAAACCGGAGCTCAGGCGATAGACTTCGTCAATCAGGTAACGGATGCACAGCTAAGCTCAATGGAAGAAGTGGACGAATCGCTGGCAAAAGTAGTGCTGGCAGAAGTAATTAAAAAACCCATAAAAAAATAAACATATGGCAACAAAAAGAGAACCTGATAAAACAATACTACTTTACAAGGGGAAGGTTAAAGTAGAATTCTATGAAGCATCTCACCGATACATGGTGAGTATCAAAAACGGAAAAGAATGGAGCAAACCGGAAAGAGCTCAGGGTGTGACGACATTCACTCACATCATCGACAAATCGCAACCGCTCCTATACTGGGCGGCTGACCTCTGCCGGACTCACCTAGTCACCATTATCGAAGACGGTGGAAAAATCAGAATCAAAGACATCGAAGAAGCAAGCTGGAAATATCGAGAGCGAAAAGAAGAAGCGGCCGACCTCGGAACTCAGGTGCATGCACTGGCCGAAGAATACATCAAGGCAAAACTTACACGGAAGCCTGAACCGAAAGTGAACCCGGAAGAATACGATGACAGGGTCTTCCGAGGATATCTAGCATTTCTAGACTGGGTCAAACAGCATGGTGTGAAATTCATCGCAAGCGAAAAACCAGTGTACTCGATGACTCACGGATACGTAGGAACGCTCGATGTAATCTTCACACTCAAAGAAGAAGGTCATAAAATACAGCACATCGGAGACTTCAAGACCAGTAAATTCCGAGAGATAAAAAAGAAAGTCGAAGGAAGATGGAAGACTGTGGATATAGCACCATATCAAGAGCATCGCTTCCAAGTGTCGGCATATCAGGCCGCCGATCAAGAAGAAAGCAAGGTAAAATACGGATCCAAATGGATTATGTACTTCAGCAAGGAAGACGGAAGCTTCACAGCATTCGAGATTCCAAAAGACGAACATCAAGGAGACTTCTCCGCTTTCCTCGGATGTGTAGCAATTAAAAGGAGACTGGAACAAATCTAGTATGAAGAAAAAAGAACTGGACATAAAAAAGCTTAAGAAAGCATACTACGATGGAAAGCTGGCACAGTTTCTAGACGAAATGATGGCCAATGGAGATGAGATTGACAAACAAGAGATAGAATCTCATCTTGAAGAATTCCAAAAAGAGCGTGACAAAAATCTAAAGGAATTCAAGCGGTACATTGATCAGGAAAGCATTCCAACCGTAGACGTGCTATTCGACAAAAACTCCGATCCGGCACAAAAAGAAGAGTGGATTAAGAATCGAGACTATGCCATAGCCCGGGCAAGTCGTATCCTTATGGATACAGCCCGGGCAATAGCCCAAAAACAGGACATAGACGTGCAGAAATTCAGCGACTATGCCCACGAATTGACTGGACTGACATACTTTCTAGATCAGGACGTGGTATTCAAAAAGCGTACATGGAAAATACGCCAAATGGAGATCATGGAAGACTACAGGTGCTCACGTAAAGAGGCCGAAGACCATTCTATGATCACCAATGAGTACGTAGAGTACAAGAACGCCTACAATTTGCGAGAGGAAACGGAAAACTTCATCATCAACGCTCGCAAAGAGGTGTCAAGGTACCGATAATGCACTTCTTATCCACTAGGATGAAACGTTAAAAAATGGTAAAATAATGGAGACAGGCACCGAAACGCCCATTGAGTCGGAAGCTTGTCTCCGTGTAAAAATTAACAAAAATATGAAAGAAAAACTAACAAAGGAAGATGTTGGTTTCGCTCAGATCAAGAATGAAGTTCTTACTGATGCAAATCTTAGCTTAAAAGCAAAGGGATTATTCGCATATCTATACAGCAAGCCCAATGACTGGGATTTTAGTGGCGATAGGATGGCAGATGAAAACTTAGATGGAAGAAAATCGATATATTCAGCACTCAAAGAACTTGAGCAAAGCGGATATCTTACAAGAACAAAAAAGCCTGATGGTAGGGTAGACTACCACATATCACATCACAAAAAGCCTAATGTCCAAAATGGTCAACAGGCTCAAAAACAGGAAAAAGCCAATTGTCCAAAAAGGTCAATAGGGAAACAGGCAAAAACCGCAGAAATAAGCCCTACTGCCCAAAAGGGACATTTGGGCAGTATAAGTAACACAGATCTTAATATTACAAACAAAGAGTTTGCCCTCACAAAAAAAACAGAAAAGTTTGTTGAAGAATTAAAAGAATCAATGCAAGGTCTGACACTAAATCAAAATCAGATCGAAGAGATAAAGAAATTCGTATCATACTGGACTGAGCCAAACAAAAGCAAAACAAAGGTACGATGGGAACTTGAGAAAACTTGGGATATGAAGCGTAGGGTCGGAACGTGGATGAGAAACTCCAAAAAATGGGGTGGAGATAATCAACCTAAAGGAATCCGAATATGACAGAACTAGCAAAGAATCTCTACTGCATCCAAATGCGAACCGGTGTAGAAATATGGGTAGAACACGAAAGAGCGGTGAAACTGCAAAACATACTCTCATCCATATCAGGAAGCAAATTCATCCTATTTGAGGAAGAGACAATAAACACTGCAGATATAGTTGGGATATTCAAAGCAGGAACCATGCAAGACCTCACACGCCGAAAGAATGGACAATGGCTATGCGATAAAGGAACATGGCACCAGCGAGGAGACAAATGCAACTGCGTATCGAAAGAAGAAAGAGAATATCAACAAAAAAAAGAGCAAGCAATAAAGAACTGCGGAAAGTGTTCAAACGGATGGATCCAAGGAGAAAAAGGAATGCGTCCGTGCGAATGTGTAAAAAACATTAAAAAATAAAAATAATATGCGTGTCGGCAAAGAACTTGCTGTCACCAACCATGCCATAGAGAGGCTGGAAGAAAGGATGAAGATCACCGGAAAGGAGATCTTTGTCGTTGTGAAAAAAGCATGGCATAGTCGACAGCCAATATGCGAAGAGTTTTGGAAAAGTAAATGTAACTTAAAAAACTCCGGATGCACAACTTATCATTACAGAAAATACAAAGGACATCTTTTTTGTTTCCAAAAAAAATATGTCGATGTAGTTTTGCTGACTGTGTTCCCGGAAGAACCAGAACATTATGAGACCAATCCCAAAAAAACTTTTAGCGGATATCAAAGCAGATCCGTTTTACCAAAAGTGCATTCGGAGCGAGGAAAAGACGTGTGGGGGAAGGATTACTTTCGAACACGCCATAATATTCGCCGGAAGGCAAGTGAACGAGAAATGGGCGATCCTCCCAGTATGCGAGAAGCATCACGGCGTAAACAGCTATCAAGACCGTGGAGATTTAGACAAGAGATACCACGAATGGATGGCATTGAAGAGATTATTTGAATCAGATATCGAGTACCAAAAAGAGCAAAAATCAAAATATTGGAAAGCTTGGGAAAGATGGGAGCAAAAATATAAAAGCCTAAAACAAATTTATGAAGGAAAAAAATATTCAATCAATATTCAAAAATATCAACAAGAAGGAAGGCCTGTTTGAGCTCAAGCTTTGCAAGGGAACATCAATGGCATTCGACCACGTGGCAGATCATCAGGTAGAGGCTCTCGTGGCCGGATCCTGCGATGAAGGGATTTACCACAAAATATCCGATAGCCCGGTGTCGTGGGGTGGCCAAAGGTTCACAAAAGCCAAGCCGTTTGATTGCTTCTACTTCCGAAACGTTCCAGCTTATGTGGTAATATGCTGGTATATTCCAAGGAAAAAGAAGGCATTTCATTACATACCAATAGCCTCATTTATACGGAAAAGAGAGGCCGTAGAGCGTAAAAGCATAACTGAGGAAATGAGTGCTGAAATAGCCGAGGAAGTGGTATTGGCATAGTTGACACATATTGGAAAAGTAGTATAATGGAATTAAGAATTAAAACTTCAAAAAAACTATGGAAGGAAACATTAAAATCAGACCATTATTCGACAACGTCATCGTGAAGAAAGACGAACTCGAAGAAAAGTCAAAGACTGGAATCATCATCACAAACACCGATGAGAATCCGGCACTTGTTGGCACAGTCATCAGCGTAGGAAAAGACGTAGAGGATGAAATAAAACCCGGAGACAAAATCATGTATGCACCATTCTCAGGTCGTGAGCTTGGTGGCTTTTTAATTCTCGCTCAGCATGACATCATGGGTGTTGTCGATGAAGAAAAACAATGAACGAGATAGATATCAAAATATTCAAAAGTGCAAAAAGACTACGCTGTATAATTCCAAATATCAATTTGACTGAAGGAAAGGAATATGAAAGCCATGGCTACAAAGAAGACTCGCATAGCTTCTATGTCATAGACGACAAAGGGAACAAGGAATTTTATGATGCTGAAAGATTTGCCATAATAACAAAAAAATGAAGACAACTGACATCAAAATCTCAAAGTTAAAACTAGCCGAATACAATCCAAGAAAAATCTCGGAGAAAGATTTGGCAAGCCTCAAGCGATCACTTGAGAAATTTGGATTTATACAGCCAGTAGTTATCAACAAAGACTTCACGGTCATATCCGGACATCAAAGAATCAAAGCATGGAAAGAACTAGGACATGATGACGTTCCAACAATTCAACTCAGTGTGAGTAAAAATGAAGAAAAAGCCCTGAACCTTGCCATGAATAAAATCGGAGGTGAATGGGATATCGACAAGCTTTATACCGTGATGAATGACTTGAGAATAACTGATGAGCTTGAATTCACTGGCTTTGATGAAAAAGAAGTTAGCAAAATACTCGATCAATTCCTTGAGGAAGATGAAGAGACCGTAGATGAAATACTTGAAAAGATACCTGCCAAGGCAAAGAAAGGCGAAATATATCAACTTTGACATCACAGATTGATGTGTGGAGACTCAACAAGCATTGATGATATCATGAAGCTAACTGAAGGAAAGAAAATGGATATGGTATGGACAGATCCTCCGTACAATGTAAATTATAAGTCCAGCAACAAAGAACTCGGAAGTATCAAAAACGACAACATGAGCGATGCAAGCTTCCGTGAATTTTCTCGAGATGTGTTCGTAAATCTTGTAGCAGTCACCCGGCAGGGGGGGGTCTTCTATGTCTGTACTGGATGGCAGTCGTTCGCCACCTTCGAAGAAACTCTTGTAGAATCTGGTGTGCATATCTCCGAGGTTATCATATGGGTGAAAAATCAGGCTGGAATCCATACGCTCGAATATCCGCACAAACATGAGCAGATCATCAAAGGAAAGAATGAAGGCGGTGCCAAGAAAAAGAAAAAAGGAAAAGCAATCATATACGGATGGAAAGAAGGGAAACATTCATACTATGGAGACCGAAGTGATTATGATGTGTGGGAGGTAGACAAAAGAGAAACCGGAAAATATGTTCATCCAACAGAAAAACCTGACTGGCTGATAATGAAAGCACTGAAGAATAGCACGAAGTTCAAAGACAATGTGATTGACTTATTCGGAGGAAGTGGATCAGCACTGGTGGCGTGTGAAAAACTTGGTCGCAATGCTTTCCTGATGGAATTGGATCCAAGATTCATTGACGTAATAATTCATCGGTGGGAAAAATACACCGGACAAAAAGCAAAAAAGATATGAATAAATACGACATAATATTCTTTGTAGGTGTTGCAATATGGTTCGGATAAACTGCATACTTCGGATTCAATGACAAACCAATCAATGCATACGAGAAAGCGTCCGATGTATTTTCGTGGGTGATTATGATATACGGAACAATTCAAAGCTGGGCTGTAAATAAACAGCCTGTCAACATAACTCAAATACATGCTCCAAGAGAGGGCAGTGTAACAATTAAAAGATAAAAACATGAAACACATCACACTTGAAACAACAAAAGAACAATTGAAAAAAGGAGTGGATATACTCGCTGATGTTGTAAAAGTCACATTGGGTGGCAAGGGGAAAAACGTCATCATAAACAACGGATTTGAGAATGTAAAAATTATCAATGATGGTGTCTCAATCGCAAGAGAGGTAGAAATTGGAGACGATGAAGTGGCCAATACCGGAGCAATGCTTGCAAGACAAGCGGCCGAAAAAACAAACGATGAAGCCGGTGATGGAACCACAACAACAATCGTGTTACTCCAAGCTTTCCTGAATGAGATGATGAAAGTCAAAACAAAGGATGTCCGTGGACTTCGTGAAGCAATCGAAAAGAATCTCGACAAGGTGTATGCATACCTCGACGAACACAAAAAGGAACTAGGCGATGGAGACATTTTCAGAATCGCAAAAAACTCTTCGCTCGATCAAGATATTGCCAAGGTAGTTGAAGAGCTGATGGTCAAAATTGGAAAGGATGGGTTGGTAAGCATTGAGGATGGACAAAAGCCCGGAATAACATCCGAGGTCGTTCTGGGAATCAAAGTTGACGATGGATACATGTCTCCGTATATGATCACCGATCCTGAGACTATGAAATCAACAATCAAAGATGCACCGATACTTTTATCTAAGAAAAGAATCATGAGCATCAAAGATATCCTCCCAGTATTGGAAGGACTTCAAAGCAAAGGAAAGAATGAGCTCGTTCTTATGGTGGAAGATATATCAGACGATGTGCTGGCAAATCTTGTCGTGAACAAAATAAAAGGAGTATTCAATGTCTGTGTGATTAGAACCCGGAACATGGATGACGTGGCAGTGGTCACAGGTGCTGAAATAGTCACTGAAGAAGCTGGAATGAAGTTCAGTGAAGAAGTCCTTGGATACGCTGACAAGGTAGAGACCGGTAAACATCATTGCTTGGTAACCGGAGGAAAAGAAGATCAGGAAACAGTCGATGCCAAAGTTGAAGAGCTTAAAAAGCAAAGAGAAAATGCAGACAACGAATACGACAAGCAAGTTGCGGCCACTCGTATTGCAAAACTTCAAGGAGGCGTGTCGCTTGTAAAGATTGCCGGAGACAATGAACAGCAAACCAAAGAAAAGAAATTGAAACTCGAGGATGCCTTGAATGCTGTGAAATCCGCAATGGATGAAGGAGTGATCAAGGGTGGAGGCATGGCACTGTTTGAAGCATCTGAAACAGAAATCGGATCCGGAAGAGATGCCGAAGGAATTGAAGCTCAAGCAAAAAATCTTGTGTATGAAGTTATCCGAACGCCACTCATGCAGATACTCAAGAATGCTGATGAGGAATACAAAGATATTATTCAGATGGAATACAATGAAGGAGATGGATACAATGTCATCACTAGAGAGTGGGAAAATTTCTACGAAAGTGGTATAATAGATCCAGTAAAAGTCGTGAAGAAAGCTCTCAAGAATGCATTCGCAATGGGAACCAGTATCATGACTGCGGAAGCTGGAGTAATTGTAAAAAACGATAAAAAGTAATTATCTAGAAAGGAAGGTGAAAAGGCATGTTTGAAATTAAAAAAATCAGTATCACCAAAGTCAATCATTTCGAAAAAGCAAGTGAAGCAATCGCAGTAGCTGAAGAGGCAATCAAGTCAGATGCATTCGAAATCCGAGCGACTACCGATAAAGGTGACCTACAGTTGACCATCGATGATTTGAAAAAAATTGCTGAAGGCGAAGCCAAGGATGTGGCATCGGAACCTTCTCAGCCGGTGGAGTAACTTCAAAAAAATACTGGCCACTCATCCTTCTTGTGGTCAGTATCATACGTCAGATTAAGTGGCTAAAGAGGCCAGCCAGTCTCCAAAACTGGTGTCGCAAGACTCGGAATGGGCAGTACATTCATCTGATGCGTAATTAAATTAAAAAACAATCACATGAACGTGAACAAAGTAATCCTCGTGGGGAGGGTATCCAAAACACCTGAATTAAAAACAACACAAAGCGGACAAAGCGTATGCTCGCTAAGTATGGCTACAAACAGGGATTGGAAAGATAAGAACGGAACCAAAAACTCAAAGACAGAATGGCACAACCTCGTATTTTGGGGAAAGCTTGCCGAGATAGTCGGACAATATGTAACCAAAGGACAAGAGATATATGTCGAAGGAAGAGTTGAGTACCGGGAATACGAAAACAAAGAAGGTCAAAAAGTTAAGGTCACTGATATCGTAGTAGAGCAAATGCAAATGGGTGCAAGAGCCAAAGGAACTGAAGAAGGACAAAACTTCACATCACAGGATAGCAGAAACATCACTCCCGGAAGCAATGGAGTAGGAGAGCAACCAGCACCTCAAGAAGAGCTTCCGACAATTCAGCAAGAAGAAGATGAGATAAAGCTTGAAGATGTTCCTTTCTAGGAACAGATAGCGGAGTAGAGAAATGGCATCTCGTTGGGATCATAGCCCAAAGACTGACAGTTCGAATCTGTCCTCCGCAACTAATAATAAAAACACATGAAAAAACTCATTCAACTCATCTATGTTTATTGGAGAATAAAAATCAAAAGACTGTTTCCATTCCTTATCAGCAAGGAGGAGAAACAAGCCATAGATAATATAAATGAAATAAATCGAAGACTTAAAAAAGGCAATCGTCAAACAAGACGTGCCACACAAGTATGGGTAAGAAAAAACCTGAGGTAAAAATAAAAAAGACAAAGGAAACAAAGCTAAAGAAAAATGGTCGTCCTTTGGCTATTACAAAGGAAAAAGAAGAGATACTGATAAATTTGATGTCAGACGGAATGAGCCAGTCAAAGGCGGCTCAGTATATAGGCGTTGCAGAAAATACTGTGATAGAACACAAGAAAAGGTTTCCGGAGTTCTTGAGGCGATTGGAGACTGCTATGCTCGAGACTCATAAGCTCGCTCATAAGAGCGTAAAGGTAGGAATGATGAAAGACTGGAAGGCTGGTGCATGGTGGCTTGAAAGAACCGAACCTGAGAGATTCAAAGAGAAAAAAGAGATAGATTTGAAAGAGCAACCAATCCTAATCGATGACATTATGGAGTAAAAATATGGTAGAGAAAGTAAACTCTGAAAATCCAAAAGTAAGCCTGATGGAACTCATCCATCCAAGCGAAAAGCAAAAGACTGCTTTTGAACAACTCAAGAAATTCAAGTTCTTGCTGTACGGTGGAGCTATGTATGGCGGTAAGAGTTATTGGCTAAGGTGGGCACTCGTGGTGCTCCTTGTTTATTTTTTCAGGAAGTATCGAAAGAAAAATGTTGTGGTAGGATTATTCTGTGAAGATTACCCGGCACTCAAAGACAGACACCTCTCAAAGATAGATGGAGAATTCCCGGCGTGGCTTGGAACCATCCACTCAGATCATAAAGCATACGGTCGAAGCTTCATCCTGAATCCAGCATACGGATCGGGAGTGATAGCGTTCAGGAACTTGGATGATGCAAGCAAATATGCCTCGGCTGAATTTGCGGCCATAGGTGTCGATGAGCTCACAAAGAATACATATGAGAAATTCTTGGCACTAAGACACCGATTGCGTTGGCCGGGAATTGAAGATGTGAAATTTATAGCCGGAACTAACCCGGGAAGTATCGGCCACGCTTGGGTGAAAAAAATGTTCATCGATAAAGACTTCGAACCTGAAGAAGCTGAAGCTGATAAGTTTTGCTATGTACCAGCAAAGTACACTGATAACCCAAACAAGAATGACAGCTATGAAGCGACACTGAACTCTCTCCCGGAGAAATTAAGGAAAGCATTCCGAGATGGAGACTGGGATATGTTCGAAGGTCAATACTTCACTGAATGGAATCGTGAATGGAATACCTGCAAGCCATTCAAGATACCGGCACACTGGATGAGATTCCTATGGATGGACTACGGATACTCAGCACCATCGGCAGTCCATTGGGCGGCTCTTGATGAGATAGGAAGACTGTTCATATACAGGGAGCTGTACGTCACAGGCCACACGTACAGGGCTTTAGCACGAAAGATAGCAGATATGACACCGGACTGGGAGAAAGACGTGCTGGAGGGCAATATGGTGGCAGATCCTGCCATCTTTGCCAAGAAGGGAGAGGATGTCGGAGAGAAAAGCGGTGCCGAGCAGATGGAAGAGGAAACTGGTGGATGGATAAGCTTCCGCAGGGGAAATAATGACCGTGTCAATGGCTGGGGAGTAATGCGTGAGTACATGAAGCCGATCGAGATTGAAGGAATCAAAACATCCAAGCTGATATATTTCGATGGCCTATGTCCAAATGCAATCAGAACCATCCCGGCATTGGTGTACGATTCGGTGAGAGTTGAAGACTGCGACAGCAAAGGTGAAGACCACTGCGGTGATGCAGACAGATACGGAATAATGGATGTGCATGAACTATTCAGCGAAAAGAACATCGAGCCTCCAAAAGAGAATGAAACGACAAGGGAAATAAAGAAGCGAGACTTGGCACACATCAAGAAGCAGAAAGAAGAAGAGCAAAACGATGTGGACTGGATGACAATGTAAAAGCATTATGTTATAATAACCATATGATAGAGAAACTAAAAAAACTATTCACAAAAGACAAGTCGATAGAGCTCCAGCTCATCGAAGTCATAAAGAGACAGCAAGAATTCATCGACAAAAATATCAATGAAAGAGTTGTCTACGTTGATCCGCAATCAGGATACACAAACGTGGAAAGATTCGATGATCCAAACGCTGGAAAGGTCACAAAGACTGAAGATGAAGATATTGAAGAGCCGGAAGACATGACAGCTGAAGACCTGAGAATACATATGGAAAAACTTGAGAAACAAGCTAATAACGAGGAAGGCGAAAAATAAAATATGTTGAAAAAAGATTTAGAAAAGCCGACCAAAAATGTCACACCTGACACTCAGGCGACAAAAGACAGACAAGCTATTGACCAGCTGAAGTCTTATAAAAAACACTGGGAGCCACGGTGGTATTTAGCAATGGCATTTTATGAGGGTGTCCATTTTACATATCCGAAAAAAGATACGAGTGGAAACTGGCAAAGAAAGAATGAAGTCGGAAAGAATAAAGTCATCCGTGAAATTCCAAAGGCAAAGAAACAGCTTGACTCAGTGCGAAATCTTATCTTGAAAGTAAGGCAAAGACCGGTAGTATATCCTGACACCAACATCATCTTGGCTGACAATGTTGATCCAAGAATGCAGGAAAAAGAAAAGAATGCGGCCGAACTCCAAGCACGATACGTTGACTACTACTTGAACAAGGTGATGAAACTATCAAGGCACAAAAAGAAGCTCATCAGATACGCTGAGCTTTATCATGTTTCATACATTCAAATTCTTAACGACAACGGAAAGAAAGAACTGGCTGTGTATGATCCGTTTGAAATTTCAATCTTTCCGACAATCTCAAATATCAACGAGTATCCTATCTTGGCAAAACATGTGTCACATAGGATGGATGATTTGATTGGAAATGAACTGTATGATCAGGAAGCGATAGCAAGGATACAGAAAACAATGAGTGCTCAAGGAAGCGGTAAATATTCCGGCTCAATTTACAAAGATTCATACATGCGAGAAAGGTACGGTAACGCTCCTGAGGATAATGTTCTTGTTGATGAGCTGTATCAAATCGTGAGAGTGAAAGTCGGAGAGGATGAACAGGTAATCGATGATGAGGAATTGTACATGCAGTCATTTGAAGGAAAGACTGATGAAGAAGGAAACGAAATCAAACCTGAAATCAAGCAAGAAGAAAGATTGCGTATCAGGGCATACATCGGAACCGAAAAGGTTCGTGATGAAATGACAAAGCTTTCCAAGTCTCCAATGTCAATGTTTTGCTGGGGTGATGAAGCATACTCAACAAGCTTCATGGAAGACCTGATGCCACTGAACAAATCATACGA
>Ga0172381_10005821_pt1 | contig 12440 bp, 9 predicted proteins | sample Leawel6488metaG_FD_119754 | JGI IMG/M metagenome (GOLD analysis project Ga0172381, IMG submission 119754) | Leachate microbial communities from a municipal landfill in Southern Ontario, Canada - Leachate well 64-88 metaG | ecosystem: Engineered > Solid waste > Landfill > Unclassified | place...
ACCAGAAGATGAAAACATTACCCCAGCATCTTGCCAAGTAGCTACAGAAGTGTAACCAACACCTGCGATCATCAAAGCAAATTGTTCGCTACTAGATAAAGTACCATTTCTAAATAGGACACCAGCTCTTGCCGATGTTCCACTATTAGGATTATCAATTCTAATTAAAGCATCACTATTATCATCTTTATAAATATGGATTGGTTGAGCAGGAGTTGCTGTTCCAAATCCAACTGCATTTTCTGAAGCATCTACAAACAAAGTGTTAGTATCTACTTTTAAATCATTCGCCCCAATATCTACATTTCCAGTAAACGGTCTAGTACCGTCTGCTTTAATATAATCTGCCTCTGTGTATTCCGAGGCCACACCGCTTGCATCAAAACCAGCTAATTTAGAGGCTGTGCCAGTATGGTTAGAAGAAGTCCAAGCCAAGTTAGTAAGAGAGGCGTGATTGCTTGCAACAGATGTAGCAAATGTAGTTGTAAAAACAGTTTCTACAGCTTCTGGAGCATTAGTTCCCTGTTTTATAATAATACGGCCTAATAACGTGCCAAATTCGCTTATGTGGCTAGGTAGATTATCTGGGGCAGACTTGGCTTCAGCTTGGACAGGAGTATTGTAATAGGCTTGAGGATAGACAATAGCGATACTTACAGTGCTGTCAGTCAATTCTCCATACACCCAGATGTTAGCGTATTTACCTACAGGAATATTCTGTAAAGTAGCTTTAGTTATATCGTTATATTGGGTTACGGAATATTGGGTTGCGTCAGAGCCTTGCCAGCCACCTGTTGAAGAATACCAGTAATATTCAAAAGTTCCTGTAACAGCCGTATCTAATCCTGCAAAAGGTAAGTCATTAACCCCAATCCAAAGTGTGCCACCAGACACTGCTATATTCCTAGTGCCTGTTTGGGAGAGTATAAACCCTCCCACATTCTCATCTCTATGCACAAGTCCGAATGACCGTATAGCTTGAAAAATGTTAGTTGTGCCGTCAGTTACCCACCACGGAGCATTAGCGATATAAAGTTCCTCGGCACTATTTATAGTGTCGTTGGTAACACGACCTAAAGGCCAGTTAGTATCAAAATCCCAGTCGTATGAAGTATGAGATACGATTTCTGGAGTTCCTCCGCTATAATCTACTCCGATATACCGAGTAGAGTCAGACGGGATTGCTATACCAGTCTTGGCCGCCCAATTAAAAGGAGCAAGTTGTGCATTGTCATCATCTGTTGCCTTAATAAATCCAGTGCCTGCTTCTACATTTACTGTTGAACCAGTACCTTTTGTAATATACCCACCAGTCTTTCTACCTGCCGAACCGAATGAGTTGTTATAATCATTCTGCGAGGTATAAGTTGGAGTTCCAATTAAGGTGTCCATTTGGATAGCGGAGGCAGGATGAGAATTGGCCTTGTCTCTGGCTCGTAATTGGTCGTGTCTGAAAGCTAATGGAGTAGTAAAATATGAAGCGTTGCCATCTCCAACAATTGTAGTAAAAGTAACTGCGGCCATTGAGGTGGTTTTTGCATAAATTCTAGCACCTAATCTATCCGTGGCAACCACAGTAAAAGCTGGTTGATTAGTTTCTTCTCGGATAGTGCTAAAATCTAAATTATCTAATTCTCCAGAATATGAGGAGAAAAGAGTAGTTTCTGTAGTATCTGCGTGATAAAGAAATATCTCAAATTTTAATTGTGAAACACCTGTAGTTTTATTTACTTTTGCACGATAATTAGCCACCCAAGGCCCAGCATCTATGGTTGTTACCCCTATTGGAAGGTCAAACAAATAAGTTCTTAAAAGAGTTTCTGTATTTGATATTGTCCTAGTAAGTACTATCTCGGCTACTTGGTTGATGTACGAGATAAGATAATACCCTGCTATATCAGAGGCAGTTGTAGTAAAGTAGAGCGGAGCGGCGTATCCACCAGCACCGATTGAGATTGTAGCCCATTCTCTATTTCCATTAAGAAATTGAGTATCAGGGTTAGTAGGAGTGGCAGGGAGGTTTGGTTCTTTCTCAGTATCTAGTTCATTGATAGCGTCTTGAACAGTAGTTGAGGAGATATTACCAGCAGGGGTGTTATAAATCTGATAAGCGTATCTTCCACCTCCAATTCCACCTGTTACTGATATTTTAGCGTTTCTTATTTTCTCAAGTTCTTCTTTTAAATCCTTAATTGCCTCAATCTTTAATCTGTCATCTCCCTTGAGTAATTCTAAACTATCACGCACAGAAGCCCCTAGTTTGGGTAAATCTTCCTCAATAGCCTCAATCGTAGGGATAAGTGGTTTTAATGCTTCTAATGCACGATTAGACGCTAAAGAAATGATTGTAGCCTCATCAGCGTCCTTGCCGTCAGCTCCTCGGTCGCCTTTCTCACCCTTTATACTAACTCCGTCTTTGCCATCACGCCCATCAACTCCGTCAGCCCCTCGCTCGCCAGTAGCTCCAGTATCTCCCTTTTCTCCAGGAGTTAATTCAATAGTCTTAATAACATCTAACAGTTCTGTTTTAGTATCCTCAATCTTTACATTAAGACCTGATAAGTCTTCTTTATTAGTGTTTTGGAGTTTCTGTAAGAGGGCAATAATAAGCTGGAGGTACTTGAGGAAGCTCTCAGTTGTTAAGACTTTTGGTGGTTGTGGTATGTTTACCATATTGACATTTAGTCTGTTATGTGGTAGAGTGCTATGTTAAATTATAGTTATATGATTACTTTATTTCTATCAATAATTATAGGAAGTATTCTGGGATTTTGGTGGGGTATTCTTGCATTTATAATTATTAAATTGTGGGGATATTTCGCAGATAAAGGATTCCAAAGGTCAATTAGAAACTATTGACTTGTTTCTATTTTTGCTCTGATTAAACCCAGCAAAGTATTTATCGGAATTGCACCTTTTCCTCCAAGTTTTCCTATTTCATTTAATCCAATAGCTGCACCAGATTTTACTGATGGTGCATCCATTAAATCAGCTATTAAACCTATTACTGCACCTTTACTGCCTCCAGCGGCAGCACCAAACTTTGTTCCTAAACCTAATAAGTTTAGGTTTTTTATTCGTGTAGAAGATTTTGTAAGTGCTTGGTCAAATTGGTAAAGAGAACTTAACCTTGTATTTATAACTCCAGCTTCTGGTGCTTTTTTAACTATTTGCTCTTTTAAGCCTCTTACAATTTGTTTTGTAGCTTCAATATCAGCAGATGACATCTTGTCATAGTATCTTCTTAACGCCTGACCAGTGGCTACCTTAATATCTTGAGCCTTTTGGATAGACATTTGAGGGCCATATTCTTTTCTAAACGCTTTGCCAATATTTTCAATTTCTTGTAAAGATTTTTTAGCTTCTGGTACATTGGCTTGGTTTTGAAAAAAACCTTTTGCGTCATCTACATAACTTCTAACAACATTAACATCAATAGAACCTTTAGACTTTGCTTTATCAATTACTTCTCCAAGTTGTCCTTCTAAATCATCAATCTTATTAGCCACTCTTTCTACCCCACCTTGAGTAAGCCATACTCTTTCTTTTAAACCAGTTTTTACAATATCTTCTGACTTAGTTACTATCTTACCAGCTTTTGTAATATCACGAGGTTTTAAAGCAGATTGATATAATTTTTCTGCCGCTAAAGTTAAAGGTTTTTTTATAACTTTTGCTGTCGCACCAAGTCCAGTAGGTGTTAAAAATTCACCTACCTTTTCACCATAATATCCTACTTTCTGTGCTGTATTAGTTGGAGTTGTTAATTCTCCTGGTTGCATATTTTTTGATTGTTCAATCTTTGCAACTGTTGGTTCAACTTGACTGGTTAATTTAAAAGCGGCAGCCAACGGAGCAAGTGTAGGATTTGTTATAGACTGTTGGAAAACCATTTTTCTGATTGGCTCAGGTATATAACTAGCAATCTTGTTAAGTAGCCCAGATGATTCAGTTCCTGTCTTCAATACACCTTTGCTAACACCAATACCTACATCAGCTGTAGTAGAGCCTACTTTTTGAATTGTTGTTGGTTGCTCTATAGTAACTTGAGATTTATAGACAGGGTATTTAACCAAAACTTTATTGGCTAATTCCACATCGTCTATATCCTTATATTGTGGATATTTTTGTTTAATTGTTTGACCAAATTCTTGTAAATTCATAGATTTATAAATCTATTCCTAATGGATTATTCGCAGAAGGAGTATTCATTATATTTAGTTTAAGGGGATTATTATCGCCCTCTCCCAATAAGGAATCAGCAATTGTCTTGATTTCTTTATATTGGTCAACATACCCACTAACATCTCTACCGCCATTGGCGTTTGTTTTTAGTTTATTTTCAATAGCACGCTGTATTGAGCGAATTGTGATACCTAATACAGCTTTTCTTACTTCTTCAGTACTTGTTAATGTTGGAAGTGTTTTTGTATAATTAGCAATATCATTATCAGTTAAAACACCTACTTCACCATAAACACCACGAGCCAAGTTAGGAATAGTGGCTTGTAAAGTTGCAGTAATCGCTTGAGCGTTCATATCCCAAGGATTAAACTTTCTTAATCTCCCCCAGATAGGATTTAAATCAATAGTAGCATCACCACCTAGACCGCCTTTTTCAGGTGCTTTATTTTCGTTAAATAGATTTTGTAATTCTGAAATTTGGCCTACAACATTTATAGCTTTATCAAAAGAAGTTAAAAAAGTAGAGTCAACATCCTTACCACCAGCAGAAGAACGAAGCAACCCTTCAATATCTCCACTCTTTTTAGCGACAGATTTTAATTTAGCTAATTCTGAAGCTACCTTTGACTGTCTGTTATTAGCTGTAGAAACAGATGATAAAGAGCCAGTGCCATTGTATATATCAAGGGCTGTTTTTTGATTATCTGACAAATTATTAGTGCCAAATGCTTCAATCGCTATGTTCCCAATTTCAACATTATTTTGAGAAGTTAAACTATCTTTCAAAGTACCACGTAAAGCACCATAAATAGTTGGGTCACTGATGTTTACTTTTCTAGTATTAGTTACTTTTTCATCTCCTACTAATTTTCCACCTACTACTTTTCCATTATAATTACTTTCAGTTAAAGTTACTGTGCCATCAGTATTTATAGAATTTACAACAGCAACGTGTCCGAAAGGTCGTTTAGTATCAAAGATTAAAACATCCCCGACTTGAGGATTAGATTTCCATTCAGAAGCCTTGATACCACTTTTATCTACAGTAGCTTGTTTTGTTGTATATAAATCTCCCATAGTTGGTATTCCGTCAACTACTTTATGAGCGAAAGTTCCACATTGTCCACCAATAGAGCCATCAGGAAATTCTGTAGAAAAAGTTGGTTTAAGAGCTTCTAGTTGGTCTTGATAAATTCTGCTTTTATTTAGTTTAGATTGAGCGGTAACTAGTGAATCATTAAGAGTGATACCTGCATCGGCATACTTACCTATTAAATCTATAATTACGCCTTTTTCTTCTTTCTCTTTTTGTTTTTTATCTGCAATAGCCAGTTTAGTTTGTGCGTCAATTTTATTTAACGCCGCCGCTCTTTCCGCTTCTTGTTTTGTTAAAGTAGGAGCAAGAGCATCTCTTTGAGCTTTTGTAATAGCAAGTTTCTCCTCTAAAACTCCATATTTGGCATCTATGGAGCGTTCAATAGATTTTGTCGCTCGTTCAATATTTCCATTAAGAGCGTTAATCATACCTGATATACCAAGTATTTTTGAGTTCATCATAAAATCAATCTGGGCTTGCGCGCCTATGATTGAGTTCATTGTGATTGGTTTGCCTAGATTTTCTGCAGTCAATCTATCCTTATCTGCTTTTAATGTAGCTAGTTCTATTGTTAAACTATTTACTTGTTTTTCAATAGGGTCTAATTGAGCTTGTTCTAATTGAGCTTTGTACGCCGCTTTCCCCTCTATACCAGCTATTTGAGCTAGTTGTTGAGTTAAAAGTTCTGCATCTTGTTTTTCTTGTGGAGTTTGTGTTGCTTCTTTAATCTTTTTTTGGGCTTCCATTTCTGCGATAACTCTATCCGCTTCTGAAGTAGCTTCTTGAGATATAATTTCCTTTGCTCCTGTGCCTACTGTTGTTCCATCTAATTTTACAGGACTAGACACATCCATTGTTGCTGTCATCCCTGGTTTCGGACTAGCAGACACCCCAGGTACATAAACTCCTTTAGGTACATATACCTCTTTATAATTCTGGTCTGTATCATACGCTTTAATGTATCCAGCCTTAGGTTCGTTAGATATTAAAGTACGATTATTGTTTCTATAGGCAACTCCTTGAGGGTTTAAGTTTGGTACACTTGCAGTTTGTATCTGTCCAGCTTTGTATGAAGCGTCTTGGGCTAGTTTATTTTGAGCTACCATTTCAGCATACCCTACTTGTCCTTGTGGAGTAGTATTTATTGTTGTACTTCCTAAATTAGCGTATTGACCTGTCATTGAGGCAGGAAGATTTTTATATAAAGAAGCGTACTTGTTGACACTCTCTGACACATCCTGACCCAATCTAGCTTGATTCTCAATATTAGAATAAGCCCCTATAATGTTAAGAGCATTGGGATTAATCCATTGTTGTAATTCTCCTACATTACTAGCAAGTCTTTCAGCGTTTATATTTGGGTCAAAAGCCTGCAATCCTTTTAGGGTAGCAAGACGAGTGTCGTAATCTTGGTTAGCAAGATTAAGAAGATTTTTACTAATAGTTGATAGGCCAGAGCCGACATCACTGACTTGTTGTAAATAAGGGTTAGCCATATTAGATTAAATCAAGTAATTTAGTTATAATTTGTTTAGAATCTTTTCCGCTAGAAATGTCTTTTAAAATATCTTCTTTTGCTTTCGCTTTAATAGTTTCAGGTTTATCTTCAAAAGTTAAAGTATTTTCTAAAATTTTTATGTTGTAATTTGATGATTGTTTTAACTTTTCATTTTCTAATTCTGATAAATCTTTTTCTACATATTCTAATTTGTCTGAAACTATTTTTTCTTCCGTAGTAAATAGAACAGTACCATTAGTGTCGTAATAAATAAACATACTATTTTTGTAAATAAATTACTCTTCCATCATTTCCAGCAGGTGCATCTTCACCATCATATCCACTGTTTGGTAAACCTGTACCCTTTAATCCAGGAGTACCAGCTGGGCAAGAAATAGTACCGTTGTTTGTTAAAAGACTATATTGAATTATTAAAATTCCTCCAGCTCCAGCTCCTCCACCTCCACCACCACCAGATTGATAACTAGCAGAACCAGCGTAACCATTACCACCTTTCCCACCATTCCCCCCGATTGATTGAATATAACCTCCAGGATTTACAATTATTTTTTTTGCTGAAAGTAGTATTATTCCTCCAGTAGCTCCACTCCCGCCTCCGCCTCCCGCTTTTCCATCACCTGCCACTTTCCCACCACCACCAGAACCAGAACCAGCACATCCTTTAATATATTTAACTGTACCTTCACCTGTAAATTCACGAAGTATCGTTGCAAAATAACTATTCTCTATTGGTTGTTTTGTAGCTGTAATAGTTCCTGCCGCACCATTATTTGATAATGCACCACCATTCCCACCTCTTGTGCCATTTAATCCGACCGATTCCGTTTGATTAGTTCCAGCCGTACCAGCAGTTCCTGTACCGCCGTTACCTCCAATTTGCCCTGCTAATCCACCGTAGATATTAGCATTAGATAATGCAGTACCAGCAGTTCCCCCAGCTCCAGAACCACCAGCAGTCGCATTTGCACCATCTCCACCATTTCCAGCTACTAGTAAAATTTTACTCCCATTATCTATGGTTAAAATTTCTTTTACAAAAATCCTATAACCATTAGGATTCAGAATCGTTGTATTAGTAATTGTTAAATTATTATAATAAACATCTGAAGTTAAAGTGGTAGTTCCTCCTGCGTTTAATGTCACATCTCCATCTTTTCCGCTTCCAAATACATCATAATTTTTTATATAACTTCCATTTACTTTCATATTTGTTGAGTCCCAAGAAATTTGGCTAAATTCATCAGTCCCAGAACCCATTGTAGTAACTCCTGTAAAATACGCTGTACCGTCTTTGTTTATACGAGCAGGGGCAATAGCTTTGTTAGCCACGCTTGCACCTGTCCAAAAATTACCATCAGTATCTATGTGAGCAGAAGTTGCGTCATCTCCACCTATATTTATTTCCCCAACAGTTACCGTACCTGTAAAAGTTCCACTAGCACCTGTAATATCTCCTCTAAAGTTTCCATCATTAGCCTCAATATTCCCATCACTATCTAGCTTCCAACCACTAGCACCTTTGGCAAAGTTCCCAGATTGAATAGCGTTTCCAACCATTACTGAACCAACTGAAGATTGAAGAATATTAGAAGAAGGAAGTGCTACTGCTGAAGTATTAGAAGCAGGTTTCTCTGCTGTTCCAGAACTAGAAGACTCCTCCATTGAAAGAGGATAATAATTTACTTCAATTTTATCTTGAGAGTCCATTATCTTAATGTTAAACTTTTTAATTCGGGAGTTGTTGTACTACTACCTGTTAAACTAACTTTGAACTGGATTTGTTCGCAACTTTTCACATCTGTCGGAAGTTCTGTGATTATATTTTTAGATACAACTGCTCCATAAGTAGCAAAATCGTGTGTAGCAATCGTTGTAAAAGAAGCTGTTAAATTAGTGCGATATTCAATTTTAATCCCTTCTCCTGTGCGTAGAGGTCTGGCAAGTTGCCATTCTAATTCTGCAAACTTTCTTTCTCTCTTATTAGAACCTACTGTGTAAAGAGGTGAAACAAAATATCCTGAATAATCTGTTCCGTATGCGTAGCTTGTATTTGTAGTGAGGTCTAAACCGTAAGTTGTCGCACTTCTAAAACCTACTAAAATTGTGTCCCGTGAAACAGGTAGTAATGTAGAAATCTTAACCGAGGAGGCTGAACCATCTGTTAATAAAGAGTTTTGGTGTTCTAAGTTTAAGATATTACCTTTACCAGTTTGGAGCAAACTATATACGCCCATTCCTGCTATTGCAGTTGTGCCTCCATTCCCTACTCCGAAGAATACTTTGTTCTTATAATGACAAACTGCACCAGGATACCACTCTAAGTACTTCCCACCACTTAAATCTATTGGAAGTTGTCCTACTATGTAAGCATTAGAACCATCACATCTGCGTACTGTACCAGAGATACCTGCTAAGACTATTAAAGAATTTCCTATGTTCTTAAGAGAATGAATACCAAAATCATCTATAATTATTGGTTGACCAAAAGATACTGAAGACCTATCCCAAGGGAAAATATCTGCTATGCGAATATCATAAACATTAGTACCTTGCCAAGTTCCTAACATCAAATTACTTCCTAGTTCTTCAATACATTTAATCCTGTAAGACGGTGGTAAATCTAAAGCCTGTTGAGTATAGGTATAAGTTGAAGCATCACCTGGGGCAAAAGTTTTACTAACTACTTCATCTAACGAATAAACAAAGCGACCAGCACCTCCATAGAGCTTATTATCATTCTTTGAGGTAAGCATTGGATGCCACAAAACATCAGAGTCTATTGCTTTCCAACCTAGTGTCCAATTAGCGGCGATAATTCCAGTAGAAGTTCCGTCTCCACAAACATCAAGTAAGGCGTCTCTAGCAACGAATAAATAGTTCTTCCAAATCCACATTCCATTACCGTGTGTTGCTGTTGCACTAGAACCTGCTAATACTGCCCAAGTAGCACCACTGTCTGCTGATTTGTACACTACACCAGTATTATCTAACACGTATATTTCTGTGGTGGTAATAGGGTGTCTAATAGCCCAATTAGGCTGATTGGTAACAGTTGTAGATGACTTTTTAGCCATTATATTGTTCAGTTTTGCAATACCTGGTATTGAGTCAATATCTAAATTTACACATTCGGCAAAGCCTGTGTGTGGTGATTGTGATACGCCTTGTCTTGGGGCTGAGATGACTATTGGGGAAGACATAAATCTTCTATAAATTTATTAGCCTCTTCTTCGGTTTTAAAAGTTTCTCTGACTAGCCAAGACGCACCATTAAAGTATAAAACTTGGTTTCCAACTACTTTATGTTTTCTTTGATTTATTTGCATAAATTTATCTATTATTTTCGTAAGTTGGAGTAAGTCTGGCTCTATTTATTTTAATCCAAGAATGCGTACCACTCTGTGTTCCTGTAGTTACAATGGATTCACCACCTTGACTAGTAGATAATTGAAAAGTATCTGCCGTTATTCCATTACGGATAACATAATAAGTAGTGTCTACTGAAAGACCTGTAGGCAAAGCACCAGTAGTTTCTAACCAGACTGTATCATCCACATAAAGTTCGTGAGCTGTAGAAGTAAAAACAGCAGGGTCTGCTATTGTGACTGTGAATGTGATGAATGAAAATCTGCTAAATCTCATAAGAAGATAATTATTTTCAAATTATTGGAGTAGTCTTATCTACCCCAATGTATCTGATTACAATTACGGCATTTGTCGGAAGACGGCTTGGCATTTACCTGTGTAAGTATAGCCACCAAGACCAGCACCTTCACTTCTTAATTGAGCGAAATAACTAGGAGAAGTTATACCAGCGTCAATTAAAGGAGTTACAGAGAATGAGTCTTGAGCACCACTTGCTACTGTTTGAGCGGCAGCAAAGTTAGTTGCAGTTGAGGAGGCGTACTGTAGTGAGGATAAAGTACCTACTAAAGTAGCGGCAGTTGATGTACCAGTTGTTATCTGATAATCAAAGGACTCTAGAGTAGATGTGGTTGCTCCAAAAGGGTTAGCGATTGAGCAGAGTGAAGTAGTTGCCGTGTTCATTCTCTGAGACACATAATACTTCATTATTCCACCAATACTAAGATAACGAGAGGTTATAATAGGGCTTGTTAAAGCACTCAAGTTTTCTTCCTGCACTGGCTCAGATTGATTTTGAGAAGCCTCAATGTAGTTACCCTCTACAACGACTTTAGCGTTATTACCATAATAAGCATCAACTTTATAGCCAATACCTACTAAAATAACAGCTACTAAAAGCACTATAAGAACTCTAGCCACCGACAACTTTGTTTTAAGTTTGTTGTTCATTTGACTAAGTTAATTAATTATTCTTTGCAGTGTCTAATAGATTTTGCAATGTTTCTTTATTTTCATTGCCCTCTAATGTTACACCTAGCTCAGTCAGCTTTTCTACAAGTTCTTTCTTAGTCAAAGCAGGCGGGGCTGGCGGAGCAGGTGGCACAAAGCCTACTAATTTACTACGAAACTTATCAAACTCACCAGAAGCAAGTTTAGCTTCGTATTTAGCAGGATTTTGTCTTTTAAATACTTCTAAAAGAGCATCAAATTCTTCCACTGTTTGGACAGAACCAGTTGACTCTTTTACATCGTATTTATTATATTTTTCAGTCATAATTTATGTTTAATTATAGGGGGAGTAGAAGATAGAATTTCAGAAGTCGGTGGGGATTTCTTACTATCCTATCCTCAATTCCCCCTATAATATTATTTACTTTACTTAATTGTAATATCAATACTCAAAGCTCTTTTCTGATACCAAACACCTACACCACAATATGCAACCATTGCACATTCTACACCAGTCTTACCAGAAACTTCTTTCTCCATCCATTGCATCTTACCACCTGGCATAGCTACAGTTACGATACCTTTCACACCAGCCAATCTATGACCAGAGTTTGTGAATGTGTCAGAACCAAGAGTAGCAGATACGAAAGTACCAGCACGAACTACATACCAATCAAAGCCACCCCAAGTACTCAATAAGCCATTTCGTAACCAAGTATCAGCGGAGCTAAAGCCATTGGTTGCACCTGCACCCCATAGACCACCTACATCACCAGATTCAATTACTACATACAAACCATTGAAAGAAGGGGAATATCCAGCAAATTTAGTATGTAAGTCTCCAACAATCTGCACATAGTTAGCGGCAGTTGTGAAACCACCAGCTGGGGTATCATAAGTTCCTGTACCTACATCGCAAATTTTATTTACGACATATTTATCAACAGCAGTGGCCATTTGAGCCATAGCCTCTTTCATACGAGAACCTTTGATGTCTGCAATTTGGGCTACTTTTTCCAAATCATAAATCTGTTCAGCCCATACAAATTCTTCTGTCACTGTCAAAGTGTCAATGGTTGAAGTATATGTACCAATACTATAAGTACCGATAGCGGCCTGTTGTGTTACTGTACCAGCAGAACCATAAGGATTTTCGATGTAAAGAACATCGGAATAATCAATACTAGCGATTTTGTCTGCTACTAGGGCGTTATGGAGCACCTCTTGTAAAAGATTAGGCATCCATTTCTTTCTCCAACTAGGAGTTGCATTTGTATTTAAAGTCATCTTGTTAAACAACCATCCTTGACCCACCTCATTTCTGGAT
>Ga0172381_10005822_pt1 | contig 12439 bp, 21 predicted proteins | sample Leawel6488metaG_FD_119754 | JGI IMG/M metagenome (GOLD analysis project Ga0172381, IMG submission 119754) | Leachate microbial communities from a municipal landfill in Southern Ontario, Canada - Leachate well 64-88 metaG | ecosystem: Engineered > Solid waste > Landfill > Unclassified | place...
TAATTATAATGTAAAAAAATATCATAAACCGTACTACTTATAAAGCAATTGTCAATATCTCCAGTTTGTGCCGATTGATAATAACCACCAGTTGCATATTTCAATGTTGCGGATAATGTTGCGTTATAATAAACAACTACTCCACCAACTCCAGACCCACCTGTAATTACAACTCTATCGTTAAATAATTTTAAAAATGGGAATATATATCCATTACCAGTAAATGATAATGCACCGATACTATCATCAAGTGAGTTATGTAGATATACTCCATTTGTAACCGAACTTGTAATAATACAGTTATCTTCTACTTCCTGAAAGTATCTAAAACTTGAGCCTGTTGTTACAGGGTGTGCGAAAGTTTTTGTCGTGGGGTTAAACAACCAAATTCCTATATCGGTTTGGTCGGAACTTAAAATAACCTTTCCACTTTTTCGCACAAAACTATATAGAGTGCCTACTTGCAATTCGGTTGGTAAATCTACTTCAAAGAAGTTTGCAAAATCTACCGCTCCGCCAATTACCGCTAATTGTGAATTTATAATCATAATTCCCCCCTTAACCTATTACAACATTGACTGTTATAGTCGTTGTTGGTGTAGTTGTGCAAGTAAATTCTAAACTGTCAGTAGCCTGTGCTGTTGCCCTAATCTGTGCATTTGCATAGTCTAAATAACTTGCTGGTGCTGGACTTACAGTTATAATATTAGTCGCCGTTACACCGCTAACTGTTTTAGTCGCTACATTTGCTGTCCAATCGCCGACTGCTATTTCTACTGTTGCAGTTACTAATGTTGCTTGTTTACTATCAATTCTATCTTTAACAGTTGTAGAACTATCGTACGCAAGTTGACTTGCTGGTTGGAATATAAGTCCCGCACCAACCAAAGTACCAGTCGTTATAAATTTAATGTTACTTACTATTGTTGTATTTGTGTCTTTTCCTACTACATCGCCAACTGCAATTATATTTAATAAAGCATTGGGATTTGTTGAAGTCGCACTATTTGCTGATAAATTAATTGCATTTCCGCCAGTAGCATTTACAGCACTTGTGAAGTTTGCATTTACTGTTCCACCAACAGACAATAATGTTGCTTTTGTCGCTTCACTATTATAAAGTTTGCAACCATCTAATACTACAAGTCCATCGGTTTGATTAATAGCACTAGCACTTCCGAGTGCTGTAACATCTCCACCGTGCATATTCAAATAACCTGTGCCATTGAAAGTTATAGCATCTGTTCCACTTTCTTGGCAATTTACATTGAATATATGGCTTTCTACATTTGCACCAGCACCACATACAACTTTATTGTATGAGTAACTTTCAAATATGTGAGTTGTGCCATTGATTGTTAATGTTTTGCTTGTTCCAGTAAAAACACAACCTTTGATTGAAATAGGAACTCCACCCGCACTAAATGTAACATCTCCACTGATTGTAGCCGATACATTGCTGTCATTAATTAACGATACACCACCAGTAAAAGTTACATCTTCGGCGTATGTTCCACTTGTTAAATGTATGTTCATACCATTTGTTGCTATTGCAGCGGCTTGTGCTAATGTTTTAAATTTTCTTGCTTCTGAACCGTCTTGCGTATATATATCAGTTCTATTGACATCAACATATAAATCTTTTGTTACTGGTATTATTATTTCTTTTGTACCAAGTGCTGTATCTATTCCTGCTAAATGTCCATCACCATCTGTGCTTGTTGGTGCGTAATTTGTAGCGGTGTAACCACTTTCAACATCTGCCAAAGTATCTGAATTTTTATTGAAATAATCAGTTAAATCTACTTCATCTTCTGGTCTAACTTGTAAATCGCCTATTGCTTCAACTGGCAACGTTATTACTCTATAATTATCTTCGGTCTGTGTTCTATTATAAATTACTTGCCCTATTGTTAAATCGCCTACTACAATATTATCTGGTCTTGTATATGTACCCGCAATCCACGAACTTATTTGTGCATTACTATCAAATGCGATTGCGGTATTTATACCATTTATCATTGCTCGTATATCTGCGTGTGCGGTTTCACTTATATTATGATTAGATATTGCCGTTGATACATCTGCGTCGTTTGGCAAATTATCAAGTATAATCTTGTCTTCTTTGGACATTAAACCATCTCTGGTTTGAGTTACTTTACCGTGTAATAAATTTACAAAATTATTACCAGTGTCTATTGTTTCTACTAACACAATTTCGTCTACTGGATTTAATACTGGACAATCAACTTCATTTGTATATACTTTAATAGTTACTAAACCTGTTTGGCTGGCGGGAGTACCAGTCGCAACTCGTACACTTGCGTATAAAGTAGCGGGTAATGCATACCCAGTATAATCACTTTCTAATACTGTGTAACTACAAACTATATCTGCTGTTTTATTTATATGGTCTACATTAACTTTACTAAATGTAGCCAACGGCCTATCTGCTAAATTGCTTTCACTATTTGCTCCAATATACAATTTTAAAACCGCGACATTAACATAATAATTATAGTTTTCAAAGCGTGACAAATCTTGTGTAGTAGCACCACTTACATATACTAAAAATTTAACTTTTCTTGCTAAATTATCTGCACCGCGATTTACAACTATTGTGCTAATATTTTCTGGTGCTGTCGGCGTTGCTATTCTTATATAATTACTTGCTGTAATCAAATAAGTAGAAAATGTTAAACTTCTAGCTTGCGGTGTGAGTCCATTTTTTATTTCTAATTGTTCTTTAATCAATGCTTCTGGTTCTGATTTAAAAGATAATATATTTACAAAACCATCACTTATGTTAGATTTATATTCAACGCCGTTTAATTTTTCTTCGTTATCGTCAACATCTAAATCTTTTTTATAAAGTACAGTATTTTCTAAATCAATAATATCTTCTTGTGCTGTGTCCATTTCTTCTTTAAGTGTACTCACATCGCCCTGTAATGTACCCACATCACTTTGTAAAGTGTTGATATCACTTTGTGCAGTTGACATATCTGACTGTAAAGTAGACACATCACTTTGTAATTCTGCAACATCGTCTTTTAACGACTCAAAGTCTTCAACTATTTCAAGTTGTCCTGTCGTTGGATTTATTTCGAAATCGTCACTCAGTTTAACTGTGCCGTAGTTAGTCAAACTAGCTTTAGCAACATATATATTAATTTTGCCATCAGTCTGTGGCAATGGATAATTAACTGGAACAGGTACTAAATTATCTACCATAAGTGGTTCCTCCTACCTTAAAATCGTGGGGAGTCATTACCGTTCTTTTTGTTGCGTCCCCATCTAACAAAAATATTTCATAAATATATGTTTTTATATCTAAGTTTATAGTATACTCTGGTTTAAAATAAAAACTTATAGTAGGAGTATAATATGGTGTTCACACATAGGTTACAACGTCGTTTTCAATCTCAGTAATAAAATAGCCATAATAATATGTGGTAGAAGTATTTGTTAATCTGTGTGCATATAACGTTCTTATCTTTAAAAACTCATCGCTATCTGTCAAATCAGCACTCATACTTGGCGTTCCACTACTAGTAATAATATTAGTAGTATCAAAATCTGTGTCAAAAACTAAATAGAAACTATCGTCCTCACTAAGTGCGATATCTAAATCTAATACAGTATTTCTAGACGAATTTATATTAGAACTAATTATAAATTTAAGGTCAAGTTGTGGTCGAGGGTCTTCTAATGTCAGCACGTATGATGTGTCATAAGTATAAATAAAATCTGTACTTAAATCTCTGTAATACTCTCCGGCAACACCAGTTACAGGAAACACTGTAGGCTCGCTAACTTCTATGTAATCGTCAATTTGCCATAAATAATATTTTTCAGTATCTATAGCATAATAATACACTCCTAATGCACCAGTAGCGGGAAAAGAAGCTAAATCAGCCCCCTCCGTTACTTCTTTTGCGTTGTAATCATTAGTTATACCATCTAATCAATTAATAGTATTAATTCAAGGAGTACCAGTATTAGTTAGCAGTTCTCACGCTAATGTCTCGCTCTCGCCTCGAGGTAAATAAATATTATTGTTTACTACTTGTTTCATTACTACCTCCGGCTTGCTGAACAGCCTGTTGTTGTGCTTGAATCATTAAATTTAAAGTACTTAGTACACTCTCGCTAAATGGATATCCTAATTCTTTCATTTGAGACCAATATAATCGTAATACGGTAGGGTCTTGCGGATTGCCGTAGGCACCGTTTTTTAAATTATTTAAATTTTCTTGTCACATAGCTTCTCTATTTGTTGTTAACATACTGGCATTATCTGTTCCAAATATAAATCTGTCATTATAAAATAACTTACCGTTTTTATCTTTATCTAAAAATAAATATCTATGAAATCTAGCATCTGTTATTGTTCCGTCTATGTTATGTATTGCAATTGTCCTAGGCTCGTCGCAATTAGCCAATAATATTTTAAACATTTTTTCATATAAGTCACTAAATGCTTCTGATTTCATCTTGCGTTTACTCTCTAGTCTAGTGCTAGCTTGAGCCGCTGATATTTCTTTAGCCTTACCACTTTCTGCAGTAGGGTCTCTTTTACCTTGATAACTATCTGTAATACCTAACTCATCTCTAGCTACACCATATAGTGTAGTAGCGAGTATAGCTTCTTGTTGAATACTAGCCTGAACGGGGAATACTCCAAACGAAGCTTTAAGTGCTGGGTCATCAATAGTTACAGATTTTAATGTCTCGTCATTATTAGGAATTGTAACGCCGGCAGGTTTAGTAACAATACTACCACCCTTCATTACATTTTCAAACTCTTTACTAAGTACTCTACTTAGTGCGTCCTGATGCTTAGCTACCACGTCTACGTCACTTAAACCATAGAGTGACTTTCCATTGCTTGTATTTAATCTAAATACAAACGGCATCTCTTGCATATAATATCAGTCAATAGCTGTGCCTTTAGGCACTACTTCTCCGGTTTCTATGTTAACCAAATCATCAGTTAATACTTCTTTTTCTAGTTCTTTATATTCAAAGCTTAAGGCACCACACTTAGGACATATATTACCCTCAGGCACGCTCTCACCACAAGTCTTGCACGCTCTTATCTTACGTAGCTCGTAGTCCTCTTCGTCAAATATAATAGTATCTTTAACCCACCCGAATTTGCTCAGATAGCCTCTATCAGAATAATAATATGCCGTATATAATTCGCACATACCCTTAAGTGCAGGGTCTTCTGGAGGTAATACACCATATATTTTTTTAATTTTACTAGAACTAACTATGTCTCTAGTAAATATATACTCAGCGTCATCTGGGTCTGTAACACCGGGTTGTACCCAAACGTCTTCAACAGGATATCCTTTAACTACTAGTTCTCCTGTTGTTAAGTGTGTATGCTGACTGTTGTCCCAATCAACTAATAATACACTTGTTCCCTGTATTTTAGTATCTCTATCTATCCAGTCATTTATACGTCCCATCTGAATGCGTTCTATTTCATTTTTTAAATGTAATTCTATAATATTAGCACCAGCTTTATGCTTGCTATCCCTCTCTGTAACCTTAGGATATGGTATAGAATTATCTACCTGAGTTTCAATCATTTCATAAGCTATCTTACGCGTTACTTCAGCTAATTTTTTATAAGCTGTTCCGTCTGACTTATAGCGAGTACCAGTACCTAAGTACTGGTCGCGTCTACGATTAGTTATTTCAGTTGTTACTTCAGTTCTCTTACCGTCGGCATCGTGAAATAACACAAGCCACTCGTCTAATTTTTTCTTATTCAATAGGTTGTCCTCACAGTTTAATTAATTCTTTTCTTATAGTAGGTGTAGCGTTGTTATAATCTTCTAACTGGTCACTCTCGTAGTGTGTATATCTAATTACTTCTTCCGCCTCTTGTACCTCGCCCTCAATATAAATCATTCTATTTAGTGCTTGTGTTGCTGCGTCCACCATATCGTCGTTTTTACCAAGTGGAAACGAGCAGAACTGGTCTATAAATATATCATTAAAGTTACTGTACTCAGGCAGTCACACGTGACCACTCTCAATAGCAGGTGATATAGCACTGACTCTAGACGACTTACCACCGTTAGGTTGTACGGGTATTATACCGACGAACTCTCTCTGTAATGTATTAATAATAGCAGAGCCGTTAGCTTTATCTTCTATATAAATATATCTTATACCGGGTCAGCGGTCTCTCATCTCACGTATTTTATCACACGTGTTTACGAATGACAGCCTCTCGTTTATTAAATCTATTAAATAATAGTTTTTATTTTTTTTACCTCATATCTCAATAGCGACGAAGTCACTTGTTGCCGCGTCTTTAAATGTAGCGTCTACACTCATACTAGTGTACTCTAAGTCTCTAGGTAGCACTTTATAATACTGCCACCACGACCTCTTAACTATTTCTCCTTCTTCAGACACGGGGTGTCCCTGATATAGTGACTGCCACGCTCTGTGTCCGTCCTTGCTCAGATATGATGTTTTAAATGATTTTAACCACGCGTTGTCTCGTCCTAGTTCTGGTGCCAATGCATCTCCCAACTCTCTGTTTAGTGGGTCTGTCTCTGGGTCGTCGCACTCGCAAGGTATATTAATACAAGTTACTCCTTCTGTCTCTCTAGTAGCCAGTCTACCGTAGAAGTCGTCCTCGTGCCAGCGGGTCTGTATTACTATTACTTTACCGCCCGGTTGTATACGGGGTTTATATGTGCTGAGTCACTCGTTCCACACGCGGTCTCTGTTAGTCTGACTCTCAGCCTCTTGTCTGTTTTTAATAGGGTCATCTACTATGAGGAGATGTGACGGTTTACCGCCGACACCTCCCAGTAGACCTGCACTGAAGCAGCCGCCGTGAGTCTTTTCTACCTCGAACTCTACATTACTGTTGGGTGACGAGGCAAGACTTATGTTAAATAATTCTTTACCGTACTCTGTTAGTTTCTCTCTATTGCGTCTACCGAACAGTTGTGCGAAGTCCTCGCTATAACTTAATATTACAACTCTGTGTCGTGGGTGGTGTCCCAAGTAGTACGACGGTAGTGTCTCTGTAACTGTAAGACTCTTACCGTGCTGTGGTGGCACCGATAATAATAATATATCAACGGCACTAGTACTCTTTTTATTTAAAAATTTATCTATCTCATTGCACAGGTACACGTGGAATTTACCAGCTATGTACCCCGGATTTGTATACTGTACGTATGACAAGTAATTATTTCTAGCCCTACGTCTCATCTGTTCTCGTTCTACCTCTTGTTGTAGCTCTCCAACAGTTATTACTCTACCGTCGCTGAGTGTTATTTCTCTGAATGGGTCAATTACTTCTGCGAACGGATTATTACTCCCCGGTAGTATCTCTCTCACCGCTTCACTCCTTAAGTTTTTTTACTAGCTCGTGGTCCATCTGACGCATCAGCTCCTCAGCCTCGGACTGGTAGCCCGGTATTTGAGAGTAGAGCCTGTACGCACGTTCCAAATATTTTTCATATGTCTCGTATGCTTTAGTTATATTATATGTGAATTTTTCAAACTTATTACTTGTTGTATTATTACTCACTTGTCGGTTCTCCCTTTATTTTAGTTAATATTTCTTCTAGGTCCTCATCGGACATATTACTCAGTCCCGACTCGTACGACACGACCTCGTCACGTGGCTTCTCACCAACTGTGTCTCGGACGTATTCAGCGGCACGTGTGTCCTGCTGGAATACAGCTTTATCTATTTGTCCCAGTGCTACCATATCAGCGATTGTAAGTCTCTCACTAGTCATAAATTTACTCAGTCGAGACGGATTATCAAATATCTCACTGGGCTCAACGTTTAAATCCAGTAGTGTGCGTAGTGCTCTGCGAAGACGACGCTTTTCTACTGTCTTAGTTCCTTGAAGTGTGTTAGTTTCTTGTCTAGCCAATGCTGCTAGTCGTTGTTGCTTTATGTCCATTTCATCTCCTTATATACTCTTCTTCTGCCTCTTCGTTTGAGGGGTAAGTTATTATAACTTGAAGAAATGAGTAGTCTATTGTAATTGTATTATTATTTAAAATAGCTGTATACATATATGTATCCCTCTATATATAAAAGGCGTAAATTTTGGAAAAAGTAAAGTAAAATCTTTTGAGAGGGGGTAGGGGTGGATTTAAAAATTGTTGAGGGAGTGTGAAAAACACTAGTATAGGTGTGATTGTGCAAGATGGGGTGGGGGTGTGATTGATTTGATTGTATATTAATAGTATAGTATTTGCGTATGACCAGTCGTACAATTTGCAAGAGTGACCGACAAACAGAGTGGGGCAGACAGCAACCACTAAGGAGAACAGATATGGTAACAGTAATAGTAACAATGGATAGCGAAGGCACAGTATTAAGAACGAACTACACAAGCAGAACGGTTAAAGCAATAACAAAAGTACTAACATATACGATGTGGGAATGTACAAAAGACAAGGAGTTTGGTGTAGATGTTGTTATAGACGGAAACGTCACAATAACAACTAGAGAAAAGACAATAACAATAACCGAAGAGGAAATATAATAAGAGAAACCCGAAAGGGTTTTTTTTTATGCCTAAAATCAATAACAGTTATGCTATTAGTATAACTGTTATTACTGTAACTGTTATTATTCTAAAATCTATCAGCTTCACATAATCGAGCAACTCTGACTATTTATATGTATACACGCACACGATGGGTCGTACAATTTGCAAGAGTATCACAGCAAGTGACAACCGAACATTGACAACTGAATAGCAAGGTTAAACATACGACCTTTAATAGTATGCAAATAATAGGGAGGATTTAAAATGTTAACACTAGAAAATTTAATTGGCGGTGCTAATAAAGAAGCACTAAAAATAGCCAAGCTAATGGTTAAAGATGCAAAACGCATTGAAGCCAAAACAATGAGAATTGTTATAAAAGACGAAAAACTAGCAAGGAAGTGGCAGTAATATGACACCTTGCCAAAGAAAAAGGCGAACAGCGGTTCGCAAGGGGCATCTATCCCACGAAAAAATAGTAGAACACTTTAAAGATACTAACAACTGTTACATTTGCGGTTGTACAGTATCAGACACAGCAATGCAAGGGAGTGAGTTTAAAAAAGAATATGACCACATAGTACCACTATCAAAGGGTGGACAACATAAACTTACAAATCTTGCAGTATGCTGTAAATATTGCAACAGACTAAAAGCCGACAAAGCACTGTCCACTATGGACATAGGCAACGACCACGAATATGACTATATGGACTGGGGCGAATAGCCCTAGCCCAGCCCGAAGGGGCAAAGGAGTTAAAATGTTAGACTACAAGAAAATAGTTACTGACTTAATAGAACAGGTTGACTTGGCTAACGCCGAGTACAGCAAGCAAGCAAATTTACACAATAGAAATGATTACTATTACTCAATGGGAATTGCAACTGGGCTGGAACAGGGATTAAGCACAGTAATTCACACAATGCTACTGCTTGGATTGAATATGACAGACTTTACAAAATTAACAAGGGAGGAGTTAAAATGTTAAGTTACAAAAAAATGAATTATCTCATAACACCCAAAGGTATTTTAGTAGCCGAAGGGCAACGAATAGAACTAGGTGCAAATTATACAGAAGCAGACAAGCAAGAAATGTTAGAGTTTTTATACAAATCATATTATACCGAAATAGTACAGACCGCAGAAGGATATTTTAAACCTAAACAATCTACCGAAGGTATGATATGGCTACACAGAAAACAGGACGGCACGTGTTGCAGATACTGTACCAAAGACGAGAAGGGTGTCAAGAGAGCCAAAGATGGGCAGATAATAGTGTCATCATTCCCAATAACAGATAATAGAGATGAGAAGTGAAAACTTCTCTCTCTTTTTTTTATTTATTTTAAAGCAGGTCGACCGCCGATAAATCGAGCAAGTCTGGTCGTACTTTTGGCAAGGGTGTCCCGAAAAAGCACCGTTGAGATAGCGGAGCAAATAAGACAAAAAATTAATAAGGTGGTATAAAATATGGAAAAAATCTTAAAGTCAGCTCTACTTGAATATATCGGTAACGATAGTACAGTAGACAAAGTTATTGCAGAGTTAAAAGCAATGACACCAGAAACAGCAAGTAAAGGCGTAGATATTGTAGACACTAAATACAAAGTATCTATACTCTATGGCTCTACAATTCAAATTAAATCTAAGCTAGACTTCGGTAATGACATCAAAGCATCTATTAAACACTCTATATGGCTTGAAGGATTATATCTTAAATTGCAAGCCGACAAAACAGTTGTTACTAATGTAAAGGGGGTATAATAATATGGCAGTATTTAATTATATTAAGTTTACCACAAAAGAATATCCCGCTGTTGTTTTATCTAATAAAATGATTAAGCCCGCTATTGCTACTCAGAAGCTATCAAGCCTTAAAGTTGGTGATAAAGTTATCTACACACCTAAAAGTGTCCTAGACAGCAAGCCACAGACACTAGAAATAGCAACAATAGTATCTAGCAAATATATGGGTTGGTAAAACAGTTATAATAGAGTAGCAAGTGCAAATTATGATGTGTCCCTTGTGACTATACATCACTCAAACAAGTCACTTTGCTACTCTTACTTATATAATAAATATAAAATAAGATAGTCCTTGTACTATCTTCTTTTCTTATACTATATGTTATATTGAGATATTGAGATGTACACTCATAAGCAAGCCCTATACCGAAGAATAGTGCATATAGATGACCACAACAGTATTCGTCTGCTAGTGGAGCATTATTGTAGGGAGCAACTAATAAAAACAATAATATATAGTATAAGAAAGGAGTAATATTATGTTAAAAGAACTTAAAAATGTATTGAGCTACTTGGAAACTACTATTCCTAACCAAACACCATATGTATCGTTCGCTAAACTTATTATTGCTAGCGAGTTTTCTGAATATAGCGACAATCCCAAAGAAGTTGAGAAAATAATTGAAGAAATATATGAGATGTATGCGAACTCTGATGACTTTAGCGTATTTGAAGCCATTGAAGAGTGGTGGGATAAGAATAATTGAGCATAATTGTGGACAAATTGTGGATAATTCACAGTCTGTTTTACAACTTTTACAAAACTTTTACAAAACTTTTACAAATATTTTACAAATTCACCCCATTTTGTAAAAACCGACACCCCCGCAACCCGCATTATTTGGTGAAATTTTTACAAATTGGTCGTTTTTTTACAGATTGGCACTATAACCGAATATATATATTTTTATATATCCCTTATATAGCTTCTATATTATTTTTTTATACTTATTCTATATATATCTCAATCTGTAAAATATCACTATATTCTGTAAAAACTTTTTTTATTTTACAGTTTTCTGTAAAAATCTTGTAAAAAAAATCCATTTATACATTTTCATTTTACAAATATTTTACAACTCGTTTACAAAATGGTCATTTATTTTACAAATTCATAAGGTGGAATTACTATATGTTGTATAGATATGTAGAGTGTGATTGCTGTCACAAAAAAATACAAGAAGATGATGTGTTCTATAGTTATGGCAACTTTTGTGGAATTTATTGCTCAAGCGAGTGCGTTATAAAAGCTTGGGTTAGCTGTACTCAACATATATTAAACGACGAAGAAGTTAGAAATCACGGGAGAACATTTGAAAAGAATTAATAGGGGGTGTAATATAATATGTACGAATTAAATAAACGCAATAATAAACAACAGCAATTAGCTAACGAGAATTCGGCAACTGTTAAAAATATTAATGCAAACATAGAACGATTAGAACAACAAAAGAACGACTATAATAAAACAATAATTAAAGAACTTAAAGAACTAACAGATGAAGCTAAAAAAGAGTACGCTATTAGAATACAAAACGGCGAAACAATATATACTATGATTAATAACACCTCGGGCGTATACAATATGTATTTTATGTATTTTAAGAAAGAACATATGTACTACGCTATAGAGTGTACTATTGTACCTAAAATAACTTATGACCACGGTGCTACTATATATACAAAATCATATAATACTATTGGCGAACTAGTAGATTATTTATTTCTATCATTTTCTGAAGAAGAAATAGGAGAGTCAGCGTGTCCATTTAAAAACTATAATATGGAGGAATAATATATGTATGACGCACTTATAAACGGTTCAGATGTAATATGGACAGTATCAAATAAAAGTTCGTTCCCTAGCCGCAGCGATACGGCGAGATATAATTTGTATTTTAAACATAATAATAAGTATTATAATACATACGAGTGTATGTGTGGCTGCGGTATGTTATTTACTAGGGGATTTGATAACATTGAGCGTATTATTGAAGATATTGAAATAGAAACAATTGTTAAACCGCCAAAAATCAAAGAGAAGTACTTAAAAGAATTTAATAGAATAACTGAA
>Ga0172381_10005823_pt1 | contig 12438 bp, 18 predicted proteins | sample Leawel6488metaG_FD_119754 | JGI IMG/M metagenome (GOLD analysis project Ga0172381, IMG submission 119754) | Leachate microbial communities from a municipal landfill in Southern Ontario, Canada - Leachate well 64-88 metaG | ecosystem: Engineered > Solid waste > Landfill > Unclassified | place...
TCATTTCTTCAATTATATGAGTTTCAATCATTACCGTATATATCATATTTTCAAGATCAAATTTAGTGAACAAATCTTTCCATTCAATAAATTCCTTTATATGAGCCTCAATCTCTGTTGCCTTCATTTCATCAGTTCGCATATCTTCAAAAGTATTATTGTAAATATGAACTTTAGATAAATCACCAACTGGATTAATTCCGCCTTTTAATATTGCAAGTATTTGTTCTTTCATCTTATTCTATTTTATAGTTCATCTTATCCCTGCAAGTATATTTTTAGAGTTTGAATTACATTACTATCGGTTTAATATGATCTTTTACATATCCCGATAACTTTATTCCACGTCCTTTGCAGTATTCACTTATTTGGCTATCGGTTATGTTAAACCACTCTCCATTTAACCTATGTTCAGCAAAATAATCATGTGTCATGTTTTCATCAGTCCTCATATTATGAGTTCTAAAATAATATTTACATTCAGTTTTAAAAGGTAATTCTACCGCAAAGGCACGTATCCTTTTGTTTAATTCCTTCGATTTGCCTATCTTATATCCAAACTCTGATTTTACAAAGTACACATACCCAAATTCAAAATTTAAAAGTTTGGGTATGATGTGATCCTTTACATGATGTTGCTGTTTGTGTAATATTTCAATCATATAATTACCCGATTTAAATATTACCAACTTGCAGACATAATGTTCGTGTTCCCTCTTATATGTTCTAACCTCATAGCCCTCGGATAGATAAAACGCCTTTATACTATTTTCCATTGAAGCAATATAAGCCAGAAAAACTAATCTTAATCTTTCAATTCTGTCTGCCGCCTTTGATCCTGGAATATATCCCTGTGCGTAAGACAAAAATTCTTCATTAATTAAATTTAATAGATCGTTCATTGTAAAAATACTCGGACTTAGGCCGGTTAACGGCTGCATACAGAAACCGCATCACTGCCTTTCGATAGTAATGGCCATATCCGAGATTTTTAATGAGTTCATATTGTATGCACTTCGTTTAACCATTACAAAGATAAGAAAAATAATTCAAACTTTCAAAGAACTTAATATTTATTTTATTGTGTGCAACGTACAACAGTACATCCGCGCGCGGTAACATCAAAATAATAAGTTGTACTGACAAAGTAATTCGGTGGCGGTTGAATAGGTATTGATAAAGTCATGTGATAATAGTGTCGCCCCTTAATGAGAAACAACTTTGTAAAAAACATATCACCACAAACGGGTATTTTATCAGAAGGTTTTGCAATAACCCCTATTTCTGTTCCGTCAACCCATAAGAGCCAACCGCGATGCCAGGAATTAATTCCACTATCTTCTGTTGTCCAGAAGGTCACAGTACCTTTATTCGGGTCAATTACCGGTTCTTCTCTTGGCTTCTCACAAGAGAATAAAATCAATATCGCAATAAGAATAGTTAATTTTTTCATGCCTTTCTATTTTATATAATATCCGTAAACACAACGTTCTTCAATATGATGAGACAATTCGCCATTTATATATTCTGTACAGTGAACTTCACGTGCAGGATTATAAATATCATTTACTACCCCATCAATAACAGCAGTTAAATGTTTTGATACAGAAACTATTAATCTGCCTGATGGTAATTCGTCCGCCCTTAAATGAATCTTGCATCCTTGTCCTATAAACATCGTCGGAACCCATCTCATACCGAGAGACAATAAGTATTTATGAAATACTTTTTTATCAACTCCATTCCTCGGTGTAGTTCCGCGTTTTCCTCCGCCTCTTGCTGCCCTTTTTGCAGCCCTACTTCTGCCCTGAGAGAACTCATCAATTCCCTTCCATAAGGCATCATAGACTTCTTTGTATGGTTTTTGTGTTACTATTGCTATTGCCCTTGTTACACAATCGCCAGTGGTTCCTTTAAAACCCGAAGATGAACGTCCTCCGTCATTATAGATAAATTCAATCATCGTTTTTCGTTTTTAGTTAAACATTCAAAGAACTTATACAACAAAGATACAGTGACAAAATCACAAAAAAACTGACTTTTATCATGCTTAGCTTTTTTATATTATATTATTTTGCCCAATTTAGATAAAATAGTATCAGTCTATAAAATGACTATAAAAAGAGAGGAGTGTTTAGCCCCTCGAAGATGAAAACATGAAAAAAGATCAGAAAGAAAAAAGATGCGATACAAATATATCAATTAAAAATCACGTGCAGAGCCGTTACAAAGAAAATGTTTTCTTTAAATGAACTATCCTTAATAATGTCATAACCAAAACCCACATCAAAGTTAAATGCAGAGACAGTTACGGCCAAAGCCATATTAGCATATCCACTTGTTGCAGTCAGAACCATGCCATTAATAGAATAATTATTAATTGCCTCACCGTTTTTTTCAACGAAGTGTGCAAAACTCACAGCGAAACCTGCACGAGAAAGAAAATCTGTCTGAATTCCGGTGAACTTATCAAATTCATCAAAGTTTAATCTTGTTGCCGTTCCGGTAAGCGTGGCGTCTAATTTAAGAAACCAGGCACTATTCAGCCCCTTCACATTAGTTTTGAGGTCTGAGACAGTAACAGGATTGAGTAACTTGTGAAGCCCCTGAGATGAAGCCGCAAGTGGCAAAAACAGCAAAAGTAAAAAGATCAGTTTTTTCATTTCAGTAGTCCTATCCAGTTATCCGATTTCGGCACAATTAAAAGCGTATCACTCTCATTAATGAAAGTATGCCAGCGTCCGCCCGTGCCAGTAAAGGCATGATACGGAGTTGTCCAAGTCACCAATATCTTATTGAAGTATTGCTGCAATGGTTGAATACTATCAGGTATCCCAACGGCATCATAATCAAAAGCACTATCAAACCACAGTTCCTCATAGGCAAGCATCCGATCAGCCATATCATAAACATTATTAATCTTAGTTAGGTTATCGGTTATTAGTGTGCTATCCAGTAATTCAATAGTAGGTGGAATTGGATCAATAAGCGTAAGGGTAAACATCACATCAGTAACATTTTTACCGTAATCTTTTGCCCTTATCAATATTGTAGTAACCGGATTATCTTTTAATATTAACCAAGTTCCTGCCGTTGGAGTTTGCTCAACCGTATCAATTCCGCAATTATCCGAATATTTGAACATTGGGAGATAATTAGGTACTGCTGCTCCGCACGTCTGATCGACATTAATAAACTGCGGAGGGGGTACTTGACCTATTGTGCAGACACAACCGCTCAGCATCAATACCAAAACGAAAAGAATAGATAGTTTTTTCATCTTATTATAAGTGTAAATTTGGAGGGCAAAATATGAAGCATCATTCCGAGTGCAAGAGTAGAATCCTGCACGTCTATATTTCCGTCACCATTTAAATCGACAAACCGCAGTCCGGGTAAGATACAACCTAAAGTGTCAATTTTCTTTAAGTCTCGCATAATCGCCTTTTCAAATATCATTTTTTCAGAAGCATAATTGCCCGCATGGAAAAGGATATTACTTCTTTGAGGTACATCATTAACGAGAAAGCAAAGGCCGAATTTTACCGAAGTTATGCGTTCACATTTATATTCACCCGGCGGTATACATGAGATGTTTTTATGATTTTCAAGGTATGGCAGCTCAAGCGTTTTCACCTGAGCCACCATAGTATCCTCATCATAAATTGACAAACATCCCGTCGTTTGCTTCTCGCCGTAACTTCGTGAAAGCAGGGCAAACATTATACAGTATCGTCCTGTTTGGCAAATATACCAATCAAAGCGGTAATACCGGCAATGATAGTTGAAATTGCTCCGAGCGTAGTTCCAATTAGCGGCTGTGCTTCGGCTGATTGTTCAGGAGTAATAACCCCAAATCCAACAAGTACAGTGAAGGCCAAGGCCACTATACTAAGTGTCGTTTGTAGCCATGTGGTTTTCCAATCTTTTGATGTTACTTTTCTTTTCATAATTTATGATTTAGTTAATGCAAATTTATGCAATTTTATTTAACAATTCAAAATATTCGTTATCTCGCAAATTCCGATCCCAGAAACAAATTGCTTCATCTATATCTTCTTCGGCAATTCCTGTAAGTGTAGTTCCGTGTGTTGAGTTATGAATAAACAGAGTATTACCACTGCAAACGAGACTATCGAGAAGATAATCCGGCCCTTCAATTGTAGGCATCTGATCAAACTCTGTACTCGGAAGATATTGACGAATTAAAGTAAACCAATGACGATAGGTTATTCCAGATTTTAATAAACGAAATGCAAACCACGAAAACGCACCGTGATAACTGTCATTGATGTAGGCATCTGCGGCTGTTTGGGTTTCACCACAAGCACTTATGGCAATCCATTTAATATCTGAACGCGGGAAGAATGGTCTTGAAATTAATCTTGTTGGTTCACCCGGAGTTGCATAAAATCTGTTTTTATTAAGATGACCTAATTCTACACCACGTGCATCTATTAGTCTTGTATTTGTTGCCGAAAAACAACTATCAGAAATAACACATACAGTTGCACCAGGTTTCAATGATGCAATTGCACCGGATACCATTGATTTAAATGCTGCTAATGTAGCTTCCTGATCAAGTAATCTTCTTACATCAAAATCAGGCCAGTGTGTTAAACAAATATCTTTTGCCTGACGACTATCATTTAAACATCCCCGAAGATCATTTACACTTCCCGGATAATCATTGATCGCCGCACTTATTAGTCTACGTTCAGCGTATTCCATCGGTATGATAGGTGTCATTTGTTTTTTGAAGCACATATTTCAACTTATTAACTTATCAATTACATACCCGGCCAGACCCGTAAAACAGACTATTCCCGAAATCCACAGCGCAAGTTTTTCACGGTTATTCATTCTACGTTTGTCAATTGCCTCCATTGATACCTGAAACTTTACTAAAGCCGAAACATTAACAGTAAGGTCTTTCATTATCAATTTTATGTCATTGATACTATCCTTCACTAATATCAGATCGCCTTTAATGCCAAGATTTTCACCCTTGCCGCGAATTTCATCAATAATACTATTGATGTCATTTTCTTTTACACACTTCTGCATCACGTACAATGAATAATTATAACAATGATTGTCAGTATTACAACAACGGTAATACATAACATCCATTTTTCTACCCTACTAATGCGTTTAGTATTACTCTCAGTTGATTTTATGAAGGAACTCGAAATGTTCTTCATTATCTCGGCTGTCTCACAGGAGATGTCAAAATAAAGACTACGGAGCGAATTTCTTTTTTTATCCATTTCTGATATATTTTATAATACAAAATATCAACCCCGTTACCAGAACGTCAACAGCAATAATACTCCATAAGAGTTCCCATAATTGAGGTGACATAATATAAAATCCGGTAACACAACTGAAATGATATATTAATTTTGTAATAAAATATGGTGGCAACACCCACCGGAAAAATATCTTAAGAAATCCGACAGTAACATAAGATATGAACAGAGACATGACAAGCGGCAACCCGTTATCAGTGAAGATCCAGACACGGCGCAAAAAGTCCGTCCCCAGGATATGATATAAAGCCATTGTGACGGCAAAGATTCCGCACAATGCTATCACAATGACTTCTATCTTATCCCGTTTTTTCATTCCTCTTCATCTTCAGGCTTTTTGGGCTTTTCGGGTTTTGGAGGAGGCGGAGGAGGTGGAGGTTCATCCACTGGGCACATCATCAATTTTTGTTCTCTCATTTTAGTATAGTTTAAATTATTATACAAAATTCTGTATTACTCCCCAAATAACTATTGGCACAACACAGCCCATCCATGTTATTGCTAAATCACCAACATCAAAACCTGTTGTCTTGCAATCTGAAATTTCTTTTGCCAGTCCAATAAGAAAAGCCGAACCGAATGCCGCAATCATAGCAAGGTCTGTCGCACTCTTATCCGTACCGTGTAAAATCAATATTCCCGTCAGCGTCATAGATGATACTAATTATTTGATCTTGCTATCTCATACCATTTATCACTTGTTTGCGAATATTGCAACATAATCGTATCTCCAGCATCAAGCACACATTGAGAACTTAACATAAGTCCATCACCATTGTCAAGAGTTAATTTACCAGTGTTAACCCCATTTGCAATTACAATTACTTGACCATCTATGCCTTTACCTATTTGCGGATCTGCAATTATATCTATATCTACTGTTAATTCAAGTAATATCAGACCATTAAGTTGATTTTCCGAGATCCCCACGCCAGCATCTATTAGCGGTATTCTCGTTGCAGAACTTGATATTCTCGTATCGTCATTAGAGAGTATTTTGTTATAATATCCGTCATCAATGATGTTGTTTAGTAATGGACCTATTGCACCGCCTATAAATGAATTTTTACTTGTTTTGTTGGACAATGTAATTGCATTACCAACTACATCATAGATAAAGATGTTTGAAAATACACATGAATTACCATCAAAAACAAAACCATTAGTTGTAGCCGGACCACATTGTATGTCAAATTTTTCAAACAGACAATCAGCCATCACATTTGTGGACAAATTGGGTTGTTCACACTTCACACCTATCTTCGGATTGGATATTAAGATATTTGAATATTGAATTCCAGTTATCCAACCATCATTTGTAATTAATGATTTGATTCCAATATCGCAATTTATTGCCCTCATATTATAGAACCCACAAAACATAACATAAGACGTTAATCCATTACTGGCATTTAGATCAACCAATCTCCATGAATTATTATTAGTGAGTCCACCATATACTCCTCCGTTTACATAACAATAGACTAATGATGTTCCTGCTGGTGCATACCATATACTATCGGCATAATTGTCAGGAAAATGAAAAATTGCATTTTTTGCTATTTCTATACTTATGTTTGACTTTAATTCTATATGAGATGTAATGTAATATTTACCCGGAGGTATAATGACCTTACCATAATAACCATAAATACCATAATGCGCTAATGCCGCTGTAATAGCCGATTGTATTGCTACCTCATTTGCTGTCGTTCCATCATTGGACACAGCACCGTAATCAATTATGTTATACTCTCCTAAGTGATTGTTTGAAATGATCGTATAATTATCCTTCAAAGCGGTAACTAACTCTGCACCTGTATCACCAATATTAATTGCCGTAAAACTTTTCATATTACTCCTTTCCCGTTTGCGTCCATATATGCCTCAAAAACATTAGTAACAACAATCACTTCTGCGGCAGATAATGATTTCCCAATAAAATAAAATGATATTTGCTTGCTTGAGGCAGAATAGGCAGGATTTCCACCGAGAATATTATTTGCAGCCAAAATATGTATATTTGCGTCTATGCGAGCAACACTATTTATCGCTAAGTCATCTATTGGTGTGCCATTATGATAATACTTTTCATTTATAGCGCTTGCCCTACTACCTATTAACATCCCGGTTGTCGGAGTAAAATTACTTCCACTTGCGCCTTCATTTGAGTTAAACGACTTGTATTGCGTGCCACTATAAGTATAAATTAAATAGATTCCATGTGATGTTCCATCGTTTGTTATATGTCCGCACTCAACCCCTGCCTCTGATACATTAGTTCTGGAATAAACCCCCATTGACACGTTGTTTTGTGCTTGATTGACGGCATCGGTTATGGCTAAATAATTACTATTTATATACTTAGTTGCACCACCAACAAATCCCTCTAATGCAGTAAAAGTTGGGATATTTACAACAGTAGCATGATTAGCATTTTTAACAAGATTTTTTAACGAACTCTCTGACGTTTCCCCTGCCAAAATATACATCACATCAAAAGTATCGTCAAGATCGGTAATTGATAATCCAGACTTTAGGTCTTTCACGAATGTATTTAAAAGCACAGTTTGACTATCACTTAATGGTGTCACTAAGCCTGTTACATAATTAATTATCTCTGTCTCTGGATATATAACAACAGCCAAACCAGTAAATGAATCGGCCTTACCGCCACCAATGTCTGCTGTTATTGGATTTAATATAGGTTTGATGTAATCAACTACAACACCTGAATTACCATAAACATAAGCAACCGTAACTGTTAATACAACTGTTGATCCTACTACGACAACACTAGATATAGTTTTACCTGTAAGAGTGAACGCTGTTGTCGCTGGCACACTCGCTACATTAAGAGCCTGATCAAATGTTATAACAACTTTAGTAAGATCTGCACTTGTTATTTCGGCAGATATAGGAACAGGTTTTGGTGAGATTACACCATTATGTTTTATTACGCAATTTCCTATTAATATTCCGGGCATATCTTTATCTTTTAAATTATCTCACTATAAAATAACCATAACTGAAAGTCATGTCCTAACTGTTCTCTCTGAGCATCAGTTAAAACTGTCGTACCTTTAAGAAGTCCAATGGCATAAATATCAAATGGTATGTCATTATTGTAAAGAATCACAGTTCTTGAAAGCATTGGGTCTGCCAATAACTGTGCGGTCTTGACATTTGATACGCCTCCCATGAACCAGAAGTTATCTAAGTCATCAGCAACGTAATCAGCATCATTTGGCAAAGTAAATGTCGCAGTAGAAGTTGCCGGAATAAATGAACCAGTAAAATCCTTTCCTACTATTGTTATATATCTCCAATCAAGAATGCTTAAAAGTTTATTGCCATCAATATTACCTATCCAAAGAAAGTCCATTATAGACAATAACCATTCATACCAAACTGCTAAATGAACCACATGAAACTGAGATATGATAGGTTGTTCATAATGAAACTCCTTAACATCCGTCTGTTCAAACTGAAACCCAGTCTCATCATTATTTTCAAAACGAAATCTCATATCAGAGAACCTTCAATGTTTACCACTCCCCTCCATAATGTTAATTGTGGCAATAATTCAACAAGCTGTCCATCAAATGAACCACAACAAGAAATCGCTTCAACTGCTGAAGTATTTATATAAAGAACTGATAAGACATTTGTTAATTCTCCTGTTGCCGTTGACCAATCAGCAATGATTGTTCCATGTTTATTAACAATAACCATACGCAAATCCTTACCTGAAAGATCATAATTCTCCCAAAGTTTTGTTATCTGGTTATATTTCTGAATATTCAATGAAATATCAACATCGTCATTTTGTACGAGCTGAAACGGGTCAGTAGCATATTTTGAATTCCAAATCATATCCTTAAATAAAAATGGCAAGTGCGGATAATATTTTATAGTCCGTCACCTGCCATAGTTTATAATTTAATAACCTACTGAGAACGTGGCGGTTGATCCGGTCTTATATACTTTTATAATGTTCATCGGCAGCCAGTCTCCCAAGTATTTAGTTGTCTGAACCAACGTGACTGTAAAATCAGTCTCATCGGCGAGTTGTACTTCAAGCGTTCCAACGGCCTCAATCAGTACCCGAAACGTTTTATCAGGATTAAGCGTATCGGCGACATAATCACCGGCCTCGGTAGTCATATCAACTACTCCGACATCCTCATCCGTGCCGTTAATAAAGAAGCCCAGATAATTACCTAAGACATCTTTAAGCGCTCCGATATAACCAGGATCGCAGGACATGATTATTGAGCTTGACGTGTATCAGTGCCATCGCAGTTGACGAACTTGAGAGCCAAGTGTCCACAAGCGTCCAACCCAAAGCCAAGAACAAGAAGGTTCTCAGGAGGTATGCTGTTATTATCACAGTCAATTACCGGTTCACAATCGCAAGCATCTGTACTTGTAATCGTGTAGTTAAATCCGAGTATATCACCGGCTGCATTTTTCATCAGTGTCGATGCAAGTAATTGCACGAACTCGACCGGGAACGGATATCCGCAAACGCTACTTAATAAAGTATCTGCCATTGTCTTATAGATTAAAAGGGTGAATGTGATCTCAAGGGTGAGAAAACTGACTTCCATTTTGCAGTACCCATGAACTTTGTAATGTCAGTACGTTCGCGCGGTATCATCAGGCTCAGTCTTACGGTTGCCAGAATTCCTTCGTTGCCACCGTACATCACTCCGTCTGAAGTCTCGAACCAGATAAGGAATGAAAGGTTACATTCGGCTGTAAGCATGAAATTATAGTTTACCGAATTAGTTTCATCAACCTCAAAAGTAAGAACAAACTGTTTGTAGCCCACAACAGTCCTGTCACCTGAGATTGTTAATTCGGATTGTTCAGCTACCGGCAAGTCTCCGAGAACCGTCAATGGACGTATGGCATCAGGATCAACCGAAGTTTCCGAAAGCCGCACAGTCCATTCAGCCAGTAGTTCAATGTTAGTGAAAGCAGCAGCATCAGCAGCCGCGATGTAAATCTTTGATACCTCTCCATAATGTATCTCCGGGGCGCAAACATCGAAATCCACAAGCGGTAATCCGGTGCAGTCGTCGGGACACGTCGGAAGCGTTAAAATGCTCATTTCCAGATAGTTAAATTAATTATCATTTATCGTTTAAATATTTATCCAAAATTATCTTTTACTTACATTCCTTATATAAACATAAAATTTAATATTTATAGCATCCTATCTCTGGTACTGCCCCGATAGGATCACCGGCATAGTCAGTTGTAATAAATGCCTGTCCTAATGCTACTCCTGCATTAATAGCAGGTGAACCTGCCTGAAGATGATAATCAACAGCACTCGCAAATAATGGATCACCCGTCAGCATTGCAACAACGGTATCATTTGTTACAGTACAAGTGACAAATCTATTATTATTAGTAGCATTATGAGATATGTTCTTATCTATTTCAACAAAATCAATAGTCTGATCTTCCCATTTACAGGGCGTATATACATTAAACCAAATATTATTATTTACTGATATATTTGACCAATCTGCACCTACTCCCGTAACACTATCCTTTGCGACCATGTTTATTCCATATACCTGTACAGTACCATCTGCCCGGTAAAAGATATTATTCCATATTCTGAAGTCATTAACAGCAGGAGTATATGATGCACTTGTTTTGACCATAGTATACTGCATACCATACCCTGTCATAGTCGCTCCGTTATTTGCTATCTCAGTGAAGATATTATAATATACATAAAAACCATCAATATTCTGTACAAGTGAGTTTTCTGTAAGACTAATGACAAGTCCCGTTGAAAAGTTCTTTACAAAATTATGATAGATGTATACTCCACCACTAAATCCTGACTCGAATAACAATCCACTCTCATGGTTCTTATTTACGATTTGATTTGTCAGTATAATAGTATTATCATATACTTTTAAGGCAAATCCATAGCCAAATGCATCATTCCATCCATAGCCCGCTAAGTCTATCGCACCATTACAAGTATTGCCATATATTTCATTACCTCCCTTGCCTAAACCCCATAATTCTATTGCAAAACTGTAATTTTCAACATCTGTCTCATCCCTCAGATTAGTAGAAATTATATTATCATAAATTTTACAGCCTCTAAAATATCCTCCAATACCTTTAATCCCATATCCATAACGTCCACCAGTTACATTATCTATTATATTATCGTGTATAAGCATACCATTTTGACCGCCGATACTAAGGGCTGAATAAGCATAATAAACATCTGCCACATAAGGAAAATCATCGCTATTATTCGTAAATGTACATTCATAAATTTGATTGCCTGTTGCATAAATAGTCGGTTCGGCACTTCCCGAAGCCCTACCATCAAAATCAATCACACTCGCATTATCACCAAGAAAATCAACAACCGTACAATGGTGCATAATAACATTACTTCGGCATTTTACTGTTAAACATCTTTGAGCAATCAAATCTCCATCAAGCTTCACATAACTTATACTTTGATTACCATTCGTACCCTGTACTGCACTATGAAAGATAAACATTGGATTAAGTGCTGCACCTGCTTTTATGATTGATGTATCTCCTGCGCCAATAATGCTTACGCCAACGGCAACACTACTTTGTACTGTTTCAGTTATAGTTCCTACTTTAACATGAATAACATCTCCTGAAGTTGTTGCCTGAGTAGTCGCATAACCAAGAGTAGCCCAGGGATTTTGATAACTGCCATCACCGCTCTCATCACTTCCTGTATCAGCGACCCAATAAAGATCAGGTATCGGTTCTGGTGGTATCACATCCCCAACGGTGAGATTATCACAACACGACCCTAAAACGACTTTTTCATCCATGTCAAAAGTCATCGTTACAGTACCTTGCCAGCAATACTTTTCAAACTGCCACTCGACTTCGATATCTAAATTATAAATCTGTTCAACCTCACCTGTTTTAAAGGTCAGTTCAATATGATCGTGCAGTTTCATTCGCTGAATTGCGTCAATGAGATAGTCAGGCACTAAAGCAGTCCTTATCTTGTAACGCTTCATCTGTCTGCGATAAGTCGGTACGAAGTCACCTTCTCCATCCTCCTGACCATCTTCGATATCTTCGTGGA
>Ga0172381_10005824_pt1 | contig 12437 bp, 14 predicted proteins | sample Leawel6488metaG_FD_119754 | JGI IMG/M metagenome (GOLD analysis project Ga0172381, IMG submission 119754) | Leachate microbial communities from a municipal landfill in Southern Ontario, Canada - Leachate well 64-88 metaG | ecosystem: Engineered > Solid waste > Landfill > Unclassified | place...
AATATAACCTTCCCGTTCTAGAATTTTCAAGGCTGTGCCAATGGCCATTTCCGGAACGGTCTCCGACAATTTTTGACCCAATTCCGCATAAGTGATGAGAATCGATTCTTCGGGATTATCATTAGCCCGTCGGCGCAAGAAATCATAAATCTCTAAAATAATATGAGACCCGGGATTATCACCCTTGATAAAAAATTCTCGTAAGTAGCGGTCCTTGGGGGAATACAACAGCAAACAAAAACTGGCTTGACCGTCCCGACCGGCCCGACCGGCCTCCTGGTAATAGGCTTCGATGGTGCCGGGCATATCGTGATGAATTACAAAACGAATATCTTTTTTGTTGATTCCCAAGCCAAAAGCATTGGTGGCCACCACCACTTGAGCCTCACCGCTCATAAAACTGTTTTGCACCCATTCGCGACTCTCCGCGTCCATCCCGGCGTGATAAGTGACAGCCTTGACGTCATTGCTCGTTAACAGATCAACCAAGTCATCCGCCTTGCCCCGCGTACCGACATAAACAATGCCGGTTTGGGCCGGAGCGCTCCGAATAAAATCAACAATCGTTTCCATCTTAGCCTTATCGTTTAAAGACACCACGCCAAATTGCAAATTAGGTCGGGCAAAACCGGTGATAACCACTGTCGGGGATATTAAGTGAAGTTGTTTGGCAATATCGCCTCTGACTTCCGGCGTGGCTGTGGCTGTCAAAGCCACTACCGGCGGATTACCGACGGAATTAATAGCCTGATGTAATCTTAAATAACTGGGGCGAAAATCATGCCCCCACTGGCTAATACAATGAGCCTCGTCAATCGCAAATAAAGAAACTTTGATGCTCCGCAAACTATCCATAAAAGACTGATTGTAGAAACGTTCCGGAGCGATATAAACTATTTTGAAATCACCGGCCTTGATAGCCGTCAAGCGCTCATCCACCTCCGCCTGAGAAATGGAAGAGTTAATAAAAGTGGCCGGAATGCCGACTTTAGTTAAAGAATCAACTTGGTCTTTCATTAAAGAAATCAGAGGAGAAATAACAATTGTCACTCCGTCCAAAACCAGAGCGGAAAGTTGAAAAATTAAGGACTTGCCGCCACCGGTTGGCATTACCACTACCGTATTTTTTCCGGCCAAAATACTATCAATGGCTTCTTCTTGGCCGGGACGAAAATCATTATAGGCAAAATGAATTTTGAGTAATTGGAGTAGGGCTTGTTTTTTATCCATATCTTTATTATTGACAAACAAAAGACTGAAGGAAACCAATTGGGTTTCCTTCTTTATTTAAGCTTGAAGTTTTTTCTTTTTAAAAATTTCCCAGGTATTCTTGAGGAGGAGCGCTATGGTCATCGGCCCGACTCCGCCCGGAACCGGAGTAATATAGGCAACCGTATCTTTAACATCCATAAAATCAACATCGCCCAAAACTTTAGTATCAACTTTGGTAATGCCAATATCAATCACTGCCGCCCCAGCCTTAACCATGTCTTTTTTAACAAAATGAGGCAAACCTAAGGCGGTAATTAAAATATCGGCCTCACGACTTAAAGCCGTGGCCTCTTCCCGCTTAGCCTGACTGTCGATCTCGCTTAATTTATCAAAATTATTAAGAGAACAGAGATTAACATTAGTCGCCCCGGCTTTAATCAATACTTCTTTGAGCGACTGACCAAAAATATCGGAGTTAAATAAAATACAAATATTTTTGCCAATCAAAGAACATTTGATTTCTTCTAACATTATTAAAACCGAGGCAAAGACCGGAGAGATAATATAATCCGGATGATTGGGGTGGAAACCGTCGACATCTTTAGTCGGATCAAGAGCGGCAATAATTTTATCGGTATCGTAGATTGGGGGCAAGGGCAATTGAACCAAAATGCCATCAATCGTTTCATCTGAATTTAAAAAATCAATCACTCCTAAAAACTCGCTCTCGGAAGTGGCATCCTCTAACCGATATAAATGAGTATCAACTCCCACCTTCTGGGCTTCTTTTTCTTTGAGAGCGACATAAAGCTTGGAGTCCGGTCGATCATTAGCCAAAATAATAGCCAAGTTAGGTCTTGGCCCGTTTAATTTTTGAATCTCCGCGGCGACTTCATCTTTAATTTTCTCCGCGATTTTTTTACCGTCAATTAATTCCATACTATCTGGGAGTTGGAAATTGTAAGCACAAATTTCTAACGTCAGCTTTCAAATTATTTAAATAATCTAAATCATCTTTATGGGTTATGGCCAAATCAATAAAGTCCACAATCTGCTTTATTTCCGTTTCACCCATCCCTCTGGTGGTTACAGCCGGGGTGCCGATTCTGACTCCCGAGGGGTTCATCGGCGGATTGGGATCGTTGGGAATGGTGGAGCGAGAAACCGAAATACCGACAGTCTCCAAGACCTTTTCCGCTTCTTTGCCGCTCAATCCCTTGTTGCTCAAATCCAGAACAAACAAATGATTATCGGTACCACCGGAAACAATTTTATAACCCAAGGCCAAAAAATCAGCAGCCATCGCCTGCGCATTAACAATCACCTTCTTGGCATACTCCTTAAACTCCGGCTTCAAAGCTTCACCAAAAGCCACGGCCTTAGCCGCCGTAATATGATCATGGGGTCCGCCTTGCATACCTGGAAAAACGGCGCGATCAACTTGCTTGGCAAATTTTTCTTGGCACATAATGATAGCGCCCCTCGGACCGCGCAAAGTTTTATGAGTGGTGGTAGAAACAACATCAAAAAAAGGTACCGGGTTAGCTAACTCTCCGGCAGCGATCAAGCCGGCGATATGAGCGATATCGGCAAAAGTATAAGCGCCGACTTCATCGGCAATTTCCTTGAAACGTTTCCAATCAATTTCTCGGCTATAAGCGCTAAAGCCGGCCACAATCATTTTTGGTTTTTCCTCTTTAGCCAAACGATAAACTTCGTCCATATCAATTCTGCCAGTTTCGGGATTTAATCCGTATTGAATAAAATTATATAAGCGACCGGAAAAATTAACGCTATGGCCGTGAGACAAATGTCCGCCATGATCCAATCTGAGTCCCAACACTTTATCACCCGGCTCCAAGAAAGCCATATAGACCGCAGCATTAGCCGGGGAACCGGAAAGTGGCTGGACATTGACGTGAGGAGCGGCAAATAATTCTTTGGCGCGAGCAATAGCCAAATCCTCCATCTTATCAATCACTTCATTCCCGCCGTAATAACGTTTGCCGCTATAACCTTCGCTATATTTATTGGCCAAAACTGTCGCCATAGCCTCCAGCACCGCCGGAGAAACATAGTTCTCGGAGGCAATTAATTCCAACTCTTCATCCTGGCGTAAAGCTTCTTCTTCGACTATTTTCCAGGCGGTCGGATCTTGTTTTTTTAGAAAATCATATTGAGGCATATATATATAATAGTTTAGTTATAGCCTTTTGTCAAAAAAGGGCTAAAATCCAAAAAAAGCCATAATTTATGGGTATTTTATCAAATACTATTGACAAAAGTATATAAAGGTGGTATAATACTCCTGTATAGAATTAAGTTATTTGACAAGCTCATGGCCGATTTATTTCTCAATTTAGGACCAAAATCACTTGGGTTCTGAACTGAGAAATAAATTAATCAATCAAAAACAAAAAACCCTTAGCCATGAAAAAGATAAAGATTTTATCAGCCATTATAATTTTAGCTTGTATTAGTAATTTTGTTTCGGCTCAAGGAGCCGGTGGAACGTTTATCCCAACAACATCCGTGTATGCTGGAGACTTAACCACCGAAAAATTTATGGAAAAATTAAGCGTCATTGATGCCGAAATTTCTAAGATGGAAACAAAAAAATCAACCGAGCTGGAATTATTGCAAAAGAGTTACGAGGATAATATGCCTCAAGCTCCCAAGCGAGAAAAAAAAGACAAAACTTCAAAAAGCAAAAAAGGCGGATATAGTCTGGTAGACGATATCAACCCCAGTGCTGAAGTTACCGACACCGTTATTACCGAAAAAATTTCTGAGAACAGTGACAATTATGCCGAAGTTAAGGCCGCCTATGACGCTAAGTATGAAGCATCCAAAAATGCTATCAGCGCCAAATATGATGCTTTAATTTCCAAGTATGAAGACCAGAGATTAAAATTGACTGACGCTATGGTAAATTCAAAAGGTAACTTCGTTGCCTCTACCACGTCCGCCAATAATGCTGCTCAACTTTATACTTCCATCAAGTACGCTGACAATCTTGGCAATAGCTCAACTGCTACCGGTAGCGCCATTAATCAACCAGGAGTTGTAATGTTATATGTTCAGAACAAATCAGAACATTGTACCATAACAATTACCAGCGCTCCTTTCGCCGGAATCACATTAACCCCCGGTCAAAAAAGTACTGTTTGTCTACCTGTTCCCGTTGGAATTTATTCCCTAGCTTACAATGAGTATCGCAATGGTACTAACATTGTTCGCCCCAGGACAATGAATCTTCCAATTGATTTTAAATCAAAATGTCTCAGTATCATAAACCGATACTAGGCCACCTAAAAATAAAAAAAGCATCCAACTAAAATTGGGTGCTTCTTTTTTTGTCCAAAAAATATTAAACTATTCAACCACTACTTCGGTCATGCCCGAACCGGAATTAAACGGTAAATTGGTAAAAACCCAGGCGGTGATGGCATAAGCCGCCAAGACAATAACTAGACCGATAATAGCCGTCTTGATTCTGTCCTGGGCCTTAGACACTTGGTCTTCATTGCCGCCGGCTGTCATCCATTGATAACCGCCCAAAACTAAGAGGACTAAAAATACAACGCCTAATAAACTTAAGACCACTCTAATAATTGTGGCAACGACATCCGAGATACTGGTATTAGGATCAAAACCGGCGCTACCTCGCAACGCATCAGTTTGATCGGTCATTCCGCTGGAAGAGGCCAGCAACCCGGCGTTACAATGAACGGCCGGTAAGGCCAAACCTAAAGTCAAAATTAGAAGAATAAATAACGGGGCAAATTTTTTTAGAATCTTCATAAAATTATTTATTATAATAAATAACTGGAAATAAACGCCCAAACGGCGTAGGCCGACATGGTCAGAACCAAACCGATAATCGCCGTTTTGATACGATCCTTGGCCTTGCTGACATCATCTTCGTTGCCGCCAGCCATCATCCATTTAAACCCGGCCAAAACTATTAAAATAACAAAAATAACGCCCAGCAGACTGAGAGCGGCATTAATCACCATGCCAATAATGGAAGACATTGTGGTGGCATCAGCTTCGGCATAAGGGCCGGAGGCGCCAGAACCGGTGTTGCGCAACCTATCCAAAGGTGAAGAGCTGGCCGCAAAAACAAAGTAAGGAAGAACCAGCAAAAAAACTAAAGAAATCAAAATGGAAACTTGTTGAAAAATCTTTTTCATATTTTTATATTATTTTAGAAAATTTAAAACCCTCCAATTTGCCCTCCGGGCATCAAGAAACCGATAACAAAATAACTGACGGCATAAGCGGCCAAAACAATCACTAAACCAATCAAAGATTCTCGGATAATATCTTTGGCTCTAGTTACCTTTTGTTCATCGCCACCGGCAATCATCCAGGAAAACCCGGCGAAGACTATTAAAACGACAAAAATAATACCCAATAAAGACAATAGAGTGGTAATGGCTGTGCTGATAATTTGTTCCGGCGTTAAAGCCCCGGCATTACCGGCAATATTAAAGTTGGCATTATAAGCGGCCGAGTCCAAACGATCCTGGTTAGAATAGATATCGCCGGTATCTACCCGAAAAGCATTATTCAAATTAGCCGCGCTGGCTGACAGCAAAGGAAGCGCGACAAAAAATAGGGCGATGGTTAATCCGGAAAGTTTATAAAAAATATTTTTCATATAATACTACTGCATGGTTTGATTAACAAAAACACTGGTCACAAAGAAGGTGATGGCGTAGGCGGCAATGATAATTACCAGACCAATAATAGAGTCAAAAATGATGGTCTTGGCTCTGTCCACATTTTTCTCATTACCCCGAGCCGTCATCCATAATATACCACCGAAGATCATCAGTAATAAAAATATTACCCCCAAGAAAGACAAGGCGACCGTCAAAATGGCGCTGATGCCACCTTCCAAGGTCGTCCCCGCTCCAAATAGCCGTTGGCTATAATGTCCGGTTTTTTTAGCGGTGGTGTCCAACCCGGTGCTGGCCGCAAAGTCATAAGCTAAAGCCGCTTTAGAAAATAACAATAATCCCAAAGTTGATATTGCGCCAATTAGTTTATTCATTTTAAACTTAATCATAAAAAATTATTTTAGAGGGGTGTGCTTGTTTCTACAATAGCGGTGGTCTCAGGCGCCGGCAAAGCTCCGGTCTCGGTCAATTGTCGGCCGATGAAGGCGGTGATGGCATAAGCCGAGAGAACGATTATCAGACCGATAATAGCCGAGGTTAAAATATTTTTGGCTTGTTCGGTGTGTTTCTCATTGCCACCGGAAGTCATCCAGAGAAAACCGGCATAAATGATTAATATCATCAATAAGACACCGACAAAAGATAGGATTGATCCGACGATTTGGCCGACTTTAGTGGATAAAAATTGTCCGGGCTGAGAACCGACGGCCACGGTATTAAACGGAGTCTGGAGACTACCGGCGGCGATAGTAGAGTCCAGCCCATAGCTGGAATCGACCGCAAAAACTTTATTCATTACAAAAAATAGGGCCAAAAATATAAGTAAGGAAATAAGCGGAAAAACAATTTTATTAATCTTCTTCTTCATAATTTTGTATATGAAATTAATAAGCGATAAATTACAAGCCAAATTCCCGGCTCCGATTAAGGTATTCCGGGCTAGAAACAAAATGAAAATAATAATCTAACTGCTAAAACCATAACGCTCCAAAAATTTGGAAAAAATTTCCACTACTTTAAACACAAATCACATTTCTGTTTAAAGAAGTGGCCCCATTTCTAAGAAACAGGGATCCACTTTTTTCTGAAATCGATTTCGGAAAAATAAACGCGATATTAGTTGCCAGTGGCATTGATCAATTGATTCAAAACGAAAGAGGCAATACCCCAAGAAGCTAAGATGATGACTAAACCGATAACACCGGCTCCCATCAATTTTTTGGCTTCAGAGACCTTGTCTTCGTTACCGGCAGCGGTCATCCATTTAAAACCACCTAATAAGATGATAACTACAGCGATAATACCCAAAAACATCATAGCGGTATTAATAATACGAGCTACGATTTCTCTTGGATCGCTAGCACCTAATTGAATAGTGTTAGTAATTTCGTCGATACCAACGTCAAGAGCGTGAGCTTTTAACCCAAATAATAGAACGCCACCCACAGACATTAGAGCGAAAGATAACAAATTCTTCATAATTTTTTTATTCATAGTTCACCACCTTTCTAGTTTTAGTTTTAATTTTTAATACTTAAATATTAACATATTTTTAAAATAAAAACAAATATGGTAGACTAAATCTATATGAAAAAAGTCTTTTCCTTGAAGTTTAAGACCATTATTTGGGCCTTATTCTATATCCTAATTTTTGCCTTACTTTTGAAGCATTCCTATGCCTATTTAGACCCGGATTTGGGTTGGCATCTAAAAACCGGCCAAGAAATTATCGCCACCGGACAAGTGCCCAGCGTTAATCATGTTAATTATACTCTCTCGGGAGAGTCTTGGGTGGACCATGAGTGGTTGGCCAATGCCGCCGTTTATTGGATCTTTGCCAATTGGGGCTATCTGGCCGTTAATATTATTTTTGCTCTGATCCCGCTTCTGACTTTAATACTCCTCAACCGTTTTATAATCCAAGAATATACTAAGAATAAAACTAACGTCTGGCTATTTATTTTAATAGAGCTCGGCGGACTAATGGCTTTTATTCCCCATTTCGGTGTCAGGATGCAAGAGATAACCTTTCTCTGTGTCTTGCTACTCTCTCTAATTTTATATTATTACAACAAAAACAAAAAATGGAAGAATTTATTATGGCTCCTGCCTCTTTTCTATTTTTGGGCCAATACTCATGGCGGATTTCTCATCGGCTGGATAATCCTGGGGCTATTTGCCTTAGCCAAAATTACCGAGTATTTGATTCATAAATTTGGCCATTGGAGTTTTATAGATTTCAAAGATCTCCTGACGCTGGCCCAAATCAGAAATTATATTTTAATAGCCTGGGGAGCTTTAGGAACCACCTTTTTAACGCCCTATGGTCCCAAGCTTTACGAATTTTTTCAAACCTATACCAACACTTTTTATTTTGATCACATTTTAGAATGGCTGCCCCAATGGAGCTACCCTTATGTTTATTGGCAATGTCTTTTTATCTGCCTGACAATATCAGCTCTGGCGATTCATCTTTATCATATTTTTAAGAAAAATTCGGACCGAAAACTAAATCTCTGGCGAGTCGGAATAGTATTGGGCTTTACTATTTTAGCCATTAAATCACGCCGCCATTTCCCATTATTATTTATTATCGCCACCCCCTGGCTGCTGGCTTTTATCACGGAATTTTTGGAAATCAAAGCTGTTAATTTCAGATACTTTAAAAGTAGGGCGATTAATTTTTTGTTAAACACTTTTTTGTTCCTGTGTTTTGCCCTGGTTCCTTTAAACGTCCTAGTCACCACTAACTTTGTGAGGGATCCTTTTAACTCCTTCTGCGAGGATAAATATTCGCTGGAGGCCAAGAGCTTTATTTTTCCTTGTCAGGCGATAAATATAATTAAATCCAATCCGGAATATAAAAATCTGAAATTATACAACAATTTCGGTTGGGGCGGATTCTTAATCTGGACTTGGCCCGAAAAACAATTATTTATTGACGGGCGTCTACCTCAAGCTAACTATGAGGGCAAATCTTTACTGGAAGAATATTGGAATTTTTCCAAAGTAAATCAAAGTGAATTCTATTTGAATAAACATCAAATTAAAATGGTTCTGGCCTATGACAATACCCGCCCGATTAAACTCAGTTGGTTTGAAAAAAATTTCTTATTTATGAATGAGCCTGATTTCAACAGTCAAGATCCTTTAAAAGAATATTTGAATCAAAGCCCTAAATGGAAACTGGTTTATACTGATAATATCGCCAAAGTCTATGTCCAAAAATAACCGCCAAATAATTTTTGGCCTAAGCGGATTTTTTAGTCTGAGTTTAGCGGCCTTATTTTATCTACCTCTCTTAAACTACAGCCTTGATTCTAACGCCACTTATCTGTTTTTTAAAGATAACTCTGCCTTTTACGGATTTTTGACGCTGGGGCTACTTCTCGCAGTCGGAATTTATTGGTGGCTAGACCGAGAATTTATTAAAAATCCTCCCCGCCTCTCAATTATTTTAACATCTCTGGCGAGCCTATCCTTGCTTTTAGTTTTTGTTTTTCCGATTGGGGCCTCCGACATCTTTCTGTATTTAATCCAGGCCAGAACTTTTGCTCTGCACGGGCTAAGCCCCTATGTCGCCACTTATAGCCAATTAACTAACGATGTTTTTTACCCCTTTTTAAAAGACAACCATTGGGCAAACTATACCAGCTCTTATGGACCTCTTTTGACCTTAATCACCGGTGGCCTGTCTCTAATTTTTAAAGCTAATTTTTTGGCCAGTATTTTGCTATTTAAAACCTTTTTTGCCGCTCTTCATTTAGCCAATACCTGGCTAGTCGATAAAACTTTGGGAAGAAGATTCGCCTGGCTTTATGCTTTCAATCCTTTAATTCTATTTGAATTTTTAATTAACGGCCACAATGAAGTTCTAATGATTTTTTTCTGTCTCTTATCTTTTTATTTCCTCTGGAGAAAAACTTCCAATTTAAAAAACAGCTGGCTGTCTATTTTTTTCTTAACCCTCGGGATATTACTTAAATTCGTACCCCTAATGCTACTGCCAATTTGGGGCCTGGCCCTGCTCTGGCGGATCAAAGACAAAGTTAAAAAAATTCTTTTTATCGGGCTCTCAATACCGTTGATAATTGGCACCGGCTGGTTGGTCTATCTGCCATTTTGGCAAGGGCTTTCAACCATAACCAAGCCAATCCTAAATCAAATGCACTTTTTTAACTACTTATTAACATCACCGCTCATTGTTTTTATCTATAAAATTTTAACGGCGATTAAAATGGATAGTCCTTGGAACGTAGCCATATTAACCAGCCGAGCGCTATTTTTATGTTTTTTATTGTTTATAATTATAAAAATCATCAGAGAATGGAGAGAAAAAAATGTTAAGAGATTGCTAAGCTATGGAACTCTAATTATGCTGGCCTTTTATGCCAGCTTCTTTTCCTGGCTGATGCCTTGGTATTTTACCTTCTTATTGCTATTATTATTAATAAGTTACTCTTTAAACAATCAAAAAGGTTATTTAATTACTTTTTATATTATAACTATTCTGGAATTAACTTATTACCTCATTTTACGCTAATATGGACTATCGCGATTTCCAAAAACTGAATCAAACCGGATCGGAACATTTTTGGTATCAAGCTCGGCGCATATTAATTAGCAATCTGCTACGATTAGCCCTGCCTGCCCGAAATCCGAACCAAAAAATAATTGAAATCGGTTGTGGCACCGGCATTCAATTGCCTCTCTTAGCTCAATTCGGCGCAGTCGAAGGGCTGGATATTGTTCCCGAGAGTGTTGAATTGGTAAAAAAATCTGGTTTTCCGGCCAGAGTTTTTAATATTGAAACTGACCCCTTGGAAAAAGATTCCGTCGAGGTCATTGCCTGCTTTGATGTTTTAGAACATATTGAAGATGATGCCGGAGCTTTAAAAAAAATAGCCGAGACCATAAAACCCAATGGGATACTGCTCTTTAGTGTTCCGGCTGGCCCTTGGCTTTTCGGACCGCACGACAGAGCCGCCAGCCATTATCGTCGTTATGGCCGAAAAGAGATTGTTGATAAGATTAAAACGGCCGGACTCACTCTAAAGACTATCAAATATTGGAACTCCTGGCTCTTCCCGGCGATAGCCTTAATGAGAATGATAAAAAAAATTATTAACCGCAAGGATAAAGCCAGTTCCGACACTAAGCCCCTGCCCAAATTTATAAATAATGGTCTATATCAAATACTGGCCGCCGAAACTAAACTGGGGATTAAGCTTCCTTGGGGCCTAAGTCTCTACGGCTATGCCGTTAAAGAATAATATGCGAGTTGAATTTTGTTTACCGATCTATAACGAAGAAGCTATTCTAGCTGATAGCACCCAAAAGCTGTATGATTTTTTGAGTGCCCAAAATTTTTCTTTTGCCTGGCAAATAGTAATCGTAATTAACGGCTCCTCCGACTCTTCTCCGCTCATCGCCAAAAGACTGAGTTTGGAATATCCGGATAAAATAAAATTCGCCAATATCAATGAGCCCGGTCGGGGCCAAGCTTTAAAACGCTATTGGTTAACCAGCTCGGCCGATATTTTTGTTTATATGGATATTGACTTGGCCGTTTCTCTGGAAGCTATTCCGCAACTAATCCAACCGATCTTAGATAATGAATGCCAATTGGTCGTTGGCTCCCGTCTCCTCCCTAATTCTAAAATTGAACGCTCTTTTATCCGAGAATTAAGTTCTCGAACTTACAACTTTTTATCTCGCGTGTTATTTAAGCATCGTTTATCCGATATGCAATGTGGATTTAAAGCTATTGGCCGATCGGCTTTTATGACTATTGCCCCCCACTTACAAGACCCGCATTGGTTTTTTGATACGGAAATGATTATTATTGGCCGAGCGTTGGGCTATAAAATTAAAGAGATTCCGGTTGACTGGCAAGAAAACCGCTACGACAAACGCAAAAGCAAAGTTAAGTTGCTGTATGACTCCACCCGGATGTTTAAAAGCCTGATCCAGCTCCGGCGGCGCCTAAAAAAAATGCCAAACTATAAAAACTAAAAACAGCCATGAAATGGCTGTTTTTATATCCTCCAGTATTTTTTGTTATTTGGGCAAATACTTATTAAAACTCTTTTGTTCCGCTATTCTTTTTTTAATATCAGGCAATTTTCTAAAAGCCTTAAATAAAGTCCAAAACCAAATAATCATTTCAACCAGCATCACCACAAACCAAAAATGAGAAGAAAAGAATGGAACTTCTTCATAAATAAAGAAGGCCAAAAAAACAGCTATAATGGTGTTGGTTAGAAAAAAATTAAATAAACTCTGGCGCAATTTAGAATATAAATCTTTTTTCTTCTTCAAAAAAAACATTACTATCGTCCCGGCCAATAACATCAAGGCAAAAATTAATAAAATAATCTTAGCTCGATCGGACAAAGGAATGTAATAATAGTTAAACCAAAAATGCAAAGTTAGTAAGTCTCCCATAATTTTAAATTATTTTTTAAAAACCAGACCGTAATGAAATTTCCCCGGACGGAACTCCGACTCTAATTTCAAATTTAGTTTGTCGGCGAC
>Ga0172381_10005825_pt1 | contig 12436 bp, 28 predicted proteins | sample Leawel6488metaG_FD_119754 | JGI IMG/M metagenome (GOLD analysis project Ga0172381, IMG submission 119754) | Leachate microbial communities from a municipal landfill in Southern Ontario, Canada - Leachate well 64-88 metaG | ecosystem: Engineered > Solid waste > Landfill > Unclassified | place...
ATAGCGTCAACGGTTGCAAATACAGCCTATGAACACCCTGTCAGCACATTATCAAGCGTTATGCCTATGAAGTTTAATCCGGCTGTAAAGATGACTGAGGCGGCCTTAAAAGGATCTGTTAAAGGGACAAAGGCTTTAAGTGATTTAGGTGGTGAAATTGCAAAATTCTCAACAGCACAAGCAACGGGGATGAGCCGGAAAACAATAAGCAGGATACTTTCAAAACCTGAAGATTTTAGCCCTGAAATTATGAAATCATATTCTACTGAATCAGTAGGCAAAGAGGTTATTGACACTTTAAATTCAAAGATTGATGAACTCAGCGAAACAGGAAAATCTTACAAGCCAATCAGAGAAGCAAAAACCAGTGTTTATTTGCCTAAAAATGAGGTTGATTCTGTTTTAAAGAAGCATGGAATAGGTATTAATGAAAACAATAAGCTCATATTCGATAAAGAAAGCATAACAACAAGTCAGGCCGACAGATCAGCTTTACAGGATTGGTACGATACTTTTGGAAGAGATTCAGACCATACAAGCAATTCTTTTCTTAATGCGAGAAAAAGCCTTGATAATATGGCTCAATGGGATTCAGCAAAGACGGATGCGGCCAATGTTTTAGCAATGGATTTGAGGAAAAGGCTGAATGAAGTAGGCCATAAACAACTTCCTGAATTAAAGGCTTTAGATGAAAAGTTTGCAGGTGAGGTCTCAGCTTTAAAGCAGGTTAAAAAGGATTATTTTAATTCAGACGGCACATTGAAAGACGGAGCTTTAAGCAAGATTGCAAATCTAGATAATCAAGGCCGTGAAAATATCCTTTCAAGGCTTGAATCAATTAAGCCTGGCATCGGTGAAAAAATAAAAACTCTTAACGCTGTGAAAGATATTGAAGCAGCAAGTGGACAAAAAGTAGGAACATACGCAAGAGGGGCAATATCAGGTTATGGGGTAGCAACATTAAACCCTGCGATTATTGCCGGAACAGTTTTAACAATGCCAAAGGTGGCAACTCAAATCTTAAGAGGTTACGGAAAACTTCTTAATGTTAAAGATTCTGCAATAAATTCAATCATAGACAAATTTAAAGGCGTTAAACAGCCTGTTAAAATGGGTGAGTTTATAAAAAATAAACAAGAAGAATCCCGTAAAGTTTCAGGCCTTCTCCCATCCCGTCCTTACGTCATGGAGATGCCAAACGCCATCCCTGTAGGCAAAGGAAGCCCGAAGTATCCAAACGCCTTAACGAAAGAAATGGACATGCTACCGGAAGAGGTTGCACCTGTAAAAGAGCCACAAAAGACCGGATTCACAATGTTTGATCATCATAAAAACGTGCCGGCAATAAAAAAACCTATGACCGTTTCCGAGTGGAGAGCAAAACAGAGGTTCCAGACCAAAGGCAAGCCGTACACACCGAAGGAAGATGAAAGGATCATTGACGCTGAATTTGTGGAAAATAACACACTTCCGAAGCGGACGAAATTACAGATTGAAGCACCGAAGCCGGTAATCAAAATGGAAGAAAACAGAGCGATAAAGACCGGTTTTAGGAAGTCACCTTGGAAGATGACAAAAGAAGAGTTTTTAAACAGTTACACGCTAAATGAATTTGTTGCAGACATGGGAGAAAAGTCAAAACAGGCTGTTTCAAAGATGAAAGACCCAAAGGCTTTTAAAGATAAATTTCTCGGTGATATTTATGACGAATCAGTTAAAAAAGCGAAGGCTGAAGGAAAATATATAAAGCCTAAAGATAAAAATACTTTTAATGGAGCGGTTGAACAAAGATCAGCGGCTTTCTCACGAAAACAGCCCAAAACGATGAAACAAAAGTTGATTGAAGATAAAACGAAGAAGCCAGAAGAGCCAAAAAAAACAATGAAGCAACTACATGAAGAATGGAAAAAACAAAAAACAAGCGTAAAGGATTGAACGATGCCACCAAAACACACCTCAGAACATTGTGAAGACCATTGCGATCTTTTAACGACTATAACAGAGGTCAAGAAAGACACTGAATATTTAAGGAAAAAAGCAGACGAAAATAAAGAAGGTTACAGGTTCTGGATTGGAATTATTATAGCTGCATCCCCTGGGGTTTTCGCTTGTGTGGCTTTTATTGTAAAAGTTCAGGATAAATTTCAATAGGAGATCCATATGAAGCAACCAAAAGACAAATGCAACCACTGTGAAGCGTGTAAGAACTGTCAATTTCTACACGCTGTAAAGAAGGTCAACGACGTTATCGACAGGTTTATTGACATTAAAAGCAAGTCTTCGGACGTGGTTTTCAGCAATCACCTTATATTTTCTGAGTGCATGCAGTCAAAAGGAATCATGAATGAACTAAAATCAGAGCTTAAATCATTGGGGGTTGAATTATGAACATTCACTTTTCAGACCGATTCCCGGACTTCGAACTGACAGGAAAAACAGATGACGGGCGTCCAACTTATCGACTAAATCAATGTGTAATTGTATCCATTGACGAACATAGAATTTTAATTCCACAGGGTTTTATTACGGACGGGGGATCAATCCCTAGGTGGATATGGTTTTTGTTCAATCCTATGGACCCTGACTGTTTTCCAGCTTATTTGATCCATGATTTTATTTACAGGACGGAGTATTTTCCCAGGGCGAAATGCGACAAGATCCTTTTTGAGGCGTTGAGAGATCTTAAAAACAGTTGGATTAAATCGAATGTTATTTGGTTTGGCCCGTTTATAGGCGGTCAAAAGTCATGGAACACACGGACAAGAAATCAGGTTATGGCGGTCAGGATCCTTTCCGGAATTTACATGGAGGAAAGGCCGCTGTTTTTATAGTAAAATCGTTAAAATAACCAGATTGTAAGGCTTTTTATTTCTTTTCAATCTGGTTAATGGCAATGGTCATTTAGTTTTTGTCCATAATCTGGTTAGATAAAATTATAGTAAGAATTCCGATTATTGTTGAATGTCTATCACCTGATAACATACCACAAATAATATTTCCTATTCCGCATAAAATAAGACAAAAAACTATTATCTTAATCATTCCTCCCCCTCGTTCTTCGGGATGTGCATCCATGCTATGACTGTTAAATCATGTTCAAGATACCATCCATAACCTTCAATATAATATCCGACTTGATAAAGAGGTTTACCATCTAAATCTTTTGTGTTGCATAGTACATTTTCATTACTTTCCGGCTTCTCATTCTCCGCATCTCTCCACGGGTTGAGAAGTGGTAGGATGTCGGAGCGTTTCATATACCCACATTCTTCCTCACTATCTTCAATAGGTTCCATTCCTGTTATTGCAAATTTATACATCTGTATTTTCATTCTTCCTCCTTATTTCCAAATTAAAACAAACGATAAAATTAAAAATGTAATTAAACTTGAAATTGATGAGATTACCAGAAAAACACAAATAAAATTAGGCGTCCATGTACCTATAATTTTAATTGTAGTTAATGAAATTACTGCTATTAACATAGATGTTAACCATACTTTTTCTATCATTTCTTCCTCCTTTTTAAAACTTATTCCAACTCATAGGATGTATTTTTGTATATTTCTTTTTCTCACTTCTCAAAAAATTACCTCCTTCAAAATTAACTGAAACAAGTTTGCAATTTTCAGATGTATCATATAATTCACCGTTTTGACTCCATCTTGAACTGCAATCATATTCTAAATTACAGGAAGCACCTTGTTCATAATCATTATTAAGACAAGGACACCCTGTACAATCAAATCTTAATTCGTCGAAAATCATTCCTTCTCCTTGTTAACACACGCAATCAGCGACTTTAATAAGTTTTCCATTAACACACTGCATAGATCCGCAATTACAGTTCTGATATTCTTCTAGCTCATATCACGCTCTTCTTTATAAACTTCATATTCTTCAATATCTTCTTCCATGAATTATTCCTCCTTTTTAAAAATACCGCTGTTTCGATACACGGGGACAGCGGTCAACCATTTGTTTTACCTGCAACTTGCAGGGAAGTACAAAACGCCCTCATTATCACCGTGGAGGGCTTCACGCCTGCTTACGATCAGGAGCCTATAGTGTGCTTTAAACCGTCTAGTGACGATAATCACCGTGTATTCATTCTGCTACGCAGGCCGATAAGATGACAGAGGCATAGGCTGTGTACGTTCCTCACGTCTGAGGATTATTAAGCATCATTCAAAATCCACTTTGGATTGTCATCTATCCATAAATCTGGTTTAATTCCTATTGATTCGAGATGTGTTTTTTTTGCTTTTCTTCCTGTAAAAATTAATTTATCTACAATTGTTTCAATATACTCCAAACCGGAATCTTTTTCGTTTTCATGCCTCATTGTTGCCATTATTACTGTATAACCAAAAGCTTTGCATTTTATTATAATGTCATTAAAAAGCTCAGGAAATTCAGTATAACTCCCATCATAATCAAGACAAATAATTTTCATTTCTTCTCCTTTATAAAATCAAGCTCCGTCAGGATTCTATCCTTTAGGCTTCTAACCATGAAGCTTGAAGGTTGTTAATTACAATAACTCATTACTAAAGCACCTAAAATAAATCCGAATATAAAACATAAAATCATCACCCTACCTCCGTAGATTCATCTTCAGTAGTTTTTAAATTTTCAGATTCAGGAGATTTTGATATACATTCAGGACATACGGCTAATGCTCTGAAAACAGTATTATCCGGTAATTCATTCGAACATGGCTTATGACAGTACCAGCATAAAATTCTCATGTTATTCTACCTCCGTTACTTTATTATAATATGGTATATTACTTCCGATCCCCATTACTTTTTGATACCCGTTTTCAAAAGCAAGTTTTTCAACTGAGTAGTTATATAATAAAGCACTAATAACAATAGTCATTAATGTAATTGCTATTATAGACAATGTTCCTAACCAAAATTTACTTTCTTGATCCATGTTATTTCACCTCCGTCAACGCTGTTCTTGATAGAGCATTACCACGTTTTACATGTACAACCAATCCTTTCACAGCTCCTTTATTCTTCCACCTACTGTCAAGATGGAATGACTCTGCAAAGTCATCACACGAAACCAGATTATTATCAGCGTTGAACAGGCACACAAACGCCCTGCGCTTTTGCATGTGGTCTCCTTCGTACATTGCCATCCGTCCGGTATCGTCTGATGTAGGGCATGAGATAGTCACTCCTGAGTTGTCCAGAGTGCAGGTAAAATCCACCGGCAATCCTGCAATCATTTTAAACAGCTCGGAGTCATGGCCGTATCCGAAATAGCATTGCACGATACCGTGTGGATCGCCTACTTTTGTCCATAGTAATCTTGAAACATCTGCTTTATCATCTGAAATATCTCCATTGTTATCCTCTGCTCTCGGTACTTGATTAATTTCCTCAGCTTCCTGTTGCTTAACCTCAGTCGTTTGATTGTTAGTTCCTGCGCTTCCACTGTTGATTGTGGTTTCAGATTGTTTTTCATCATTCAGCTTCTCCTTAATTCTTACTTTCCAGGTTTGTCCTTTATCTTCCGAATATAATTCTTTCCCTGCATCATAAAACGGTCTGATTATTTCCTTCGCCTCTTCCTTTGTGGTTGTTGATTCGCATCCGCACAGCATAAGTCCGATAACTGAACACAGTATGATTGTTAATAGCGTTTTAGTTGTTGTCATTTATTTGTATCCTTTATATTTTCTATTGTTATTCTTAACAGGTTACTATCATCTACAGTATCTTTTCCGACTTCATCCCACGATCCAAAAGCATACTCTAATGCTTCAATTATGCTGTCTGCTGTGATAATTAGGTCTGGATTTGTACTGAAGTGAAAAAAATACCGTTTCATTTATTTATCTCCTTTGTATTATATCCAAATTCAAAAACTATTTCCTTACTTGACGGATTATTAGGTTTGAATCTTAAAACCAGAGTGCAGTATTTACCGCCTCTCTCCTGAACTTCTTCAATCGCTTCTTTGATTGCTACCTTTCTGTTTGTGTACACACCCAAAACATATGAATGTTTTTCGACTACTGCAATTTTGTACATCGTAACAACGTAGATGTATTTCACGCTCCACCGCTTTTGTCGTGGATTGAGCCTGACGCCTTAGCTTCTGAAGCCACCACTCCGACTATTCGTCGAAGCTCAACAGCATCAAAACCGTGTTCACCGTTTCCAGTATAAGCGATAAAATGGTCGAGTTGACACAACCCTGTGTGTTCTTCTCTTGGGATAATTCGTTTGCATAAGCACTGTACTTCTTTCATCTAATCACCCTCCATGTTTCCGTATTTAAGTTTATCCGCTTTCTCCAAAACCTCACCGACTTTCTTCACTTCTGGAAAGAATCGTCCGGTAAATGGTAGCCAGTATTTAAGCAGGATTCCAACGTACTGTTTGAACGTTATCTTTTCTTTAGTTCTGCGTGGTTTTATGATCATATTTTAACCGCCATAGTTTCAGATCTTCTTATCCTCATTTTTGATTTATGTTTTACGAACTTACTTATTAAAGTTTCGTCATTCTTAACTGGTTGTTGTTGGCCTTGTGGTTTGGTACGTTTCACTCATCACCGCATTTGTCGTGGATTGAGCAGATGACTTCACCATGTGATGGGATTCCTTCATAAGAAGTGCATGTAAACTTATTTCGCTTATCATCGAAATAAACAATTCCTTCAATTACTTCATTTCTCCATAAAAATTTCATTTTATCGCCTTCATAAATTTCTTTGTATTTATTATCGGTATCGCCTGAAAACTGACATCTCTTTTTAATTTTTAATTGTTGGCTATGCAGATGAATAAATGACGCGTCCCCTCTCTCAAGTTGTGATAATGTAAAAATCTGACTTGTAATTTCACCAGTAACTTTGTTTTTAAAGTAATACTTAAATTTTATTTCTCTGCTCATTCCTTCACCTCAATTTTCGTTCCGCACTTAGGGAAGTAGGTGAATTTCAACTCTAATTCTACCTCATGTTTATTAGACTCTAATATTAGAGAATCAACCCACAACCCCACAATACAATCCTCGCACTTCACACGCTTGGGTTCGTATGAATCACACTTGCTATTTTTACAATCCAAGCAAGAATCAGCATCGCAAATATCAAAATGTATGCAGTCTTTTTTAATGCTCATAACACAGTTATCTCCACTTCTATTATCCCTTTACTCGTATCTTCCAACTGACTAAAAGCAAATTCGGTCAAGTCAATAATCCGTCCTTCAGCGCACAGCTTTTCGGATGGGCCGATGTCAACAAGGCGGACAACAATAGTTTTTAGCTCGTAATACGTTGGACCGACAGAAACGTATTTTTTGTAATCTACCTTCACCAACTGCCCGAACCTAAGGCCATGCTTTTCAATCAGCGATAATGGCATAGCTGCCTCTAATCCCATTGGATTGAAAGGCATCTGGTTGATAAGATACCCATCTCCTCCACAACGTTCGCAAACTCCGTCAGAAGATTCTGTTCCAGGACACCTTCTAGCCGACATCATAGCCACATTTGTATTACCACCTTTGTCCGTTGCTGAGTACCAGGAAGCGGAACCTTTAAGAATTATGCTCACGCCGCCCTTCCTTTCTTCACTAAAAGTTTCTTGTCACAAAATTTTGTCATTCCTCTTCTCTTAGCCTCTTTGATCTGTGTTTCAAGGAATTGGTAATTTTTCCTAGTCTTCAGAATTTCTTTAACGAACTCATGCGCTTCATCGGCTTTATACTGAAAATCAAACCCTGTAAGTGCTTTCAGCTCGTCACACATCTTTCTGAGCGTCTCAAGGCTTGAATAGATTGCAATACGGTAAGCCTTCAAAATTCCTTCGTACCATTTCACAGTTCTTTTCACTGCATCACATCCACGTTTCCATTTTTATTTTTGAGCGTTACAAAATTCACATCTCCGCACCTCGGGCATTTCCGGCTAACAACCTTAAAATTACTGATACCTTCAAAATTCTCATCAACTTCAATCTTGTGGCCACAACTACAGGTGATTAACATTCCACACCGCCATAAAGTGACCGTTCAACTTTCCTTAAAGCGATTTCGTGCGCCTCTTCCGTGAAGGCCCCATCAATTTCAAGCTGATCCAATAGGGCTTCGTTCAGCCTGTCCTGCGCTGTTCTCTTGTCGAACTTCCTGCCCTGGTCAAATCCTGCGTTCATGCCCTGGACATAAATTTCACGCCCAAGGATCAACAGAAAAACAATCAGTAGGATTAAAAACAGTAACGGACTGAAAAAGTTTATAAACATAACTCCCCCTTTTTGTACGCATTCCACAGTTCTTTAATGCTGACTTTCTTCGGTTGTGGCTTCAGCATTAAATTCATCTGCCAAGGCTTGAACGTTGACGGCTTCTTCTGGAACAGTGATTTTATTTTCGTAATGAAAGTTTTAAGCATGACACAACTCCCTTTCTTTTTTATCGCTTCTTCCCATAAATTCTTCCCATTTTCCCCTCGCCCTAGCTTTAACCGGCATCGGCTCGGTATTGAACGGGTATAGAACGCATTTAGGATTTTTGCACTCGCCTTGATAGTTTGTGATACCGTCAACAACAACTTCAACCAGTTCGCCTTCATGGCCACAGAACTTGCACACAATAGGCCGCATTTCGTCTTTTACGCTATAATATTGGTTCATAATCAACTCCTTAAATTTGCAGGCCGTTTTAACTCCGACCTGCTTTGTTTTATAAGTTTTTGTTTCAATAAAACCTGCAAAGTCTTATTCTTCATCCTGCACTCGTCGCACAGCTTTTTGAAGACAGGCTCGGAGTCGGAGAAGGTAAGCTTGACTTCGTAGGTTAGAGACATGCTGCAGAGTCCATAATTATATTCCCCCATTGTTCAGCCATTGCCTTTGCAATCCCTGAATATGTCCGGCTTCTGTTTTTCCATCTTTCAGGGCTTGGCGGCATTCTGTGAATCCTATTTTCACGCCCTTCAACAATGTTTGTAGGTTTTAAAAGTGGTAATCCTTTTAACCATAGACACGTTGCTTTAGTTTCACCGTGACCAAACATCCAAGGTTGAATTATTTGATCAGGCTTTCTAATTTTTGAGCTGATAATTGAGATAGGATTTTCAATACATATTTTTTCAATAGGCGCAGACATTAATTCTTTTACAAATTCAAGAGCCTCTTTCTGCTCATTCTGTTTTCTGTAAAAATATCTAGCCCCTGAAACCGCAAGGTGAGTGCATGGAGGATGCGCAATCATAAGATCCCATCCTTGATTAATAATATCCCTGACATCTCCTTGGTAATGCTCTCCAGGTTGTTCTGACTGCATGATGTCCGCACTGACTGCATGATGTCCGCACTGACGGAAAGCGTCTCTGACTCGTCCTGAAAATTCACATGCGATTAATACGTTTAAAATTTTCATTACGCTGACGCCTCCACTCTCTCAAGTTGAACTGCTCTTTTTGATTTTCCGGTTCTCTGAAAATGTGAAACGTTTGAAATTATTTCATCGAGTTCAGCGTCAAACTGAGATTTAAGAATATCAAACTCCCCAGGCTTCATTGGACTTTGTGCTTTCTGTTTCTCACTCATAAAAGCATAAGCCTTGTCCTGAAGCTCTGATTTTTGGATCTTGTGCAGCTCCCTGTTTTTCTCTCCGTGTTCACACTGGCAAGGCACTGAAATCAATTTAGATCCTTGAGTTCCGTTTCTGCATGGTTCCGGCCCGTCAATCGTGTTTACGTAGTCGATCATGAGCCACCCCTTATTCCCGAAACACACATTGCAACATGTGTTAAAAGCTCTGTTTGCGCCCATTTCGGTTTTAACCTGCTTAACAGCCCGTTTAAGCTGAGGTATTGCAGGTCTTGCGGTATTGGGGTTATTGAAGTCATGATTTTCTTCCATACGCTTCAGGACGGCCTCTATTTCATCGGCTGTGAGGTAATCTATCACAGCACACCATAAATATTGCTCGTCGCTCCCAGGCTGAAAAACCCATCTGGATTTGTAACCTGAGAAAAACGCTGTTCTTTTTTTTGTTAAATCGTCAGGTTTCATTTTGCGATACCTCCACCGAATGGAATTAGAGAAAGGTTCTGTTCAAGTTTGGATTTTATTTGATATTTTCTGAAAAAACTTCCATCTGGATTTTTAGCCCACGTCCTTACAGCGGCTTTCCAGTTTTTCATTTTGTTTTTACCTATCATCCAACCTTTTGAATCATAAAAATCAAACCACTTATCAGCATCAACACACAATCCGTTTTCCTGAATGTATTTTTTTAATAATTCAAGAGGTGGTGGTATTATATTATCTGGATTGGTTTGGTTTGGTTTGGTTTGGTTTGGTTTGGTAGGCTCCCGATTCTCTGATTTTCTCTGAGAATCTCCGAGAATTTTCAGAGAATCTCTGATATTACCGATTCTTTTATCCTTAACTTCTTTATATTCAATGCGTTTTTTAATTAAGTCTCCGCAAAAGTCTAGCCAATCATGGATGGCCAACACGCCATCTAACCGGTCTAAAAATCGGACTTTGATTAAAGCTTCCACGAAAACTTTTGCATCGCCGCTCCACACAGCCGCACGTGCAATAGCCGCATCACTGGCTTTAATCTGACCTGTGGGTGCGTAGTCAACACACCACCACCACAACAGGTGTAAATGTCCGATAGCTTCTGGTAATTTAATATTTAGCATTTCCATAAAATCTAAAGTTTTAGGATGATCTTTTAAGGCTTGATGACTCTCAATCCATGCCATTTTATCAACCCACTTTCCTTTGCATTGAGTTTTCTACCTGCTTGTAATGCAGAAGACCTCTCTCTTTATCCCACTTGGTCAACGTAAATGAGCCTCCCAAAACTTCAATCTGTGGCTTTGGCTCATTGTTTTTAATGGCCTGGCTCTCTTCGAGATAAGCCGTTGCGGAATTTCCTTTTGAAAATTCTAGTTCAACTTTCATAAAAACCTCCTTATGCTTTCACAAGTTCAGGCTGAACGGCCTTATCATCAAAAAACGCATCCTTAGCCGTTATTCTTTCTTTTGGCTGTTCTGGTGTCGTGTCAACATATTCGGCCTGCATAACTTCTTCCTTGTCTTCCTCAAAGGCTTTCTGAAGCTCAATGGACATGATCCCCCACTTGGAAATAATCTGGCGGAGCATGGTTTTTAAACCCATTCCGTCGAAATCCGTTGTCCAGTGAGAATAAAATGTTTTATTTTTTTGATCTGAGACATAAGCTTTTGAATATTTGTTTGCATGGGAAAGCATTTTTTCTCTCGACCAGTACATTACTTTTCTGAATCCATTCATAAGCTCAAACATCACATAATAACCGGTAGTTGAAGCCTTTTCTCTTAATGACTCATCATTGATCATTTTAACCTCAAGCTCTTCAATGAATGGATCATAATGAATAAATTCACCTTCCTTAATTGCCAAAACATTTATTTTACGGTAATGGCCTGACCTGATAGCAAGTTGAACATATCCCTTGTAACCAAGTACAAAAACGGCCTTACCTGCGAATGGGAGCATATAATAAAATCCAAGCTGAGGGCTTGGAGGAAGCTTTAAACTTTCCCCGATGAATGCGGCTGTCAGAATTGACATATGTTCGCATTTTGCAAGCTCTGGATTATTTGAAACAACGGAGAGAATTGAGGTCATAAATCTTTGTCCGTCATTACCGCCTATCACTTCATTAATTCTTCTCTTGATTCCTTCAGATGTCAGGAATCCTGAGAAATTACTTCTTTCGTTTTTATTCGTGAGTGAATTTCCTGTGGCCATAAAATTATATCCTTTCAAATTTGATTTGATTGTTTAAAAGAAACTGCTTCAGGCTTAAAAACTGTTCCATTGTCGCATGGACTCTAAAATCAACAGTTTCAATCTGAGGTGTTTCAACCATAACTGAAATAGCCTCTTTCTTCTCTTCTGGCGTTGTTACTGCTTCCTGTGGAGGTATGAAAACAGGCTTTGCAACCATGATAGGCTCTGCCTGTCTCTTCGCATCTTCTATAGCTTTAAGGACTGTCTGTCTCTTTGCTTCGTATTCATCCTGCTTTTTCTTCTGCTCTTCCAGGCGTTTTCCCTCCGATAGGGCCCCGGATAAATCGAATGATCTCAGGTAAAAATCTTTGACCTGCAGCTCAAAAGCTGACTTCAATTCAGTGATGACAACCAGGTCACGATTGATTTGTTCGATCTGGTTCAGAATTGATTTCTGACTGTCCGTGACTTTAACGGTTGCATTAAGCATTTTTTCATTGAACAGCTTTTCAAACGGAACCAGGTCTTTTAGGTTCCCGATGTATTCAGCGTAAAATCCTTTCAGAGAATCTTTCTTTTCGGTCTTCTGCTTCTCTTCAAATTTCTTGATCCCTGAATCAATCTGAAGAATCGGCTTTTCAATCAGTCCGGTAAGCTCTTTGATCTTCA
>Ga0172381_10005826_pt1 | contig 12434 bp, 11 predicted proteins | sample Leawel6488metaG_FD_119754 | JGI IMG/M metagenome (GOLD analysis project Ga0172381, IMG submission 119754) | Leachate microbial communities from a municipal landfill in Southern Ontario, Canada - Leachate well 64-88 metaG | ecosystem: Engineered > Solid waste > Landfill > Unclassified | place...
ACCCAGGGTGGCGGCGTGCCGCATCTGGTGGCGGTGCATCAGGACAAGAGCGGCAAGGCGCGTGACCTGGCACTGTCCTATGCCATGGCCAATGGCGGCGGCAAGGCCGGCATCATCGAGACCAACTTCAAGGAAGAAACCGAGACCGACCTGTTTGGCGAGCAGGCCGTGCTGTGCGGCGGTGCCGTCGAGCTGATCAAGATGGGTTACGAAACTTTGGTCGAAGCCGGTTACGCGCCCGAGATGGCCTACTTCGAGTGCCTGCACGAACTCAAGCTGATCGTCGACCTGATCTATGAAGGCGGCATCGCCAACATGAACTACTCGATCTCCAACAACGCCGAATACGGCGAGTACGTGACGGGCCCGGAAGTCATCAACGCCCAGAGCCGCGAAGCCATGCGCAACGCCTTGAAGCGCATCCAGAACGGTGACTACGCCAAGATGTTCATTCTGGAAGGCCGCACCAACTATCCGAGCATGACGGCACGTCGCCGCAATACCGCCGATCACCAGATCGAGGTGGTGGGTGCGCAACTGCGCGCCATGATGCCCTGGATTGCCAAAAACAAGTTGGTGGACCAGACGCGCAATTAAGCGCTGCGTGTTTTTTTTAAACAAAGGCTACTTCGGTAGCCTTTGTTATTATGGGCGCTCTCTGGACAACATGAATGGACGAAGTGAACATACACAATACGGACCACGCTGACGGGGTGCTGCCGAAGAAGCGTCGCAAAGGCATTTACATTCTGCCCAACCTGTTCACGCTGGCAGCACTTTTTGGCGGTTTTTTCGCCATTGTGATGGCGATCAATGGCCGTTTTGACTTGGCTGCGGCCGGTATTTTTTGTGCCATGGTGCTCGACAGTCTGGACGGTCGGGTGGCGCGCATGACCAACACCCAGAGCGCTTTTGGCGAGCAGATGGACTCGCTCTCCGACATGGTGTCCTTTGGCGCGGCGCCCGCGTTGATCGCTTATGTGTGGGCGCTCAAGGGTCTGGGGCGCTGGGGCTGGATCGCTGCGTTTGTCTATTGCGCCTGCGCGGCCTTGCGGCTGGCGCGCTTCAACGTCAACACGACGGTGGTCGACAAACGCTATTTTCAGGGCTTGCCGTCGCCCGCCGCCGCAGCGCTGGTAGCCGGTTTTATCTGGGTCATGACCGATTTGGGCAGTGCTGGTCCGCAATGGGCCTGGCCCATGTTTGCCGTGTGCCTGTATGCCGGGCTGACCATGGTGACCAATGTGCCGTTTTACAGTTTCAAGGACATCCAGATGAAGCGCAGTGTGCCTTTTGCGGTCATTGTGCTGATGGCCATTGGCATTGCCGTCATCAACATTGACCCGCCGATCGTGATGTTTGGTTTGTTTGTGCTGTATGGCTTGAGCGGCTATGCGATCTACTTCTGGCGCAGGACCAAGGGTATTCCCACCAGCGTGATCAGCACCTCCACCGACGAACCCGAAGAACGCGGCCTGCATAGATGATGCCAGGCTGTGTTATATTGAGTCCATGCATACTTTCTCACTATTGCTAATCCTGACGTCCGGCGGGCGGAGTGGTTAGCGCGTGATTGCATCAACCCCAAAAGCCCGTCAGCAACCGCGACGGGCTTTTTTGTTGCCCAGAACTTCTTGATCGCCTTTATAAACATCCCAGGAGAAATGACATGTCAGACAAATTGGTAATTTTTGACACCACCTTGCGTGACGGCGAGCAGTCGCCCGGTGCCTCCATGACCCGCGATGAAAAATTGCGCATTGCCCGTCAACTGGAGCGTCTGAAAGTCGATGTCATCGAAGCCGGTTTTGCGGCCAGTTCCAATGGCGATTTTGAAGCCATCCAGGCGATTGCCCATGCCATCAAGGATTCCACCGTGTGCTCCTTGTCGCGCGCCAACGACCGTGACATCACGCTGGCCGCCGATGCGGTACAGGGCGCCAACCGGGCGCGGATCCACACCTTCATTGCGACCTCGCCGGTGCACATGGAAAAGAAACTCCGCATGACGCCCGAGCAGGTGCTGGAACAGGCCAAACTGGCGGTGCGTTTCGCCCGCAACCGGGTGGCTGACATTGAATTCAGCGCCGAAGACGCTTACCGCAGCGAAGAAGACTTTTTGTGCCGGGTGATTGAAGCCGTGATCAAGGAAGGCGCGACCACCGTCAACGTGCCGGATACCGTGGGTTATGCCATTCCGGAACTGTACGGCAACTTCATCAAGCGCCTGCGCGAGCGTGTGCCAAATTCTGACAAGGTGATCTGGTCGGTGCATTGCCACAACGACCTGGGCATGGCGGTGGCCAACTCGCTGGCCGGTGTCATGATCGGCGGCGCACGCCAGGTGGAATGCACCATCAACGGCCTGGGCGAGCGTGCGGGCAATTGCAGTCTGGAAGAAGTGGTGATGGCTTTGCGCACCCGGCGTGATTACTTTGATCTGGATGTGGGTGTGGACACGACCCAGATTCTCGCGGCCAGCCGCATGGTGAGCCAGACCACGGGTTTTGTGGTGCAGCCCAACAAGGCCATCGTGGGCGCCAACGCTTTTGCCCATGCTTCAGGCATTCACCAGGACGGCATGATGAAAGCGCGCGATACCTACGAGATCATGCGCGCTGAAGACGTGGGCTGGACCGCCAACAAGATCGTGCTGGGCAAGCTGAGCGGGCGCAATGCGTTCAAGCAACGCCTGACCGAGCTGGGTGTGCAAATGGACAGCGAGGCCGAAGTGAACCTGGCCTTCGCCAAATTCAAGGAGCTTGCCGATCGCAAGAGCGAGATTTTTGACGAAGACATTCTGGCGCTGGTGAGCGAGGAAAATGTGGCCCAAAGCCACGACCAGTATGGTTTTGTCTCTTTGTCGCAGCACAGCGAAACCGGCGAAGTCCCGCAAGCCACGGTGGTCATGACCATTGGCGGCCAGGAAGTGACCGGCACCGCCAACGGCAACGGGCCGGTGGACGCCTCGCTCAAGGCGATTGAATCAAACGTCAAGAGTGGTGCCGAGATGGTGCTGTATTCGGTCAATGCCATCAGCGGCTCGACAGAAAGTCAGGGTGAGGTGACCGTGCGCCTGCAAAGCAGTGGTCGCATCGTCAATGGCGTGGGCGCCGACCCGGACATTGTGGTGGCGTCGGCCAAAGCCTACCTGAGCGCGCTGAACAAACTCCAGAGTCAGGCCGAACGCGTATCGGCCCAGGTCTGATGGACGCAAAGAGGTTTAACAAAGTTTTGTAAGTACTTGCTACAGATAGAATTTTTTGGTTAAACTGTGTCCTCGCTATTTGGCTTTAAGGAGAGACGTTCATGACCACCGATCCAAACCGCTTTTTTGGCAGAAAAGTTCGTGGTTTGATTTGTCTTCTGGGTTTGCTGAGCTGGTTTGGCTGGACCCCCGTGTTGCATGCTGCTCCGGCGAAAACGCAGGTCAGCAAACAAAAAAAGGTGCAGGTCAGCAAGCATAAAAAAGCCCAGTTCGTGGCAAAGCGCCGCGTGACAAAAAAGTTTGCTGTTGTCAAGCGCAAAGCGGCTCCTGTCAGGCAAGCCCGGGTGGCCAGACCATCGGTGGGTCAAATGGCCGGCCTGCATCAGGCTGCTGACGACCTCAATCTCAAATCGAGCGTGGCGTTTGTGATCGACCAGGAAACCCAGGAAGTGCTGTTCAGCAAGAATGACCAGGCCGTTTTGCCGATCGCTTCGTTGACCAAATTGATGATGGGCCTGGTCGTGAGCGAGGCCAATCTGCCCATGGATGAAATGATCACCATCACCCAGCAGGATGTCGATACTGAAAAATGGAGTCGCTCCAGGTTGCGCGTCGGCACCCGGTTGAGCCGGGGCGAACTGTTGCATTTGGCGCTGATGTCCAGCGAAAACCGCGCCGCCCATGCGCTGGGACGCACCTATCCCGGTGGCTTGCAGGTTTTTACCCAACTGATGAACTACAAGGCGCAATTGCTCGACATGAAAGATACCCGTTATGTGGAACCCACGGGGCTGTCCGCCAAAAACATGTCCAGTGCGCGCGACCTGGCCAAACTCGTTGATGCCGCACATCAACAGCCCTTGCTACGGGAACTGACCACATCGATGGGTTACCAGGTGTCGGTGGGCAATCGGGTGCTGCAATACAACAACACCAATCGCCTGGTAAAAAACCCGAGCTGGGACATTGGTTTGCAAAAAACCGGTTACATCTCGGAGGCCGGGCGCTGCCTGGTGATGCAGACCAAGGTGGCGGGTCGGCAGTTGATCATGATCTTTCTGGATTCGGCTGGCAATCTGAGCCGATTTGGCGACGCCGAGCGTGTACGCCATTGGGTCGAGTCGGCCGCCCATGCTGCTGTGTTCAAGTCAGAGGCTGAATTGGCTGGCGGGTGATCAGGCCGCGCTGTTGGGCCTGTGGCCCAGGTTGAACGAGATTTCACCGGCCGTGGCTTTTAGTTTGGGTAACCAGGACTCGTCCAAGCGGCCAGCAGGTGCGGAGATTGACAAACCCGCTACCAATTTACCCTGGTCATCCAGAATCCCTGCAGCCATGCAGCGCACGCCCAGTTCCAGTTCTTCGTTGTCACTGGCAAAGCCATCACGGCGTACCTTGGTGAGTTCGCGTTCAAGTGCCGGCAGTTGCGTCAGGCTGTTGCGGGTGTGCCCGCTGAGGCCGGTGCGTAGCGCATAGGCCCGGACTTTTTGCGGATCATCGGCCGCCAGGAACAATTTGCCCACTGAGGTCAGATGCAAGGGCGCGCGGCCGCCAATGGCCCGAATCACCTGCATGCCCGAGCGCTCGCTGTAGGCTCTTTCAACATAAATGATTTCATCTCCCTGGCGGATGCTCAGGTTGACGGGTTGTTGTATCAACCGGTGCAATTCACGCATGGGCTCCAGCGCGGCATCACGCACATTCAGCCGGTTCTTGACGAGATTGCCCAACTCCAGCAGGCGCATGCCCAGGCGGTAACTGCCGGCCTGGGGATGATCGACAAAGCGGCCCAGCACCAGGTCATTCAGGATGCGATGCGCGGTGGACGGGTGCAGTCCGGTCTTGGCGCTGATTTCCTTGAGCGAAATGGCTTCTTCCTGGGAGGCCAGCACATCCATCAGGGTCATCATGCGCTCGATGACCTGGATGGTTGGGGTGGATGGCAGGGGTGAATCAGTTTTTCGCATGCAATGGCCTGAAGTGATCTTTCATTTTATCTTGTGAAATTTTCAGACAGCAGCTTGTTGAGGCTGGCCGTGTCACGGAACGCACGCCATTGCCCGTTGATAAACAGCTGAAACGGCTTGAAACGACTTTTGTAGGACATCTTCTGACTTTGTGCCACCCAATAGCCCAGGTAGAGGTGGCTCGCACCCCGGGTCCGGGCTTGCCTGATCTGCCAAAGCACGTTGTAAGTGCCATAGGACTGGCGCGGCTCGGGCTCATAAAAGGTGTAAACCGCAGACAGGCCGTCGTCGAGCTGGTCAACGATGGACACCATTTTGAGAACACCCGGCCCATCGCCTGACGATGGCTCACGGAATTCGACAAGCAAGGTATCGGCGTGGCTTTCAATCATAAAGTCCTGGTACTGCGCCATGTCATCGGAATCCATGCCGCCCCCCGGGTGGCGTGCCTGCTGGTAGCGCTGGTAAAGGGCAAAGTGCTCAGGCGAATAGAAAGGCGTGCCGATGGTGGCGATCAACTGCAGATGCCGTTCCCAGGCGCGCCTCTGACTGCGGTCCGCCTGGAAGTCGGCCACGGGTAATCGCAGCGGCAGACAAGCCTGGCATTGATCACAATGTGGACGGTAATAAAACAGGCCGCTGCGTCGGAAGCCATGACGCATCAACACCGAATAGGCAGCGGTGTCAATCAGATGCGTGGGCGTGGCCACTTGGGAGCGGGCAAGCTGTCCGTCCAGATAACTGCAAGGGTAGTTTGCAGTGGCATAGAACCGAAGCGTTTTGAGCGCTGTTTCCTGGGATTGATTCACGCTGGGGCCGTTTTGAATGCAAGGAATTCCTGCCAGTATAGGGGCTTGAAATGCCAGTCCATGGTGGGGCGCCTGGACAAGGCATTAACCCGCCTGGTAAATTCTGTCCTGGGTATTTCGTGCGCTCCCAAGGATTTGAGATGCGCCGTGTTTTGCTGGCAATCGATTTGGCTGATCTGATGATGACGGCACAGGCTGACCAGGGCCGCCAGGGCAATTTTGGACGCATCGGGCTGGCGGTAAAACATCGACTCGCCAAACACCGCCTGTCCCATGGCAACGCAATACAGGCCACCGACCAGTTCACCTTTGACCCAGGTTTCGACGCTGTGGGCCCAACCCGCATGGTGCAGGTCGGTATAGGCGTGGATCATGGCGGGCACGATCCAGGTGCCCTGCGCACCTTGTCTGGGGCTGGACGCGCAGGCTTGAATGACCTGTGCAAAGGCGCTGTCAATGCGGATCTCGCAGTCTGGATCACCGGCAAATTTTTTCAAGGTTTTTTTCAATGAAGGCTGCAGCCGAAATTTGTCGACTTCAAGCACCATGCGCGGCGCCGGACTCCACCACAAAATGGGTTGACCGGTGCTGAACCATGGAAAGATGCCGTTTTGGTAGGCTGTTTGGAGTGTGCTGACCGACAAATCGGCCCCGGCGCACAACAAACCAGGTGCCATCGTGTCGACACCCCATGCCATGTTCACGGGCGGAAAGGGCTCGCCGCTGGCCAGCCAGGGCAAGGGTGCAGGGTGGTTTGTCATTTAACGGTGATAGAAGGTTTTTGCACAGGGGTGTCGTTCAAAAACGGCGGCTACAGCGATTACAATACGCGGGTCGGAGCGTAGCGCAGCCTGGTAGCGCATCTGGTTTGGGACCAGAGGGTCGAAGGTTCGAATCCTTTCGCTCCGACCATTACGGGTAGTTCTTGCATTGCTTTGGATTTCCGCTCATCCTTCTCATGGGGGTGAGTTGTTACCAATCAGGAAAAGTCCGGATCGCGGTTTTGGGGCGCCAGGCCTTGCACACCGTTTCATCGGCTTCCAGATACGGCCCACCGATCAGGTCGATGCAGTAGGGCACGGCGGCAAAGATGCCGGGCACCACGGACTTGCCCTCGGCGTCGCGCAGGCCTTCCAGGATTTCGGCGATCGACTTGGGCTGGCCGGGCAGGTTGATGATGAGGCTTTGCTCGCGGATCACGGCCACCTGGCGCGACAGAATCGCCGTGGGCACAAAGTTCAGGCTGATCTGGCGCATCTGCTCGCCAAAACCGGGCATTTCCTTGTGCGCCACCGCCAGCGTGGCCTCGGGCGTGACGTCGCGCAGCGCCGGGCCGGTGCCGCCGGTGGTGAGCACCAGGGCGCAGCCGGCGTCCACCAGCTCGATCAGCGCGGCTTGAATGGCGGCTTGTTCGTCGGGGATCAGGCGCGGCTCGAACTGCAGCGGGTTCTTCAGGGCGCGGCTCAACCACTCTTGCAGCGCGGGCAGGCCCTTGTCGACATACACGCCAGCAGATGCACGGTCGCTGATCGACACGATGCCGATCTTGACGGGCGGGTAGGGGTTGGCAGCGGGCGTGTTCATGAGGCTTCTCTGGCGGGGCTGAAAGGCGTGTCGGTATGGTCGTGCGGCGGAATGGCGCCGAGTTGCTCGCGCACCATCTGAAAGATTTCGCGGTAGGCGCGGCCATGGCGTGGCAGGGCACCCGGTTTGGCGGGCTTGGCGTCCTTGCGGGCCTGGCGAATCAGGGCGCGCAGTTCCTGGCTGTCGCAGCCGGGGTTCTGGGTGATCCATTGGGCGCTGGCATCGTCGTCGGCAATCAGCCGGTCACGCCAGATTTCGGCCTGGTGCAGCATCAGGTTGTCGGCGGCCGAGCCGGTGGCTTCTTCACTGAGCGTTTTCTTGACCGCATCCAACACCTCGGGCTCGAGCTTGCGCATGAGCTTGCCGATAAACTGCATCTGGCGGCGTTTGCCTTCGAAATTGGTGATGCGTTTGGCGTCAAGAATGGCGTCCTTGAACTTGTCGGACAAGTCCAGCCGCGCCAGCAGGTCGGCGCGCAGTTCCAGCAGGTCGGCACCCAGCTTTTGCAGCTCGGTGCTCTCGCGTTTGAGGTCGGTGCGGCTTTGCTCATCGGTGCCTTTGAGCTCGGCTTTGAGCTCAAGGTCGCGTTCGCTGCCCTCGGCGACGAACTCACCACGCACGAAATAGCCTTTTTTGAGTTTTCTTGACATAGACAAGTATCATAGCCGCGCTATGAACAAATCCAACACGCCCAAGCGCGCCGCCAAGTCAGGTAGCGCCGCCTCTTCCTCTTCCGCCAAAAGCGCTGATGTCCCGGCCGATGGCTTCAGCTACAGCCGTGGTTTTTTTGAAGATCTGGTCGATTCGGCCCTGGCCCATGCCAAAAAACTGGGTGCCACCGACGCCGCAGCGCACGCCTCGGAAGGCTGCGGCCTGAGCGTGTCGGTGCGCAAAGGCGAGCTGGAAAACGTGGAACGCAACCGCGACAAGTCGCTCAGTATCAGCGTGCATCTGGGCCAGCGCCGTGGTAGCGCCAGCACCTCCGACTTTTCCCAGGCGGCGATCAAGCAAACGGTGCAGGCCGCTTTTGACATTGCCCGGTTTACCGCCGAAGACCCGTTTGCCGCCCTGCCCGACGAGGCCGATATTGCCCGCTTTGATGAGCAGCGCACCGACCTGGAGCTGTTTTTCCCCTGGGCCATCACCAGCGAGCAGGCGGCGCAACTCGCGCTGCAAGCCGAAGCGGCTGCGTTTGCCGTGGACAAGCGCGTCACCAACAGCGAGGGCGCCGGCGTGTCGGCCCAGCAGTCGCATTTTTTCAGCGCCCACACGCACGGTTTTCGCGGCGGTTATGCCAGTTCGCGCCATTCGGTGTCGGTGTCGCCGATTGCCGGCCGTGGTGCCGACATGCAGCGCGACGCCTGGTACAGCTCGCAACGCAATGCGGCTGAGCTGGCCAGCCCGGAAGCCGTGGGGCGCTACGCCGCCGAGCGCGCCTTGAGCCGCCTGCATGCCCGCAAGATTGCCACCACCGAATGCCCGGTGCTGTTCGAGTCGCCGCTGGCGGCCGGCCTGCTGGGCAGTTTTGTGCAGGCCGTCAGCGGCGGTGCCTTGTACCGCAAGAGCAGCTTTCTGCTCGACAGCCTGGGCAAACCGGTGTTCCCCAAGCACATTGACATTCTGGAAGACCCGTTCGTCAAGCGCGGCAAGGGCAGCGCGCCTTTTGACGACGAAGGCGTGCGCGTGCAGGCGCGCAGCGTGGTCGAGGCGGGTAGGGTGCAGGGCTACTTTCTGGGCAGCTACTCGGCGCGCAAACTGGGCATGAAGACCACCGGTAACGCGGGTGGCTCGCACAACCTGACGCTCACCTCGCGCCTGACCCGTGCCGGCGACGACCTCGACGCCATGTTGCAGCGCCTGGGCACCGGCCTGTTTGTGACCGAGCTCATGGGCAGCGGCGTCAACTACGTGACCGGCGACTATTCACGCGGCGCCAGCGGCTTCTGGGTGGAAAACGGCCGCATTGCCTTTCCCGTCCACGAGATCACCATTGCCGGCAACATGAAGGCCATGTTCAAGGGCATCGTGGCGGTGGGCGCCGACGCCTACAACCACGGCGCCAAAACCGTGGGCTCCATCCTCATCAACAAGATGAAGGTGGCGGGGAGCTAAATTGCCCATTAATCCGCGAGGCAGGCAGTCTGGGCGGCTTCCTCAGACTGGGGTACCAGAAATCGTCAGCCACCCAGACCGCCCACCTCGCCAGGCGCACTGCCCAGGGTTCGATGGTCTCAGTGCCCCAGGATTTTTGACAGGAAGTCCTTGCTGCGCTCGCTTTGCGGGTGGCTGAAGAAGTCGTGCGGGTTGTTTTGCTCGACGATCTGGCCCTGGTCCATGAAGATCACGCGGTCGGCCACGGCCTTGGCAAAGCCCATCTCGTGGGTCACGCAGAGCATGGTGATGCCTTCATCGGCCAGGGCAATCATCACGTCGAGCACTTCCTTGATCATCTCGGGATCAAGCGCACTGGTGGGTTCGTCAAACAGCATGATCTTCGGCTTCAGACACAACGCGCGCGCAATCGCCACGCGCTGCTGCTGACCGCCCGAGAGCTGCAGCGGGTACTTGTGGGCCTGCTCGGCAATGCGCACCCGGTTGAGCTGCACCATGGCTTTTTCTTCGGCCTCTTTCTTGGGCATTTTGCCGACCCACATCGGTGACAGCGTCAGGTTTTCCAGCACCGTGAGGTGCGGGAACAGGTTGAACTGCTGGAACACCATGCCGACTTCCTTGCGCACGGCGTCGATGGCCTTGACGTCGTCGGTGAGCTCGACGCCGTCAACCGTCAGGTGGCCTTGCTGATGCGCTTCAAGCCGGTTGATGCAGCGGATCAGGGTGGACTTGCCCGAGCCCGAGGGCCCGCAGATGACGATGCGCTCGCCCTTGGCCACGCTCAGGTCAATGTCGCGCAGCACATGGAAATTGTTGCCGTACCACTTGTTGACCTTGTCGAAGGTGATGATGGGGGAGGGCGTTGGGGTGTCAGCCATGGTTAATTTTTCTCCATGTGGTTTCAGTGCAATTTACTTTTATTCACCTGCTTCTCCACCCAGTGGCTGTAGCGCGACATGGAGAAGCAGAACACGAAGTAGATCAACGCAATGAAGATGTAGCCTTCCATCGAGAAGGGTCGCCAGTTGGCGTCTGAATTGAGCGCCAGGCTCATGGCGCCGGTCAATTCATACAGACTCACGATGGTCACCAGAGAGGTGTCCTTGAAGGTCGAGATGAAGTTGTTCATGATGCCCGGCACCACCATGGCCAGCGCTTGCGGCAGCACGATCTTGCGCTGGGTTTGCCAGTACGACAGGCCCAGCGTGGCGGCGGCCTCGACCTGACCCGTGGGCACGGCCTGCAAGCCACCGCGAATCACCTCGGCCGAATAAGCCGCGGCAAACAGCGTGATGCCCACCAGCACCCGCACCAGCACGTCAATCTTGACGCCTGGCGGCATGAACAGCGGGAACATGAACGAGGCCATGAACAGCACCGAGATCAGCGGCACGCCGCGAATCAGTTCGACATAAATGGTGCAAAAACTGCGGATGGCGGGCAGCTTGGAGCGCCGCCCCAGCGCCACCAGCAGCGCGATCGGAAACGACATCACCAGCGACAGCGAGGCCAGCAAAATGGTCAGTGGCAGGCCACCCCAGCGGTCGGTTTCGACCTGGCTCAAGCCCAGCGTGTTGCCGTACATGAGCGCAAAAAATGCCGCCAGCACCACCAGCCACAACAAGGGCAGCCAGGCGCGCCAGAACATGCGCATGCAGCTTGCCACCAGCAGGCCGGTAAGCAGCAGGGTGGCCACCAGTGGCCGCCATTGTTCGTCAAACGGGTAGCGACCAAAAATGATGATGCGGTATTTTTCGGTGATCACGCCCCAGCAGGCTCCGACCCCGTCGACGCGGCAGGCGTCATAGTCGGCCACCCAGACTGCCTTGAAGATGGCCCAGTTCAGAATCTGCGGCACCAGCCACAGCAGCAGGCCACCAATGACAAGGGTGGCCAGCGAGGTTTTCCAGTCAGCCAGCAAATTGGTCTTGACCCAGGCCAGCGGGCCTTCGGTACTGACCGGGGCCGGTCGCGGTGCGATGGGTTGAAAAGTGGTGTTGTTCATGGTGGGGTCCGGTTCAACGTTCCTTGATGGCGGCGCGGCTGTTGTACCAGTTCATCAACAGGGACGTGCCCAGCGAAGTGATCAGGTAGACCAGCATCACCAGTGCAATGCACTCCACCGCGCGGCCGGTCTGATTGAGTGCCGTGTTCGCTATGGACACCACATCGGGGTAGCCAATGGCCACTGCCAGCGAAGAGTTTTTGGTCAGGTTCAAATACTGGTTGGTCAGTGGCGGGATGATCACACGCAGTGCTTGTGGCAGCATGACCAGGCGCATTTGCTGATTTTGGTTCAAGCCCAGCGCCGAGGCCGCTTCACCCTGTCCCCGCGCCACCGAGGCAATGCCGCCACGCACCACCTCGGCAATGAACGATGCGGTGTAGAGCGTCAAACCCATCAATACCGCCAGAAATTCCGGCGTCAATGCGCCGCCGTTTTCAATTGAAAAATCACCTTTGAAAGGGCGATTGAATTCTGTGGGCGCACCACCCAGTGCCCAGCCTGCCACGCTGGCCAGAAACACAATCATGAGCGGTAGCACAACCATGCTGCGGGCTTGTCCGGTGGCTTCAAATTGACTGACGGCCCAGCGCCGGTAAGCCCAGCCCAAAAAAACGCCAGGCAACAGCCCATACGCAGCCCAAAGCTGGCCTGTGCCCCAGACGGGGATCGGAAAGTTCAGCCCGCCCTTGCTCAGAAAGAATGGCCCGATCATCCAGGCATCAGCCGCTGCGGGCAGAACCTCGGTCAGG
>Ga0172381_10005828_pt1 | contig 12428 bp, 11 predicted proteins | sample Leawel6488metaG_FD_119754 | JGI IMG/M metagenome (GOLD analysis project Ga0172381, IMG submission 119754) | Leachate microbial communities from a municipal landfill in Southern Ontario, Canada - Leachate well 64-88 metaG | ecosystem: Engineered > Solid waste > Landfill > Unclassified | place...
CCGCAGGAATGCCGTTGATCACCGCGTGTTCGCGGGCGCGTGCAAGCGCCAAGCTGTCGTAATCCACCGCGTCCGAAGACAGAGCGCCGCCGGCGAGAGCGTTGACCGAGAAGCCTCCCACGTAGCTGCAGCAATCCAGAACCGTGCGACCCGCGGCCGTCTGGCGCACGAGGGAACGCATTTCACGCTGATCCAGAAAGAGGCCGGTTTTCTGGCTGCCCTCGAGGGCGATCAGGTACTTGAGTCCGCGTTCTTTCACCTCGATCGCATTGTCGGCCTTGCCGTAGATCCAGCCCTCTTTTTCTTCCAGTCCTTCCTTTTTGCGCGCGGGCCCTGTGGATTTTTCGAAGATCGCACGCGGTTGCACGAGAGCTTTCAGTTGCTCCGTCACCCAGTCGCGCATGCGGTCAAAGCCCAGTGTCGTCATCTGAATCACTACGGTGTCGCCGTACTGATCCACGATGAGGCCCGGCAGCGCATCGCCTTCGGCGTTGATGAGGCGGAAGCAGGTGGTGTCTTCTTTGTCGAACAAGGTCTTGCGCAGGCGCACTGCCTGTTCCATGAGGGTCCGGACGTGCAAGAGGGGATCACCTTGTTCAAATGCGATGGCGCGGCCGCAGATGTAGGCTTTGGCGTTCCAGTGGGCGAAACACAAGAAATCTCCTCTGCTGTTCTTCACCTCCACGATGTCGCCATCTTCGGCTTGCGGCGGACGATCCACGGCACTGCGGAAAATCGCGTGGTGGTGGTTCCGGAGGTGCACTTCGGAATCGGGTTTGAGCGTGAGAACGGGGTACTCCATTGACGAGATTGTACTTCATAGACGGTGATTTTTTCGGTGTTTCCGTACTTTCTTTGTCAGGGCGACAAAGAAAGGACCAAAGAAAGCGCTCTCGCGCCCCGCCCGTACCGAACGTCGGTACGTTCGGGCGGGCAACGCCCCTCCACCCGGCCCTGTGCCTCCTCGTCGGCTGTAGGGTCACGGCATGCCGTGACCCTACACGGCAGGGCCTTCCTCTTCACCCCCCGTGGCGGCGGACCTTCCTTTTTCTTTGTGTTGTTTGTTGAGACGCACCGGCGGTGCGTCTTTACTGTTTGTGTTTTACGGCTTCGAGAGTTCCAGGCCGAGTTCCAGATGACTCTGCGCTTCATCGGTTCTGCCGGTCTTTGCCAGCACGGTGGCGAGGCCGCGGTGGGCTTCAATGGAATTCTGATTCCACGCGAGGGCGGAACGGAAGGCCTGCTCCGCTCCGGCCAAATCGCCCCTTGCGGCGAGGATCCGTCCGATTCCCACAAATGCCGGAACATCTGATGCATCCAGTTGAACGGCCGTGCGATAGTTTACCAGCGCCGAGTCGGCACTTCCGGTCTGTTCTTCAATCGAGGCGATCGAGAAATATGCGTCGGCGTTCGTCGGTTCCATCTGTTTTACCTTGTTGAATTGTTCCAGAGCGTCGGTCACCTGACCCGTGTGGGCATAGACGGTTCCGGCCATCAGGTGCAGACGCGCGTCGTCTCCCTGTTTCAGTCCTTCCTTTAAGATCGTGAAAGCTTCTTCCGGCAGATCGGCATTGAGCCTGATCTGTGCAAGTGCCGTCCGCGCGGCGACGGAGCGCGGCGTGACATTCAGGGCGTGCGTAAAGAGCGCATCCGCGGAATTCCATAATGCTGTCTGCCTGATCGAGAGCAGGCACAGGAGTGCGATCAAAAAACCACTCGTTCCCGCGATCAGGGGTTTCGGCAGCGTCCACCGCTCACCGATGCCTTTCATGAACAGTGCGAGGAAGAGCAGTAACCCGAGCATCGGAAGGTAGATGTAGCGATCGGATGCGAGGAAGACGGTTCCTGCTTTGCGGAAGGTGAGCAAGGCGGGGGAAAACAGGATGAGGAAGGTGACGAGGGAAAGGGCGTAGGGTGTTGAGCGTAGGGATTTTTTATAAAGGAAGCAGAAGATGCCGACGATGCCGAGGAAGCCAACGAGTGATGCAACAATCCAAGGATTCGTGAGGGCGATCGGGTCTGTCACTTCGTAGAGGGGACTCAAATTTTGCGGGGCGAAGAATTTTCCGAGCAGGAAGAAGACGCTCCACGGAGCCAGAAGGAGTGTTTCCATTCCATGAGTTGTCTGCACGATCCGTTCCTTGCCAAACAGCGCGAGACTCACGAATGCGGAAGAGAGCAGGAGGAAAGGAACAATGGAGAAAAGTGCATTCCTATTCCATTTTTTCCCTTGGAATGAAAGGAGAAGAGGGAAAACGAGGGGGAGCGGTGCGACCGAGACTTTGGCGAGCAATGCAAAGAGGAAGAGCACGATACTCAGAAGCAATCCACGTCGTGTTTGCTTCAGGAATGAGAGAGTGGAGGCGAGGGCGAAGAAAGTGGAGAGCAGATCTTTGCGCGCAGTGATCCAGACGACGGCTTCCGCATTGATGGGATGCACGGCGAAGAGTGCGGCTGCAAAGAGGGAAGCGTGTGGAGCGCCAGTAACTTTCTTGAGGATCAAAAAGAGCAGTATGGCGTTCATTCCGTGCAGGAGCACATTCACGAGGTGGTAGCTCCAGGGGCTCAATCCGGAAACCAGATAGTTCAACTGAAAGCTCACGAGCGTCGCCGGGATGTAGAGCTCGGGATCGAACGTCGTGAAGGCGGTTTTCAGATGCTCCCACGTCGGCCCGCGCGTTGTGAGATTGCGGGCGACGACGAAGAGATCATCAATCGGCGCGTAGCCCTGCCAGAGCGATTGGCCGAAGGCGGCGAAAGAGAGTGCGCAGAGACCGGTGAGTATCAGGGGAAACCTGATTCTTTTGAAGATATCCATCCCCTGCAGTATACGGGAATGCGATCTGCACCGTGTATACTATCGGCGATCTTCCACACATCACCTATGTCCTCTGCACGCATACGCATGTTTATCCGTTCGGCCACAATGCCTCTGTTGCTCATCGCATTCATTGTTTCCGCTTACAGCGGCGTCATGCAGACATTCGGTCGGGAGGGGGAATCGGGCCTGTTCGATTTTCTCCTGCTCGGTCTTGGTCCCCGCATGTGGAATGAGGTGCATTCCACGTCCGCTTACATCACGATCGCTCTGGTCATCGTGCATGTCCTGCTCGATTTGAAGACACTCCTGTGGTCGATCAAGTATGTTTTCTCATTTCGAAAGCACCCGAAAGCCTGAGACGGAAACCGCCTCAGGATTCGAGTGTGGAGTGTTGTCTCACTCCTCTTCCACAGTGAGCGTCTTTTTCGCGGCTTCTTCCTTGGGAATCACAATCGTGAGCACGCCGTTCTTCACCTTGCAGTTCGCCTTGGATCCGTCGGCATAGTCCGGCAGGCGTACCTGCCTCGTGAACTCGCCGTACGAAGATTCGCGGCAGACCCATTCCTGATCCGTATTTTCCTTCTGTTCCTGCGCACGACCAGAGACGGTGAGTATATTGTTGTGCACGTCCACGGTGACATCCTTCGCTTCGTATCCCGGAACATTCACACTGACCGTCAGATCTTTCGCAGTCTCGGCGATGTTCATCGCGGGAAGTGGACGATGGATGAGCGGGGATCCGAAGAATCCAAACGGATCCCGGAAGGCATCTTCAAAGAAATCATAGAAAGGGGTGAGACCCCTCGACGGGCCGTTATCGCGCCTGATCATCTGCATAGAATGAGGGGGAAAATAATAAAAGTGCGATTAGCACTCTCGATTATAGAGTGCCAGTACAGAGCCAGTCAAGGCATCCAAAGCACTCTATTCGGCTTTTTGATTTTCTCTAGCGGAAGAAGATGTGTTGTAAAAATGAGACAGTAATGTTACAATAATCATAAAGAAATATCCTTCTTTGTGAGTATCACTTCCGTCATCGACGGCGCCGGTGTGCGATCGGAGGCTTGGTTCCTCTCTGTCATTCAGGCGGTTCCTTCTTTTTGCTGGCTCCTGCTGTCCGCGTTGCTCTTCGGATGCGGCGAATACCTTTCCAAGCGGTGGGCGACTGTTCCCTCATGGAAACTTGGTGCTGCCGTGGTTGTCGTAGATGCCATCGGCGTCATTCTGTGGTTGCCTGCTCTCTATAATCGCAATCAACTTTCCATCGTGGGTGTGCTGTGGGCACTGCTCGGAACCGTGATCACCTTGTGCATCGGTCTCTTCGTCTTCAAAGAATCCCTCACGTGGGTGCAGTGGATCGGCATCGTGTGCGCCTTTGCCGCTCTGGCACTTCTACAGAGGTAGATCACAATTTGCCGGACTTGTTCACACACATATTTATTTTTTTATATCTTGAACTGCGGAATATTTTTCAGACCTTTTTCTAAATTGTTGGAGGAATTATTTCCTCTCAACGTTTACCCGCGCACCAGCCCACACACCACTCGCATGTGCTCGGGTACGGGGCGGTGCGGGGTTCCGCAACGGATCATCGAAAGTGTATCGAAGATCAATCTTCAGTGTGAACTGTCGGAGCTTCACTTGCACTCATCGGATGACGCGCATAGTCTTCGCATGTCATGACTGATGCGGCGAAAAAATTTCTGTTCGTCTCCTATGACGGCACCACCACCGATCTCGCTTGGACGGTGGCGCGCGAGGGTCATCACGTTCGTCTCTGTCTCGAGGCCTCCGGATTTCAGGATGTCGGCAAAGGATTTGTGGATGTTGTTTCGGATTGGAAGAAAAGCGTTGAATGGGCCGATATTGTCGTGTTCGACCATATCGGCAAAGCCGAGGAAGCGCAGGCCATACGCAAAAAAGGCAAGCTCTGCATCGGCGGGACTCCGTACACGGATCGTCTGGAGAATGACCGTACCTTCGGTCAGGAGGAACTGAAACGCAACAAGGTGCGTATTATTCCATATCAGGAATTCCGTTCTTTCGATGAAGGCATCAAGTACGTGCAGGAAAATCCGGGCCGGTACGTGCTCAAGCCTTCCGGCGATGCACAAAATCTGAAGCAACTTCTCTTCGTCGGCAACGAAGAGGATGGCAGCGATGTCATCCGAGTGCTCGGCGCGTACCGCGAAACGTGGAGCGACACGATCAATGTGTTCCAGCTTCAGCGCCGTGTGACGGGGGTCGAAGTGGCGGCCGGCGCTTTCTTCAATGGAAAAAAATTCATGGAGCCGGTCTGCGTCAACTTCGAGCACAAGAAGCTCTTCCCCGGCGAGCTCGGCGTCTCCACCGGCGAGATGGGCACCAGCATGTTCTGGACGGCGCGCAGTCCCATTTTCGAATCCGTCCTCCGGCCGTTCGAGCAGCAACTGGCGGAGGAGGGATACATCGGGTACATCGATGTGAATTGCATCGTGAACGGTAACGGCATCTATCCGCTCGAGTTCACCTGCCGGTTCGGGTATCCGTTCATCTGTCTGCAGGAAGAGGGCATCACCGAGCCCATGGGGGAACTGCTCCTCCGCATGGCCACCGGTGAAGGAAACGGCATTAAAGTGAAGCGCGGGTATCAGGTCTGTGCGCTCATCGTGGTGCCGCCGTTCCCGTTCAACGATCCCAAGACATTCGAATCGTTCTCCGAAGATGCGGTCGTGGTCTTTAAAAAGAAGATGACCGAAGGAATTCACATCGGGGACTTGAAACAGGAGAACGAAGAATGGCTGATCACGGGGCAGGAGGGAGTGGCGCTCGTCGTTTCGGGTTCCGGCACGACCATGCGCGATGCGCAGAAGCAGATGTACTCGCGTATCCAGAACATCCTGATCTCGAATATGTACTACCGCACCGATATCGGTGACCGGTGGGTGGATGATTCCGACAAGCTGCGGTCGTGGGAGTATCTGTGATTGTTGTGATGCATGGAAAAGGGATAACGGAAAAGTATTATGGGATAAGGGATTGTTCTTCGGTTTCCCTTACTCCTTCATACGTATCCCTTGATACTCTGTCCGGTTTTTCAGAATGACGACGGAAACAAGTCCCATGTAATACATCAGGATCAGGACCATGCTTGCCTGTTCAAAGTGCAGCGAAGCGAAGGGAATGCGTGCGCATGATTCTGCGATCAGGATGATCCACTGCAGCACGGCCCAGCCGGCGAATGCGAGCAGTTGCCCCAGAGGGAAGGCGAGGTAGCTCGTCAGTCCGGCGAGTGCGCACAGGAGCATGGCAATCGGGATAGCCGGTGCCACGAGGATATTGGCGAGTGGGGAGATGAGCGAGAGGTTGCCGAAGAGCAAAATGCCGAGTGGCATGGCCGAGAGTTGCGCGGAGATCGTGGCTTCGAGCGACTCGCGGATGCCGAGGATATTCGGCAGGCGGGTGAGCAGCGGTTTGATGAGCGGTGAGAGCTCGGAGAGGCCGATGACCGCGGCGAACGAGAGTTGAAAACTGCCGTCGTACCACAGATGTTTGGGATTGAGGAACAGCATGAAGAAGGCCGTCCACAGGATGGCGAGCCGCACATCGGACCGGCGGCCCGCGGTGATGGCGAAGAGGCCCAGAATGCCCATGATTGCGGCGCGCACCACCGAGGCACTGGCTCCCACGAAGATCGTGAAGGCGACAATGGCCGCCGCGGCCGGAATGAGCCGCCACTTGAGCGGCAGCCAGAAGAGCATGCCCAGCACGATGGTGATGACGATGGTGATGTTGAACCCCGAAATGGCCACGATGTGCGTGAGGCCGCTTCGCATGAAGCTCTCGGAGAGATGTGTCGGGATGCCCCGCCGCGATCCCGTGAGCAATCCTGCGGCGAGTGAGGCGTGCGGCTCCGGAAAGAGACGATTCAACCGTGTCTCGAAGTGTTGCTTGAGCCAGAAGAGCGCTCCAAACACGATATTTCCCCTGTTTTCTCCGTCACTTTCGATGTGAGAACGCATCATCACGGCGTTGATGCCGGAGATACTCAGATATTGATCGTACCGGAAACCGTTGATGTCTCCGGGCAGGGTCAGTGAACCCCGTGCGGTCACTTCATCGCCGTAGGCCCGCTCGGGCCATCCTGTTGCATCGGTAATGATCACACGGCCACTCACTTGTTTTGCCGCACTGCCGCTCTCCGTGAGTGATTGCACGGCCAGTGTGTACCGGATGGACGGCGGACGGCGGTCCGGCTCATCGGCGATGATCCCGTGGAGTGTCACGGTCTGTCCGCGTGCGTACCAATCCACCGTGGACAGCGAGGGTCTGTGCGTCGACCATGAAACGGCGATGCATGCGAGCGCAATGCCGAGCAGCATGGCGCAGGCGTACGCGCAGAATGTCCTCATCTGTTCATCCACCAGCCCCACGATGGCGATGGAGCCAAGCAGTGCGAGAATGATCCAGAGCTCAAAGGGGTAGGCCGCGCGCTGCCACCACTGCAGACAGAACGTCGTAAAGACGAAGCATGAGAGAAAGGTGATGGCGAGTCGGGAGGGTTTCATACATCCTCATGTTCCGGCCATACGTTTGCGAGTGCGATCCATTCTTCGACAGAAAGTGTCTGGGGGCGCCTGGTTGGCTCTATGTGAAGCCCTGCAAGGCGTTCTAACCCCCCATGGAACGCCCCCAGGGTGTTGCGCAGCATCTTGCGCTTCTGGCCGAAGCCGATTTTTGTGAGTCTGAAGAGCTGTTCGATGGTTTTTGAGTCTGCCAGCGGACGCTCAAAACACTCAATGTGCAGGACGGCGGAGTCCACTTTGGGCGGTGGCAGAAAAGCGGCGGGCGGGACACGGGCCGTGATCGTCGGTTTGCCGAAGAGTCCCACGAGAATTGTGAGCATCCCGGCATCTTTCATGTCACAAATTCTTTCCGCCACTTCCCTCTGAATCAGGAGCGTGAGACTTGAGGGGGGATTTTTGGATTCAAGAAAGAGATGTCGCAGGAGTGGGGAAGTGATGTGGTAGGGGATGTTGGCGACGACTTTGTACGGCGTTTCCGGCATCGAGACGTGCAGCGCGTTGCCTTGGAGGATCGTCAGCGCGGCCATTCTTGGCCGCGGGTCCGTCGATTGCCCAGTGAATTCCTTGAGCAGCGGAATCATCCGTTCATCCAGCTCAATCGCAATCACCTTTCCGGCAGACTTCAGAAGTTCCCGCGTGAGCACGCCGACGCCCGGGCCGATTTCCACAATCGTATCGGTGCTGCTGATATTCGCCGATTCGACAATGCGGTCCAAAATGGAGCTATCCAGCAGAAAGTGCTGGCCCAGATCGGTATTGAGCCTGAGGCCGTGATTCCTGCAGAAATTCCGAATCTCATCGGGGAGTGAAACCATGCAGGGCTGACATTGACAGCATCGTGTTTCGAAGTAAAGTGTGGCTGCACATGTCCATTCAGACGTTTGTATTCGGCTTCTTCGCTTTCCCGTTTAGCGCGGGGCAGGAGCCGATGTGTCTGAATTAAATTCAACACTCAGACGTTCGGAGCCTTCCCCAAGCAGCGCCACGCCTTTCGTGAAAAGCGTGGCAAGGAGAGGTTTATTTCTGATTTTCCATTTTTTCCAATATGTCTTCAACTCTTGAATCATCGCAGTCTCGTATGCTGCCGAAAGGAGCGCACATTCACGCACTGGAAGAATTCTCTTTCTCCGACGAGGCCGCGCGCCTGATCTGTAACGATGCTCCCGAAACGGACATCGTGTATCACGATGGCATCGATGGTATCTGGCGCGGAGTGAGCGAAGGGGGATACGGCGTGGTTCCCGTCGAGAATTCCTCGGGCAATGTCGTCTGGGCGCATCTTGATCGCCTGCGCAGGGATGCCGTGCGCATTGTGGCGGAAGCGAATGTGAAGGTTCGCATGGTAGCGGGGGGAGTGGATGGTGCCCGACTGGATCAGGCGACCGATGTGCATTCCCATCAGAAGGGACTGGATCAGTGCCATACATTCATTGCCGACCGTTTACCGGCATCGGTGCGACAGCATGCCGCCCCCAATACGGCGGCTGCCGCCAGAGAAGTGAGCCGCTTGGGAGACCGACGGCATATTGCACTGTCTTCCCCGTTGGCGGTTCAGAATTATGGATTGCACGAACTCTCGCCACATGCGGCCGATTTGCCGCCCGATGAAAACGTCACTCAATTTCTCCTCATTCATTCCAATCCAGAGAATCATCTTCCATTTCCCGATGCGCTCCGGCATGTGGCCATCATCACTCCTGAAAATGAGCGTGGTGTTCTGAATCGCATTCTGCAAATTGTTGCGAATGCGCGGGTGGATCTGGTTTCTCTCCATAGTCGTTCCATCGGTCCAAAAAAGTACTGTTTCTACGTCGAGATGGAACGACAGGGGACGCCGACTGAATTCGATCTCATGGCGCAGATGCTGAGGGCCAATCCGAGTATTCAGGATATCAAGTGGCTTGGCAGCTGGGATCGCCATTACGAGAACTAGTTTGACTTTTCCATTTTTTGGCTTAATATTCTTTCTATCTCATGGCGCAGCGCCAATCTTACTTCTACGGCTTCTTCTTTACCCCCTATCTTGCGGGGAAGGAGCCGTATGATCTGAAGTAATCTTCGAAGAATTCAGATGCATTCGAGCCTTCCCCCAGCGGAAGGTCTTTTTTTACTTTGATTTCCCATTGTACTCATGAGTATCGCTGTCCTCTCCCATCCACCCGACTTGTCCGGATCTTCTCTTCCTGAAGAAGAAGATCTGCCTCCCGACCAGCTGGGCCAATACTCCGTTTGCGATCCCGGGCTTGCATGGCAGGCGGCTGCTGTCTTAACGCAACGCTGCGTGCATGCCAATTGTGCGATTCCATCGCGCATCGTTGATGCGCTCAAACTTCGGAATGACGATTACGATGCCATCGCGATGGCCAAGGCCGTTCTTGCGATTACCGATATCGAAGAGCGCCGGTGGGTCATCTGTCAGATGGTGCATGAAATCGTCCGGCTGAAGTGATTTATTTCTTCTTTCCCTCCTTCATTATGGAAACTACTACTCCGTCCACTTCCCCAGAAATCGTTCCTGCAGACCGGGTGGAATCTCCGGCTGTCCCGGAAGGACTGACCGCGCAGACGCGCAGCCGCCTTATGGAGGCGGTTCCTCCACCGCTCCTTTCGCTCCAAAACAAGGTCGAAACGCGGTGGAGCCGTGCTGCTGCAGAGGCATGGCGCATGCTCCATCAGACGTAGGCTTTTGTTGACTCTCTGCGGGAATTTCGGCTACAGTGAGCTCACTTTGGTTCCTCGGGTGATTATCCCCGGCAGCAACTTCACTCCGCCACAGTCGCTCGTGCGCGACGTGGCACTGCCGCGTGCGGGGGAGGTGCTGCCTGCGTAAACTTTAAGTTTGCGGGGCCATCTGCCCCCAAGCCGCGATCCGGGTTTTCCCCGGATTTTATTTTTTGCATTTCCACTTCTGACCATGACTCTCGATTCTCATTCCCCAGACGAACACAGCGAATCTTGTTCGAGCAATAGCCTTCTTGAACCTCTGCGGGCGCAAATTCGTAAGGATATTGCCTCTCTTGCACAACTGAGTGCCGATACGGATGACGGACGTGTGCAGGCTCGCAGCATCGAACTTCAAAGTGCTTGCTCCCGTCACAGTCTTGGAAAGCTGCGGCAACGCGTTGCGCAGGATATTCAGGAAGCGCGCGCAGCGCTCTACGCAAAAATGAGAAAGGAGACACGTCGGCGTGGTTCGGGAAATGTGTGCTAGACTGGCCTCTCCATTCCCTCTTTTCATGCGCCGCTTCATTACATTTCTTTTTCTTGCATTCCCGCTCATCGCTCTCGCCTACGGTACCGAGAGCCTGCCCTACACTGATGCTCCGAGCGATCGCGTGACAGCGGTCGCGGTGAGCGCGCTCACGCAAGAGGGGATCCTGCAGGGTTATGCAGACGGGACATTCCGTCCCGATCAACCCGTGAACCGCGCGGAGTTTCTGAAGGTGGCGATGAGAGCGCACACGGCAGAGGTCATTCCTCCGGCCGATACCGGCTGTTTCCCCGATATTGATCCTGCCGCCTGGTACGCGCCGTTCGTCTGCTCCGCCAAGCGCGACGGAATCGTGCGTGGTGATGCACTGGATGGAATTTCGGAGAGTGCATGGAGATTTCATCCTGCCCGCATGGTGAATTACGCCGAAGCGGTGAAGATGCTCGTCCTCGCATTCGACCTCACCGTACCTCCGATAAAAGCGAATGTGTGGTATGCGCCCTATCTTGCCGCTGCAGAATTGGAGGGCATGTCTCTTCCGGGCGTTGCGCCCGATCACGCGCTCACGCGCGGAGAAGTGGCGCAGGTGGTTGCGTCTTTCATGGCGTACAGCCGCGGAGAATTGCCGATCCTGCGCGCCGCACAATCGGGGCAGAGTTCGGTTTCTTCTTCCTCCTCGGCGGCACCGGTTTCGTGCGATCCCACCATCTGTCCCGATGGAACCAGCCAGCCGTCATGCACCTCTGACGGTCATCCCATCGAGTATTTCGCGGATCCGTGTCTGACACATCAGGGCAGTTCCTCTTCGGCCTCCTCGGCATCGTCGGTTTCTTCGGCATCGTCGGCCTCCTCCTTCACCACCGATCCCGGTCCGGATTTCTCGCAGACTTCCTCGTTTCTGCGTCTCGGGACCACGTCATCCATCCTCGGTGCGGCCAAAATCTTCAATAATTCCGAGCCCTTCACCGTGGAAGACATCACCGTCGTATTCACCGGAACGGTTCCCTCCGTGGATCAGGTGCGTCTGTATGCAACGGCCGACGGACGGTACCTGGGCGGGGCCAGCCGCGACAGTTCCGATCCCTCTTCCTTCACGCTTCACTCATCGGCCGGCCTCGTCTCTATGGCACGCAGGGTCGAAACTTCCGTCTATGCGCGGGCCATCACCCGCGGTTTCGATCAGGGGGGCGCAAGCGGCGAGGATATTCAAATCGACCACTTCTTCATCGAAGGTCGTGGCGATTGGAGCAACCGGCGCTACAACCAGTCCACCATCGATACATACCAGACCTTCGAGACATCCCGTTCCACGTTCACAACGATTGCCAATGCCGGCCCAAGCGAAGATGCGTTTTTGGGCGGAACCAGCCGTACCATCGGCCAGTGGAGGTTTGAAGGCGTAAAGGGCGACGGACGTGCGGATCTGAAAGTGACGGATGCGACGTTTGCGCTCGGGGTCAGCGGCGGCGTCATCCTTGCCAATGTGACGCTCGGCGGGGACGGATCCACCGATCGCACCAGCTGCAGCGTTGCGGGGAGTTCCATTACGTGCGCTGCCATTCCCGAGAGTATCGGCACCGTTTCGGGCGGTACGCGTATCTGGACGCTCCGCGCAGATGTCACCATTCCGTCCACTTCGCAGAGTGCGGTGTTGCAGGTCTCGCTCACGCCGGCAGGGTCCGTCAGTTCCGCCGGAGCGCTCACGTGGACCGACGGCTCGACGAGTTTCTCGTGGGTGCCGTTCGATCAAACGCAGCTTCAGGGGACGTTCTACCGGTTCTAGAGCGTGGGAGGGAAAACAACGGTTTTCCTTCCCCGAGCCATCCTTTTC
>Ga0172381_10005829_pt1 | contig 12427 bp, 19 predicted proteins | sample Leawel6488metaG_FD_119754 | JGI IMG/M metagenome (GOLD analysis project Ga0172381, IMG submission 119754) | Leachate microbial communities from a municipal landfill in Southern Ontario, Canada - Leachate well 64-88 metaG | ecosystem: Engineered > Solid waste > Landfill > Unclassified | place...
GCAGTCGGTAACGCTTTCGCTGCAACTTGGGCTGAAGCCTCCATAATGGGATCATTGACAACTACACTGTACGAAGCAGGTGGATATGCAGACTTAAGCTACTACTTGATTGAACGCTTCAACCAAAACCTCTTAGAAGAAATCAACGGTGTCTTAGCAAACGCAGCAGTTAGAAGTGAAGACGCAAAAATCATGGCGCTCGTTAACGCATTGACAAGCACCAACTTTGCAGGCAACGTCACACGCTACACAGGAACCGCTAACTTCTATAGCAGCAACATTCCAGCCGCACTAAAACTTTTGCTTAACACTGGGAAAAACGCGAAGCCACAAGACTGCGTACTATACCTGACTCCACACGCATACGGCGCACTCCTAGAGGAAATGATGGCTTCTCAACCCTTCGCTTATGCTGTACCTTCACTGTTGCAGCAAGGTGTAATTGAGAAACTTATCGGCGTCGGCATCGTCGTCGGCGGCTATAGACCATCTCAGCAACGCACCAACGCAAATACGGGCACAGTTGACTTATGCTTCCTTATGCGTGGTAAACGTGCAGTCGCGTTAGCTCCGAAACGGGAACTCTTAATTGAAACCCAGAAACAAGTTGGCCAACGCAAACTCAGACTCGCAGCCTCCCACACATTCGGCATTAAAGTTCTCGATGCGAAAGAAATAGTTCGTGTGTGGACCTCAAGAGTAGCATAATAGGCTTTTAGCCTATTTCTACTCCTTCCAATTTGACCCATTACCCCTAACAGTTTTTTTGAAAAATAATAAAGAAAAAAATTAAAGTGATATAGTTATGGCTGAAATTTCACAGTTAGAAAAACATGTACAAGCTCAGAATCAGCGCCGCTTAGAATCCGAGAGTCAACGCAGGGAAGCGGAAGCTAACCCCAAAAAAGCCTCCTTACAGGAAAAGATTAAGGAGTTTGAAGCCGAAATCGCCGCCATGGAACAACCCTTATTGACGGCGGCGCAGGTGCAACGATTCATCGACACCGCCACCGCAACCCTGCAAGCGGTTAAGGGTGAAGTTTCAGCTTTCCACACCGAAATCGCAGAATTCAAACTCGTCCTAAAACAATTGGCGACTACTGACCAATCAGAACAACAACTAATCGCCAAATTAACAGCTTACCTAGAGAGATACTAAATGGTGTTTCCTGAGGGCTGGAAAACAATCCGCCCCATCATCGCCGCCCAAACAGTAGGCGCAGGCGCAAATTATCAAGTGAAGCTTACGTTGCATTTTGGGAAAGGCGCAGACTCCGCGAACCATGTGTATTTGGGTGGGGAGTGCAGAAGTGACTTTGCAGATGTACGTTTCACTAATGAAAATCACAGTTTAATTTATCATCATATTATACCTACCTCGTACGTCGAGGGAGTTTCTACCGATGTAAGGATTAAAGTGCCGAGTGATTTGTCGGTGGCGTCTGCGCTGCTTTTCATGTACTACGGCAACCCCACAGCAACCAGCACTAGCGACGCTAATAATACTTATGTTGCTGCTCCCGTCTCGGGTGTGGTGGGTGCTTGGAACTTAGAAGAAGCAGACACAGAACAATCACCGACAGTTATAGCAGACGACGACCAAGCCGCATTTTGGAGTACATACACCGCAGGAGTAGGCGCGTATGGGATAACATTAACCAACGACACAACTAATGAAACAGATGGCACCGACTGCTTAAAAATAGACATAACCGCAGGTGCTTCCGCAACTATTGGTTTTCAAAAAAATTATGCAGTAAATCAAAACTGGTCAACTAAAAGCATATTTGCTTTTAAATGGGTAGGCACTAATACAGGCTTTACATGGACTATTGCTCTTCGTTCTCCAGATGGAGCTAATTTTTTCTGGAAAACTTTTGTGGATAATTTTATAGGATTACAGATAATCAAGATACCTTTTGGAAGTTTTGCTTCTGTAGGCTCTCCATCTTTAGCCACTATGAAATGGGTGTTAATTTATACTAATCCTACATCTACCGCGATTAATTACGCTGACAGATGGATGATTGATGTTGGTGTTTCTGCTGTTGATTCTTCGGGGAATGGTAATCATGGGGTAGCCACAGGCACCACCATAGTAGCAGGCAAATGGACAGGAAAAAACGCGAGACAATTCAACGGATTAGGCGACCATATAGCATGCCCCTCTTCCCCAAATTTAACCGCTTGGACTGTATATGCATGGTTCAAAAGATTAGGTGGAAGCTCCGCAACCAACAAAGCGCATGGTATATTACATGGTTTAAATCAAGCAATAAACAACGGTTTATATGTAAATGATGATGCGACTTTAGCAGTTCAAGCCTATCAGCAAGAAGCCGATTTAGCGTTTAAAAGCTCAAATAAAACAATTAGTAATAGCGGAATATTTAACTTCTTATTATGTACATATGATGGAACCCAATTAATAACTAAAGTGAATGATTCAGCGGGAACCGCAACAGCCGTAACAGCCCCCCGTGATACAAATCAACCTCTACAAATAGGATGGCTCGCTCTGAATTATTATTATGCCAACGGCATTATATCAGATATTGGTCTTATTGATCACGCGGTTACTGATGCAGAGGCTACAGCGCTTTACAATAATTTTCCTGATGTTGGTTTGGTGGCGGGTTCTGTCTGCCCCCGTAAATACGTCTACCCAGAACCAACCTTAACAGTGCGCCCCGCTTTTAATCGTGAAAGCAGCAACATACGCTTAACATCTGAAGCCGCACCCAAAGCAATACTCGAAGGCATCAAACAGCTTCTACAAATCAGGCAACGCAAACGGCAGCTACTCGCTAAGTTGTTGAGTTAACAGTTTAGTGTTAATAATCTTTAAACCTAGAACAAATCTAAAATAGATATATCTAAAAATGAGAGGAACAAATTGAAAACACACGCCCTACTAAACATCTATAACGACCGCACCTTTTTACCCGCATGTCTTGAATCTATCAAAGACGTTGTTGACCACGTTATTGTGGCAGACGGCGCTTATGATTTGTATTTTAAGCGTTATCAAGAATTTAACCCCGACGCAAAACCCTACAGCACGGATGGCAGCATACAATTCATCGAGTCCTTTAAGGGGCTACCGAAAACAACTTATCTGTACAGTCCTCAAGGCCGTGAGGCTACGTGGCAAAACCAAGTAATCAAAAGAACAGCATTACTTAACGCGGTGCCTGACGGCGACTACTTTATAGTAATAGACGCCGACGAGATGTTAATGGGCGACATACAAGAATCCTTAGAAAAGTTTTACGATTCAGGTTGCGTAGTTGGCAGCCAACCCCTCTACAACCCAGGTACCGAGATGGAAAGATGCATCCCACAATGGCACCCCCGCATCTTCAAAAAATTACCTGATATGCACTATAAGGGCACACACTGGCACCTCAGAGATCAATACGAAAGAATCATTGAAGATAAATATCCTATTTGGCACACTCAGAATTTTGCAATAGTTCATTTCAAATCCTTTAAAGATCAAACGAGATTAATTCCACATCAAAACTATATGGTGGACCTTTTGAACAGAAATTGGCAAGAACCCCAAGATATTAAAGACGTAGTTTCCACGATTGAATACTCAAGAAAACTCGGAGGTGTCCAATAATGAACAGTGAATGGTACCAACACAACAACATGGCTGTTAAACTCCGAGATGCCCTTGAAACCGTTATTAACGGCCACGGGTTGCCCTATATCTTTAAAGGGTTGGATACAGGCAAATGCAGTGTCGAAGTTATTTATAACGGGGAAACCTGCACTTTTGTAGGTAAAAACCCTACCCTAAATGACACAAAAACCCCTACTCATATTGTTGAGGAAAAAGCGGAAGACACAGAGAACTATAATATAGAGTTTGAGCCACCGAAAGAAAAGCGCAGACGCAAGAGTAAGATTGAGGCGGTAGTTTTGGTGGGCGATGGAGTTAAAGCGGAGTTCTAAACATGAAAATACTAAACCTTTCAGTTGAAGATATGGCGGGTGCAGGCTACACCTTAAGCCACGCAATTAACAAAACCCAAAACGGCAAACACAGCGCCGTCGCTATGACCATGGTAAAAAATTATATCAATTACCCCACTATGGCTTATGGCAAAAACTATACTGCCGAAGAAATCAAGCGGGTAATTGATGCCGCTGACACAATCGTTTTTCATACAGCGATCTTGCCCTATGTTTCAGCGTTTGCGTTAACTAAAGAGAAATTAAAAGATAAAAAATGTTTACTCTACTTCCACGGAACTGATTGCAGACAATACGGAAAAGCCATCGTAGCGCAGGCTAAAGAGCACCTACCCAACTTTGACGTATTAGTCAGCACCCCCGACCTGTTAGAGTATATTCCTGAAGCGGCTTGGATGCCCGTAGCCCGCAGCTTCACAGAAATAAGCGAACGCTACCAAAAGAAAACCGCTGCCGATAAAGCGGCTATGGAAGCATTAAACGTGGCTCAATCCAGAGTTAACCTCTGTCACGCACCCACCAACACCGCCCGCAAAGGCAGCGACTTATTCTATAAAATCATAACAGAACTAGTCCAAGCCAGCCCCACAGTAGACTACATCCCAATCCAGAACATGAGTTGGGACAGTTGCCTATCAGAAATGGCGCGGTGTAGCATCTACTATGATCAAGCGTTAATTGGCGCTTATGGCACATCCTCGGTGGAAGCCTCTATCTTTAAGGCGGCGGTATTCTGCAAACTATCCACTAACGTGCAGGATATATTGAAGTCACAGACAGGCGCGTCTGCTCCCTTTGTGTCATGGGAAACAGAACAGGAAATAAGGGATGCTTCCGCTGCGCTGGTTCAAGACTCCACGCTAAGAATGAAAGTGGGTGAAAGCTGCTATAAGTTTAGCAAAGCTGTACATGACGAGCGTCCAGTTGCGGATCGGTTCATAAAATTAGTAGAGGGCTTATAAGATGGGTGAAGGCGAATTACAGAAAAGAGCTGTCTTTTTTCCACAATTCAGCTTTTCTTATGCGCAGGATAATACATCTGATTTGAAGATGGTTTCAGTAGAAAATATTGAGCGCGCAAAAAAAGAGTTTAATGATTTCATCAAATACATCTATACACAACCTATAGATGGTGAAGAAGTCGCGCCTGTATTGAACGAGTTAAAAGAAAAATGGTTCAATAAATGGTTTGGTGAATCCTAGATGGGTAATGAGCATAGGGCACTACAACTCTTAGCAGATAATTATATGAAGAAAAGCCATGAATACTGGAATGAACGCAGCGACCACTATGATAGTCCTTTACCTGACGTTTTTGGGCGGAACATCACCGCTACCTTCTTGCGTAAACTTAAACCCCAAAGTTTAATTGAGGTGGGATGCGGAACAGGCCAACTGTTTCCCCTCTACAAAGACATCCCCCATGTAGTCGGCGCAGACTGGACCGACGGAATGCTTACACAATCCAAAAAGCGTCTTGACCGCCACGAATACAGCAACATCACGCTTAAGAAACTGAATATCTGCACCGACAGCCTACCCGAACGCTTCGACGTAGCACTTACCCGCACTGTGCTTATGCACATCTCAGAAGAAGACATAGAAAACGCCTGCCAACACTTAACCGAAATGGCAGATACCCTGCTATTATTCGAGTTCTATGACCCCAACGCCCCCCGCCTTGAATGGCATAACTTCCACCATGAATACCCCATAATCCTGCGTAAGTTTGGCTTTGAAATCAGCGAAGCCTACGATAGACCTGATGGCATGAAACAGATGCTAATGGTATTCAAAAAGAAAAGTTAGGTGTCAGGCTTATACCTTGCACCTAAATCAATACTTACCTGCCATAACGCTCCAGTCAAGACTAATATATCGTCTTGATTGCCTAAATCCTTGAATCTCTCCTGTTTCTTTACTTCCCCCATTATAGGGTAAACCTCAAATCCTAATTTAATACAATATTCCCTGATTTGCTTACGTTTATCTTTGATTTCAACTGGAGACATTAAAGTGTATTTATCAGTTTCACTCATTCAGACTTCACCTCTTTAAATTTAGGTCGGGTACTAACCAAAACACCCCAATCATCCTCTAACGATCTAGCGCCCTCTTCGCTTCCTTCAAGTAACAAAGCATCACGGGCTTTCCGCAAATAATAGCTAGAAGTATGGCTTTTAGCCCGATAACGCTTCTGCGCTTCGTATAGTTTAACTTTATCTTTGTATGGCATAATCAAAGGTTATACACTAACCCGCTTTTAAGCTTTATCATAGTCACGGAGTTAACATAAAATATGGTAGCAAGAAACCGAATAATCATAAAACGTTGGCCTAGCAGCCGCACTATCGAAAAAATCACAGAATTAAGCGAAGTCGAAGTCTCTCAAAATGATACAGTGACCATTGATAGCCTCCACGCTTCCAAAGCGTTACTAACGGGTGTACTCTACAAGAAATCTGACGGAACCGAAATGACCGTAACCAAAGCATTAAACGTCTTAACCGTCACTGGCGCAGGCACTAACGTGGACTGTATTTGCCTAGCTTACGGGTACAAACCATAGGAGCAATAAAGCATGGTAACAATTACAGGCGGCGACACCTATTTCACCAATATATCCGCCACTTTCACGGCAACGAAGTGGGAAGCCTGCATCGACCAAGCCATAGACAAAATCAACGGGTACGCACGCGAAGATATTTTACCCAACCTCGGCGGCACCGTGGGGTCTAAAACGGTTTCTGTCACCAGTGGACAAGCAGGCTTTATCCGAGAATTAACCGTCGCAATCTACCGCCGCGACCCCCAAAACAAAGGTGCACCCAACAGCAGCTTCAACGTCGGGGGCATCTCTGAATCAAATAATTCTATGAGTAGCTCAGAGATTGAAGAAATAGCAAAAAATGCAGCTCGTAACTTGAAAGAACTTGATGTGTCTATAGGGTGATTTAGATAAGTAGCTTGATTGATCGTTTTATAGCGGATTACACGGACCGCGGTTACAATTTTAACGTGACACGCCGCGCCCTCTCCCTCTCTGCGTCACCCGATACAACTACAGGGTGGTACGGTAAAACCTACGCCGAAACCACCATCACGGGGTTAGTTCGCCGCAAAGGCAGCACCCTAATGCTAGGCGGCTTCGGCTTCTATGGGAAACACGATAACACCTTCTACACAGCTACCGCGTTGGCTGAAGGGGACGAAGTTAAAGACGCTGATAATCGCTACTACTCTGTTAAGCTGGTGCAGCCTGAATTACTTGGGGCTACGTTGGCGACGTATGTTTGTGACGCCGAATACCTCCCTATGCACAGCGATAGACCTGCGACTTATGGCACAGGAGCCTATGTAGACGATGCACGGTACCGCACTAAACTCTATATTGACACTTACCTGCCGAAGGCTTCAACCGTATTCACCGCAACAAGCAACGGTGCAGCCGATGGCACAACCATCATAAACACGGCGCATACGCAAGCGGACGATTACTGGAATACTGCTGTTGTTGAGATGTTGACGGGTACGTGTGCAGGCGAAAAAGCTGTAGTCTCAGACTTCACCGCTTCATCCGATACCTTAACTTTAACTGGGGCGGGTTTCTCTGCACAGATAGACGCCGCCGACACCTACTGCATACACAGAATCCACAAAGACGACGGCACAACCCCCGCCACATGGCTTTCATGTTGGGCTGGCTTCGACTATCCATTATCAGCATTATTACTTTCTACGGGGAAAAACTTGGATGGAATATACGCTATTGGGCAAGGCACATCAACACCCCACCTAAGATACGACCACAAACCCTACGCGTACACCGACGAAATTCCAATAACCATCTACGTAGCAGACAAAACAGGCATAACAGGCGAAAACATCAACAATCAAATGGCGATGGAGCTACGCCGCATTATTGAGACGTTGCCGACACCTAGTTTGCGTACGTTGAATAATGGTAAACCCGAAAAGGTGGGGATAGCGCCAATTTACGCTTACACCTACATGCTCAGTTATAAGCGGGCGGTAGAAACAACCCCCACCACGCCAACAGTAACCTTTGGAGCATCACAGGGAACAACCTACACTTTCCCAAACATAACCTACCTAAACATTGAACCAATAACAAACAATGTCCGCTTAAACTCAATAGGGCGTGTAGGTAGTCACCTACAAAAGTTTGGCGCACCAGACTACACCATAACTCTAAGAGCCGACCTCGATATGGAGCCATGGACAGGAGTAACAGCCGACACTAAACTAAGCTGGAAAAGACCCCAAACAAACGGAACAAAAACCGACACCATAAACGAACAAGTCTTTTTCGACATCTACTTTAACGGATTATCAGCCGAAGTTTACCAAAACTTAACCTTATTCGGCGCAGCAATACCTATCACTTTAGAGAAACCGCAAGTAACCAGAACAGGCGACATCTACGAATTAAACCTAACATTCAAAGCCTACTCAGCATCAGCAGCAACAGCCTATAAAACCTGGTTCGGAATAACATGAGTGTACCTGGCATCACTTACCTTTTTGTATGGCACGCAGAACCCGGGGCGTGTGATCAATGTGCACGCTTAAACGGTCGTGTATTTGCGGATCAAGATATATTTCAAGATACCCTTTGGGATCAATTCGAAGGCGACATCTGGGATTTTAACATAGATTTCCCCTTAACACATGGAAGCACAGGAGCACATTGTAGATGTACGCTTGAAACACGTATCGAAGTAGATTATGAAAAACTGCAAGAAATAAAAGACACTAACGAAATGACGCAGCTTTTAGCTTATGACATAGAAGAAGCTACTGGCGAAACAATAACAGTACCCGAAAAAAACAAAATAGAGGAGTTTACAGAAGTGGGGCAAATCGCGGAATTAAGAACAAACATACAGCAATTAAAAACAGAAATCGACAGCATGAATATAAGTTATCATAAACTCCGCGAAGCAGAAACCGTACTTAGCCGAACTATAACTTTGATTGAACGCTCAAACGGTGGCAACCCAGATATAGAAAAATACACTCGAACCGCAAGCGATCTCTTAACAACTTTGAGAGCAGCACAAATGACTATTAACACGATTAACGCGTCATCTGGCCCTATAGGTTGGGTGCTTGCTGGGTTAGGTGTAGTTTCAACAATGTATCTTACACATCAATCTGCATCTGATATTGTGAACGATTATTTGCGGGGCACAACCTAAAATGGTAACATACCTTACTACTCCAAACATAAAAGTCTCAGTTGACGCTAACGACTTCATAAACGACAAAGTAATCAATGCTTCAATAACTGGGATAGAAAACGGTTTCGATTTAGCAACAGTGGTTTTTAGTGATTATCAGGCAGCTAACCGCGCAAACCTCCCCCAAAACGGACACATAGCAATCTACACAAAAGACGCCTCAACCGCTTTATGGACGGGTGGAGTACATGAATTTAGCGGAGTAATCCGGTACCCTAAAGAATCCTTCGGACCAGACGGCGAAGTAGTAAACTGTAAATGTGATGGGGCAGGTTTCGGTTTCGCTGAAACATTATGCGCTCAAGAATACGGCAATCAAAGCCGAAACTACGCAATGGACACCCTCCAAGAAATAATTACAGATTCAACTTATGGGTTAGTACCTTGTTGGGTGCATAAAATCTTAAACAGCGCAACCGATACAGGTTACACTTATGGAATAACAAACGTTGACAACATTTCAGGTACAATCAGGTATCTTTATTTTCCTTATAAAAAAGCATCAAAATGCCTCTGTGACTTAATAGATTTAATTCAAGCCATAAAAGGCGCTAACGCTGGTGCCCACTTCATAATTACCCCTGACAGCGAATTATTAGTTACCACTGTGGGAAGTCATAGCGCCGCCGCAACTGCCGCAGGGTGGCCAACCTATTACGGGGGAAGCCAAGCAGCCAGCACATTAGCGCAAGGCACAGACTTTTTAGCTGGCAGCTTCGAAAACCAATCAACCCAAGCAAACTATGTACTATACCACTCTGCATGGAACTGGCCTAGTAGCCAAGACCTAACAGAAAATGAAGATATAGACGAATGGGGCGGTACATACTGCACCGTTGCTTATGCATCTACAACCCCAAAAATAGGCGCGTACAATATAAAAGCAACCGTGACAGAACAAGGTGCATTAAAAGAAATAATAATTAATTACCCCGATGTCACTGCTATGAGTCTCGACTTAACAAAAGCAGGCGGACGATATAATAAACCCACATTCGGAGCCTACTTTAGACGAAGCAGCACTTTAGATAATTCTGGGTATTTCTTTATAAAAATATATAGCGGCGCAAGCGACTACGTAGAGATAACATTAGACGCCGCTAAATTTTTACCAACAGAAGACGAATGGGTATATTTTGAAGTAGAAGTCGGACCTTACGCAAATAACACTATAAAAGACCCCATCGTCAGCATTGGTTACTCTGCAAGTTTCAGTTGGGATGATATAACTGCTTTTCATTTTAAAGCCGGTTTTAATCAACCTGTAAACGCTACATTCGAAATAGATGGAATGCACTTCGCAGGTTACGTTATCCGTTCCGCCTCTAATAGCACTAAAATCTTAAACGATCCCACAGATACCCCCCCTGGAGATGGCATGATAAAAACCCGTATCATTAACGATCCATACGCTAAAGACGATACATTAAACGCATCTGACGATTCAGGAGTTGTGGCACAATTATGTTATGCGGAACTTTTACGCGCCCAAACAAACCCAATAATAGGAAACATCACAACGCCTTATCTTCAAGGATTACGCGCAGGCCAACTAGTACATATCCACGCAAGACCCAACAGTGGCGGTACTTTCCAAATAAACCAAGATTTTAGAGTAACACAATACACCCACAACTTTACCGCCGAATCATGGACAACCATCTTAACCTTAACAAGCGACATAATCAACAGTCAAGGCCGCAGCAGCTACGAATCAGTAAATGAAACCACAAAAGCCATACGCCCAGAAAACCAAGACCGCGAAGCGACAGGGATGAAAATGCGAGAAATAGATATTACGCAGCCAATCTTGGGGAAAGATTATCCTTCCTAATTTTTTGTTTTAAATTGTTTCCAAGGTTGGAGCGCAATTATTAGGATACATACTCCGATTATACCGTAGATTTGGGTTAATGCTATTTCTATCATTTTGTTTTTTCACCTCTTTTTCTGTATTTGTTGCTTCTCTCTTTTTAAACCATCGCTCATACTACCGTTAACCCTTTATAGATGCCACTTTCTGTACATCAGCGGATGCGCTGGATTTGCTATCATTTGAAGAACAGACTAAGCAATCTAACTTAATACTTGAGTCTACTTCAAGATAAGGAGCTAACTTTTTTGCATCATCATCGTCTAACCACCAACGCCCATGACTATCTCTAAAGACTTGAATCAATACTTTTCTTCTTGGTTTTCCAGCTAACATTGCTCTCTAAATCTCCTATAGTGACTTTGTAACTTTTTTGATAACTTTAAACTCTTCTCTATCCTTGTCAATCTCAGGGAATACTTCTGCCCATTTTATTTTATGTGTTGGCAAATTTCATTTCTCCTATATTGCATTCCGTTAATACTATTTTTGGGATTGTTTTTCTAACCACTCACGATACTCGGCCTTATCGTAGTTCAAAGCACCGTGTCGTATCTTCTCTATCAGTTCTTTGTCAAAGACAACCATTTCATCTTTGTCAGAGTCATAAGAAGCAACAGGGCAACCGCATCTGTGACACTCACCTTCAGCGTCTTCTTTGTTAGGGGCATCGCATCCATAACCGTTGTTTGTTTCGCAATCAGTGAAATGACCGCATATTGTAGCTACAAGGTCAATATCCATACGAAGGTCGGATTTTTTGAGTTTATTTTGTGCCATAATTTTCCTTCCATTAACTACTATTTTCAGCACTTGTTTTTTCTGATAATGAAGCACGTTTTGGTTGGCATTCAAAGTTACATGGTTGAGCATTACATGAAAAACTGCCCAACTCTTTATGCTTCCAAGGGCAAGGTTTTGATTTAGTGTATTCAAACTCACTCATTTTTGTACTTCCTTTAGCAAACAATCAAGAAATTTGTTTTCTGTTTCTCTCTTTAGATTGTTTTCACAGTCTATCAATCTATAAGTTGGCACATTACGGAATTTCTCAAGCCACTCTTTAGTTAATCTAAGGAACTCTTTTTCTATTTCGTTGAAATCATGGCACAAATATAGATTTGAGTTTAGCTCTGTTTCTAATTTATTATAGAGTGATTTCATGGTTTCACCTTTTGTTCTTTATTTTCGCAATCTTCAACGGCATAAAGAGAACAATTATGGCAGTTGCCATACTCAGCCATATCTAAATGGTACGAACATTCTTGCCATTGTCTGCCGCCAGCATCGTCTTTGTCAATAAGAA
>Ga0172381_10005831_pt1 | contig 12422 bp, 13 predicted proteins | sample Leawel6488metaG_FD_119754 | JGI IMG/M metagenome (GOLD analysis project Ga0172381, IMG submission 119754) | Leachate microbial communities from a municipal landfill in Southern Ontario, Canada - Leachate well 64-88 metaG | ecosystem: Engineered > Solid waste > Landfill > Unclassified | place...
CACAGCGCTCCCCGTACGACCAGAAGCTGATATCTCTCCCACATCCAGGAAGCCGTGTATCTCCTCCACCAACGTTCACTGCACCATCGATCCTCTCTGGAGAGAAGAGTCGGCCGGTGCAGGGGAAGGCTCGGAAGAACCCCCTGCTATCAATGGCGTCTAGTGCGGATGTGACCAGCAACCGGTTCGCCGTGCTCACAGAGTCGTCATCTTCGTCCTCGTCGATGCCCACCACGCCTCTCGCACCTACCGGACGCAGCACTTATGTTCCTCCTCATGCGCGTGGTGTTGTGTCGTCAGGCTCATCGGCTCCTGGATTCGCCTGCTGCGTCTGCAAGGCAGACGTCGAGCAGAGCGACATCAAGCAGTGCGAAATATGTGGCCGCTACACCTGCTCTGAAGACTGCCTCTTCCAGCATACTATGTTCGAGCATGTTAAGAAGAAGTAAGCAGTAAGCAGGGCCACTATACTTTTTGCCTCACCTCCCGCGCTATTTGGGGCGTTATTTTGCCTACCAAATGGAGATACCGAGCCCTATGTACCCCAACGGTGTTCGATTCGCTCAGCAGATGTCACCGATCCGCATCACCCCAGCACAGACCCGCCAGTCGATCAGCCAGGCGCAGTATCGGCAGATGATGCTTAGCCAGAGTGGGCAGGTGCCAGTGCCACTGTGCCCTTCTCCCATGTCTATGGCTGCGCCTATCCCTACCTACACATCTATGCCTACACCTCTTCCCACCTACACATATATGCCTGCCTCTCTCCCCACACCTCTTCCCACGCCTCTCCCCACACCTCTCCCCGCACCTCTCCCCGCACCTCTCCCCGCATCTCTCCCTATGTCATCGCCCATCTTCACTACTAGCATGGTCACTACTAGTAGTAGCCGTAGCATTGGGGAAGGGGGTAGCAACTCGAGAGAGCTAGCGAGGCTGGCTACACTCGTCAACCAAGTGCCTGTGGAACGGTTTGACCTCGAGACGCAGAAGAAACTCGCCCGCCTCATAAAGAAGGTTGGCTTCTATATCAACGCGCTCAGTGGTATTGCTACATCGGTGGACCAGTATGCCTCGGAGCGCGTTCTCTCCCAAGCTGGGGCCATGACGCTGTTTAGCGACATCATGAGCGACTACCAGGTTTGGTGTAGGACCAAGAACAGGAAGATGGAGCCAGTGTCCGAGGCTAAGTTCAAGGCGTTGGTCGAATCGCGAGGATGGAAGAGGAGTAGCTCCAAGGGAAGGACAGTGTACGTAGACATAGTGGTGCCCTCAGTCATCGGGACTGTGTAGTAGTCAAAGTGATATTTTTCTCGACTTAAATGGCGAGTACTCGTGCTACTATCGCGGGTTACTTGTTGCTCACCATAGCAGCACTATGCATAAGCTTTGCACTCATCTCGCCGTACATCGAGAATGGGTACATCTTCGCGGTCGTTGCAGTGGCGATATACACGGGAGCATACAGTGTCGTCCCGATCACAGTGAAGATCCTCGGGGAGAAGAGCATGGGAAAGTATTACCTCACGACTGCCATCCTGGGAGCATGCACTATAGGCGCGGGGACAACTGCCGCATGCGTCGTTTCGACCCCTCCCGGGACGACCGCCATGGCGGCATGCATCGCCGCAGGGGTGGCGTACGCCGTGAGTGGGATAGTAATTGGAGGAAGCTACATTCAGGGTGGTACGCGCGCGATGATGAAAGTTATCCTGGCCGCGTGGATCACTGGCGTTATCAAAGACATGGGGGAGAAGGGCTTCCTTCCAGGCCGGTTCGTCGAGAAAGCCGAATCCCTTGGGCTACCCGGAGTCCGGAGTCCAGCGCCCCTCGATGAGCGGCTGAAGAATAGAGGAAAGCCTATCAGGCAGGTAGCGGCGGTGCCGCCCGCAAAGAAGGATGACGGAGATGATAAAAGTTCGAGCAGCACGGAGGATGAGCCCGCAACCATTACTATCCCTATTCCCATCCCTACCGCTATGTCCACGCCCGTCCATTCCTATATGGGCCCTCTCCCACCATCTGCGCTGCCTAGCTGAAGCCCAAGGAATCTCCTGGAGGCCATGCACGCTTTTTGCGTTTCCCCTTGCCGCTGCACAAGTGAAGAATTTCAGTGCACAAAGCAAGATGTGCGCACTTCTCATTGCAACCGAGACAGTTGAACCCACCACATACAAGTTTCGTGCCGAGTGCGACGAGGACGTACTCGCCTACAAGGAGCTGGTGCTCAAGGAAGACAAGGGTGCTACCTTCGAAATGACTCAGGCTGTCCTCAAGGGTGCTGGCAAGAATGGAGAAGACGTGCCCATCCCCGATACCGATATCACCCTTGTCTCCAAGCTACCTTTCATCGCACTCCTCTGCATCTGCTCAGAAGTCGAGGATGGTCACGTGATGCTGGAGACGATGGCCACAGCTGATAAGTACACTGGTGATAGGGACTATGGACGCGAGGATAGGTTCCCTATATATCGTCACCGTGTACTCCAACTCCAGAAACGGTTGCACACGCTTACACCGGACGGCTCCATGCGTGACCGAGTCATCTACGCTGCATGGAAGAAGCCCAGGTGGGAGAAGGACCTGTTGACGAAGCTTGGCGTATGTGGCGACAGTGGCAGCAATCATGATCTGGATCTGTTCACGAAGAAGCTCCTCGAGGATGTAGCGCTCGCCAAACTAATCCAGAGTGGGAATCCGTTCGATTCGTGGAGACGTGCGTTCGAGAAGGACTTGTTGAGGGAGTATGGTGTGCCTGCGAGTGGCCTGGACGCGCTTATGATAAAGCTTCTCGAGGGAGAAGAAGTCGCCAAGGTACTCCAGGACACGAAGCCACTCGCGTGGTCACTAGAGGAGCAGCGAGCATTTACCTGAGTAGCCTCCTCCTAGTCGGATGCAACGTAGTAGCTGTGAGTAACTTCTTTTTTCTCCTACCCTTCTCCTCCTACCCTTCTCCTCCTACCCTTCTCCTCCTACCCTTCTCCTCTGCCCTTCTCCTCTGCCCTTCTCCGTGCCACTGCAACCAGTAAGCGAGAGGGTAGTAGGAGAGTAGGAGAAGAGTAGGAGGGTAGTAGGAGAGTAGGAGAAGGGTAGGAGCATGTGACAAAAAGAAGTACTCCAGGAATGCCACTACTCCCTAGGTGTGCCATATGCACTTAGTCACCCCGATTTCCTCCAGATTGCTACAATAGCTGCATCTCCTCCACGAAGTTATCGTGCGCTAAGCAGCCGAGGGCAACCTCCAGCTCTGATAGGGACGTCGCTTTGCTATTGATGAACTTTATCTTCTCGAGCGCCTCCCCGTTGTTCCATAGGACTATATTGCACGCCGACCTCCCGGGGACAATGTCGTCTGGGTGCGCTGCACACAATCGTTTGAGGTCATCAACGGTACCATGACGGCATGCTTCATCAAACTCTTCCTGCCACTTGTTGCCAGGGCGATCCCTGAAGCCAGTGTGGGTATCCATAGGTTCCTCTATCGGGTGCTCCATTTGGGAGAGAGAACTTCTTTCATTTTCGGCGCACGGCAAGTTGGCACATCGGCCAGTGAGGAGGATGGGATGCCCATGCCACTAGGCTGCATAAGTGAAGGGTTACCCATACCAAATGGAATCGTCTGATCTGAGCCACACTCCCCTTGTTGGTGATGTTAGCACCTTCTCGTTCACGATGGAGCCTCGCCGTAAGGCAAAGTCTAAGCGGTGGATAATAATGGTGGACCAGGACTCGTGCGACACGCGAGAGTATGCGTTGAGCGGGATTATTACCATCAACCCGAGGACCATGCCTGCGTGTGTAATACCATCTGACCACGTAGGAACAACTAAGCTGCGCGTTATCTACTTTGATGCAGAAGAGTATCTCGATCGAGTCGCCTCTGCTCAGGGGTGCAAGGGCATCATAGAGTCGAGCATGGATACCACGCATAGTCTTCCATGCACGTCCACTGGAGGTAAGCTGCTGTACCCCACTATCGCCGTCATAGTGCACGCAGAGGAGGTCTCCGATGGTGATGGTGATGTAACGATTGGCCGGGTGGGAAAGCCGCGCTCTATTGCTGGAGCAATAGACCTGCTCCCAAAAGGGTGCATGGTTAAGCTAGTGCCGGAGGGGTCAGCTCGATGGCGTACACCCAAATGGTGCGATAGTATTGGAAGCATGTGCTTCCATTGCCTTCCCATCCTACACCTAACGCTCCGAGATCTGGATGGAACACAACTCGTTCCCACTCGGTTCACCATCATCTTCGAGATCGAGGTTGAGGGATGAAGCGAAGCGCGTACGCCCCTTCCTTTTTGCCACCTCTCCCCACCTCTCCCCACCTCTCCCCACCTCTTCCCACCTCTCCCCACCTCTCCCACCTTTCTCCACCCTTCTCCGCCCTTCTCCACCCTTCTCCACCATTCTCCATCCCATACCATAGGAGAGACGAGTGGGGAGCGAGTGGAACAGAGGCGAGTGGAGAGGGCTGCGAAAGTGAATTTCCGTAGGGAGGGTTAGGTGTTGTTCATTATGGAGCAATCCATGTGCGATACTCATCAAGCCGCAAGCGAGGGGCCCCTAGTGGGCCGGGCTGCAACATACCCCAGCAACTCTGAAGGTAAGCAGGAGAATAAACAAGCCTTGCCAACACAAGTCGGAACCGATGGAGCTCGATCTGAGCTGACTGCGAATCCCCATCTGTACTCCAAGGGTCATGCGGAGAGTGCAAAAGTGAAGATCCGTAAGGGAGATTGCCCGGTCATGGAGCATACTACAAGTAGCAACATACCGGCCCAGGAGGACTCCGTACAAGTCCACCAACTCGTAATCCAAGCTCAATACGTCCGCGTTCCACTGGCGAACGCCACCCGATGCACTTATGAGTGCATAGAGGCAGTAGTATTGAAGGTAGAGCCCAGGAGTATATCCGTGGTATTCCATGGTATACTAGATGCTAGCCAGCAGAGGAAGGAGCCGAGTGCAGACATTCCTGCCAACACCCGTGTCGCCGAGGCAGTGGGTAGGATGTTCGAAGAGTCGTTCCTGCCTAAGGCGCCAACAGTAATAGTCAAAGACGACCATTCCCCAGCGGCGAAGAGGGCAGCGAAGAGGGCGAAGGAAGAGGAACAGGCCGCGAGGGCCATCTGCAAGATCGGCGGATATAAGGCAAAGGCCTATCGCCGAATTAGACGCGTGATGGGAGACTTCGTAGTGCTAACGGCAGAGAAGGCTACGGAGATCATCAACGGGCACTTCACGATGCCAGCCTACCCCATCAGGATCGTAGCTGATGCGTGCACGATGAGGAAGTACTTGCATCAGATGATCACCTACAAGTTTGGCCGTTTCGAGGTGAGCGCAGATGGCGCCCGTACCCCAATCAACCGACGGTATACCCTATGGACATTCAATATGTCTTTGGAGGATGGCTGTGGAGCGTACCTCTGGTCCAACCATCTGTTCCCAGCGCTGGATGCGTGGAATGAGAAGAGCGTTCCGCCAAGTATGCTCTCCGATGATTTTCAGCTCGTCAAGCGCCTGCCATCAGGGCTTGCTTGGTCACCTGAATACCTTCTTCTCCAGCACTGCACGGAACACCTGGAGGAAGGAGTAGTAGGCGGAATCGAACCGTGGGCTTCTGCGGAGACGCATCTCAAGGACCACGACAATGTGCACCTTTGCCCGCTGATAGGAGCACTGTACTACGCCAGAGTGATGCAACGATCTTGGGAGGAGGTGACTGTGATGTCCAGTAAGATTCCTATGCGCAAAGTCAACTCCTCCATAGCGAAGAAGGCGAAGAAGGCGAAGAAGGCACCGAAGGCGAAGCAGGTTGCTCAGCTCCCGGTTATCGCGAACACTCTTACCGCGTCGGAGGGCATGAATACCCTAGTGACCATAGAAGGATGCCTCACTTCCCCTCATATTGCCCCCAGGCCAGAAGAACTGGTGGCAGGGCTGCATAAGCTTACCCCACTCGCAGCTCGTAAGCGACAGTTTAGGGTCAGGGTCTCATACTTTGCTCCTCGCTCAAGTGCAACGCTGAAGGAGGCGAAGGCGAGAAAGAAGGCACGTAATGCGGCTAAGGCGAAAGAAGCTAAGCGGAAACGGAGAGCGAAGCTAAGCCGAGAGGAGAGGGATCAAGCGGACCTGGAGTTGTCCGAGAAGCGGAAGACTGCGCGGAAGGCCGCACGAAAGGAGTCCTTCGATCCATCATCGCTACACATCGACCCAGCGTACAAGGAGGTAGACACGTGCTATCTTCGGGCACGAGAGCTATGGACACGCTGGCGTAAGCTGGTTGAGAAGGCTGAGGCAGCAGAGGATGGAGAGGAACGGGACGCGCTGATGAAGCAAGCCCAGGGTGCGGAGGAGAAGCTTCAGGACGCAGAAGAAAAGGCCAAGGCTGCCGACAGAGCATTCCGAGAACACCTGAAGCCATTGGAGAAGGAGAAGACGCCAGCAGAAGAGGAGACGGTAGTGGCGAAGACACCGGCGGCCTTTCCCAGCCTGCCGGTAGCATCATCCTCTATACTGGTGCCCTTGCTTACTAACCCATGGGGCGTCGCGCCTCACCAGCTTTCGAAGACGATGGCAGAAGCAGAGAAGGAGCATAGGCGACGAGCGCGTATTGCGGAAGAGAATAAGTGGATGGCGAGTCTGTCACACGTTGGCAATGGAGATGGCACGTCTTCCATCTGGGAACACCCTGTGGGACACCCTATAAGCCTTGAGGGGACAATGAGCAACGATACGATGGACGATGCGATAGAGGCGGAGATCAATCAGTTGCACGAGGCATATATAGAAAAGGAGCAGGCTCGTGAATGGGACAGATTCTGGGGACCTGACTACTGAGTTACGAGAGAGTGGCGACGGACGCGACTGTATTGAGTAAGGACGGGAGTTGGTGGAATGTACGATGCCCCCCGATAGAGCCGGGCGCTGGATGCACGGTGGTGGCTTATCGATGCTGGACTTATAACTGGCTAGATAAGTCCCTGCTATGCTGAAGGAACGCTCTATCAGCTCTAGCGCTTGCGCTAGAGAAGCGGTGGGCTCTCAATTCGTTGAGAGTCAGCCCTGTATGCGTCTGCCTCCAGTGGAGCGGCATATAATAAAGTATTGGAGCTGTATTGGCCTATGATGCTAGCGTACTTGGAGTACGTGTAGCATATTGGCTGATGCGAACCAATACTTTGTGCCCACCTCTCCCCACCTCTCCTTTCCCCACCTCTTCTTTCCCCACCTCTCCTTTCCCCACCTCTTTGCCATAGTAGAGAACTTTTCGCCTGCTGGCGCCCTATTCTGGAAGGATAAATGGACTCCTTCCTAGAGCACCGCCAGTGTTCCTCTCTGGGCTCTGAGCTTAGGCCACTATCTAAGGGTCTAGCAGAGAGTGAACTCGATGCCTACGTCGAGGATCTTCCCCCGAGCCCGAGGCTAGGGAAGGTACTATGCCGGGTGGCTAGATCCAGAAGTGAGAGTCATATAAGGAGGCGAATTGAGCTGCCAGTAGCCAAGGTGGATCCTGTGGACTACCCCCATTCTGGAGAAGGTGGAGAAGGTGGAGAAGGTGGAGAAGGTGGAGAAGAGGAGGCACTAGACCCAGAAGAGTGCATTGATGAGAGCGAGTACGAGCGCCTACGTCAGGCATATTGCAAGCGGCTCGCAGAGAGGAAGGAGGCGAAGGCGAAGGCGAAGGCGAAGGCGAAGGTGAAGGTGAAGGAGGAGGCCCCGCGCATACTGGTTGAAGTAGACTTAGGTGATCCCAACACTAGAGTAGCCAGGGTGTATGAAGCATGCCATACGACGTTCATTAGCACATCTGCGAACGCCGTAGATGTAGCGGAGGACCTTGCTGCATACATGCCAAAACATGTTGGCCTCCTATGCTACCGTGATGGCAAGCCTATGCCAATTGGGAAGGCAGCGGAGGAATTAGTGCGTCGCCACAAGGAAAAATGCCAATGGACGCAGCACTTCTCCCACCTCCCACGAGCCAGAGTGTGGAGGATGGAGCTTACCGACCCAGCGCTCATTGTATACTGGTCATCCAGGTACTCCAAGAAGGCGCGTTGTCCCACTGCGACTATGGAGAGGATACTGAGGCATGTGCGACACTTGGCTAACAAGGATGCGCTGAAGGTGTTAGTACTACCCTCCGAGATCAGTACCATCGGGCAGATACAACTAGCGGACTTTGTCGACATGGTTGACCACGCCAACATCATACCGCACTGCCTCATCACGGAATAGGAGGGCAATATTGGGCTCGCTGCAGCCCATATTTTGGGCGTACAAACCGCACAACGCATCCAAGATGAACTGGTGGTGGCTTATTGGCATTGTTCTGGTCCTCGTCGTCATAGTGATAGTCATAGCCGTGTACACCGGCTCTTCTTCCACGGAGGAAACGACTACGGGCAGCACGCCTGCTCCGGCTTCTTATGTCGCTCAGTCAACTACGGGAGAGCTTACTCCCAAGATGTTCCGAGCTTACGGCAACCCCTCCAGTGTAGAGAACGCCCAGCAGAAGGCAGCGGACGACATCACGAGGCGTATGGCTGAGGGCTTTAACTAACCTAACCTACCTGCCTACCCACCCACCTACTTACCCACCTACCCACCTACCCACTTATCCAACGAGTGGGAAGTAGGGTGGAGTGGGGCGAAGTGGAAGGAGGAGTAGAGTGGAGCAGAGTGGAGCGGAGTAGAGTGTAGATGGAACTAGGTACTTCTTTTTGGAGTCAGATACAAATTAGGACCTAGAAATGTCTTGGCCGTGGCCCTGGTACTACTATGTGATTGGGCTGGCACTCGTCCTCATCGTAGTCGTCGGCCTCTTCTGGTACTGGCTCCGAACAGTAAGTGCCAGAGTCGACGAAGAGGAGGAGGTCGCCAAAGCTATACAAGCACAGTTGGCATCGAAGCCAAACTACGCAGCTCTTCTCCAGACAGCTATCCAGAAGGAGGAAGAGGCACGAGCAGCCGCCATCACAGCACTGGAAACGAGGGAGGTGGGAGCCAGGAACGCGGCTATCGCTACAGCACTGGCGAAGGAGGCAGAAGCGAGGAAAGCAGCACTGGTAGCGTTCGGTGTTGCCGAAGCGACAGTGAGGGATACCGCAATACGAGAGGCAATAGCCAAGGAAGCTGAAGCTAGAAAAGCTGCTATTTCCTCCATCAATCTGGCCCTAGGTAGCCCTGCGAGTGTGGAGTATGTGCGCAGTGCCATCGCTCAGGAGACATCCGCGCGTACCTCAGCGCTGGGACTACTGGAGACGACGCAGAACACTGCATGGGGAGATGCCATCAAGAGTGCTATCAACACAGAGGCTGCAGCAAGGTCGGCTGCCTTCGAGTCCTTCCGACTAGCGGAGGCGACTCGTCGAGACGATGGGATAAAGGCAGCCATAGCCACTGAGTCGAAGGCACGCGAGGCTGCGATCAGCACTGCTCTCAGTGTGGCACTAGCAGCAGAGGCAGCCAAACGTGACGAGATCATACGCTCGTCCATAGCGGCAGAGACAACCGCGAGGAACACTGCTCTTAACAGCCTGGAGAGTAAGGTCACTACAGACCGGGGGATAGCAATACAGAACGCAATCAGCACAAGTGAGGCTGCCCAAACAGCAGCGTGGCAGGCAGCAATCCAGACGGAGGGTCAAACTCGGATGACGGCTATCCAGGATGCGATCGCGAAGGAAGCAGCCGCTCGTGATGCTGCTATAGCGTTGGCCTACTCTACCGACTCTACCGACTCTACCGACTCTACCGACTCTACCAACTCTACCAACAGTAGTGGTTCCGGAGTAAGCCTCTCCCAGATGGAGGCGGCTATCAAGGCAGAGTCCGATGCGAGGACTGCCGCATTGGCTGCGGCCATGGACGCTGAGCAGAATGCACGTAACACCGCCATCGCCGATGCTGCAACAGTGTGGGGAACGAACCTGAAGAATGCCATCCTCTCCGAGAGCACTAACCGCGCCACTGCCATCAACGATGCTATCGCTACGGAGAAGGCTGACAGGGATACTGCGATCGCGACTGCGATGCGAACTATGGATGTGGCAGAGGATACACAGTGGGGAGCTGCTATCAACAAGGCCATAGATGCAGAGCATGCTACTCTTGCCGCTAGTATTGGGACGGCTATGACTAGCGAGTCGGCCGCGCGACAGTCTGCCATTAGTGCAGCCGCCGCAGCAGTAGATGCGGCCGAAGATGCGCAGTGGAAGGCAGCTATCGATGTAGCTATTGCTAAGGAGCAGACTGATCGGCTCAACGCCATCAATGCGGCCATCTCGAGTGAGGTAGCAGCACGCGATGCCGCCATCAGTAGTGCCATTGGAACAGCTAGCACCAGCCTGGAAGGAAGATGGACCACCGCTATAGATAGTGCCATCGCTAGTGAGCAAACGGCAAGATCTGGTGCCATCGGCACGGCTCTCTCCCAGGAGGAGGTCAATCGACAGAGTGCCATCGACACTGCGATGAAGAGTGTGGACGCTGCGGAGGATGCGCAGTGGGGATCGGCCATTAGCAGTGCCATCAGTAGTGAGCAAACGGCGAGGCTGAGCGCCATCAACGATGCCATTGCGAGGGAGGCAGCAGATCGACAGTCCGCCCTCACCGCTGCGATGAAGAGTGTGGACACTGCAGAGGATGCACAGTGGGGGTCGGCCATCAATAGCGCCATAACTGGGGAGCAGAATGCGCGGTCGGCACTCCTTACGGACGCCATGACCAGGGAGGCAGTAGCTAGGAACGCACAGATAGAGTCGGTCGAAGCATCCTTACTAGCACGGATCAGCGCTCTCTCCCTTCCTACCGCTGCTGCGCCAACCTTCACCCTTCCCCAATACATGGCTGCCGCTAAGAAGTACTACGACAACTCCAGCAACATATCCGGTACCTACGTGATGCAGCCCATGACCATCAACAAGGTTCTGGAGAACACCTACGACATTCGCTACTACTATATGTCTGCTGCCTTACCCACCCTATTCCAGGGGCAGGATGGGAGAAGGTTCACCTTCACCGTTACCAATGGTGTTCTCTCCGCTACGTCCATGGCTGTGATGAGCAGCTACACTGCGCCCAGTATCAACGGTGCTAGCGTTGCTGGGTACGCGGACCCATACGCAGCATTCTCCGTCAGCCAGTTCGTGGAGAGCGCAAGGGCGTACTACAACAAGAATGGCCCCGACGCATGGAGGAAGTACGTGATGACCCCGAAGACCTATGGTAAGTACCTCTCCAACATCATGGACATTGGCTTCGACGTCACCCATCCACTCACCCCCACTCTACCTGCGTACAGTGACACTCGCCGCTTCAGCTTCCAGGTGAACAATGGTCTGCTCCTCTGCACGAGCATGGCGGCAGCTGGGAGTGGGACGGTGGCTAGTACCAAGCTCTAGGTGTACTACTTTTCTTTTTGCCATAGTCCACAGGAAGGCTTGAACGCTGGCAGGCCATGTGTTGGTCTACGGAGAACAAAGGGGCGGGATCAAAAAGATGGTGCATGGCCCCACTTAATCGTCGTGGGAGCTATGGCCGATGGATGGGCAGTGAGATTGCTGCAGAGAAAGGGAAACCTTCTGGACAAGGCCAAGCGCCATTAAGATATTCTTGTACTCCTTGATCAATGCGCGCAGCTGCTCTAATGTCGTATCGGCTGTCGTGGCATCCTCGACAGTGGGCAGTCCATACGCAGGGCCAATGTGATTAAGAGCCTCCCTACAGAATCCAAGTACTGTGCGCGCTTGCTCCACCGTCATGCCAGGACTTGGGGCGTCTTCGGTTGTGGGCTGAGTCATGTTCTTGTCCGTATAGAGGTAGAGTCTACGATTTGTACCTCCGGAATGATCACTTTTGGAGATGGCCCGACATTGGGCCTCCATACGTACGCTGGCGGCAAAAAGGGAGGAAGAAGGCTCTCACTCTACACCATGGTAGTAGTTGGTGCCTCTGTCGTGGTCACCTCTTCCGTCGTGGTAGTGACCTCGGTAGTGGTAATAGTGGTAGCCTCTGTAGTGGTAGTAACAGTGGGGAGAGGTGTGGTGTCAGGTGGAACAGTGGTCTCGTTGGTGGGGGTGAGCGTAGGCATCACTCCTCCTTCCACTCCCCAGAACCATATAGCGAAGCCGCCACAGGCCAGGACTATGGTTAGGAACACAATGCTGGATACCATCCAACCGTTGACGCGTGCCATTTAGGAGCAGAAAATGTAGCCGTAGCGGCCAACCAAAAAGTAGCGAGTGGAGCGGAGGAGAGTGGGGAGGAGAGTAGGGAGGAGAGTGGAGTGGAGGAGAGTGGGGAGGAGAGTGGAGTGGAGGAGAGTAGGGAGGAGAGTGGGGAGGAGAGTGGAGTGGAGGAGAGTAGGGAGGAGAGTGGGGAGGAGAGTGGAGTGGAGGAGAGTAGGGAGGAGA
>Ga0172381_10005832_pt1 | contig 12422 bp, 16 predicted proteins | sample Leawel6488metaG_FD_119754 | JGI IMG/M metagenome (GOLD analysis project Ga0172381, IMG submission 119754) | Leachate microbial communities from a municipal landfill in Southern Ontario, Canada - Leachate well 64-88 metaG | ecosystem: Engineered > Solid waste > Landfill > Unclassified | place...
CAAAACATCGCCGGCAAAAGCGCTTCGGCCGTTGCCAATATGCAATTGTCCGGTGGGATTAGCTGAAATAAATTCCAAATTGACTTTTTCTTTACTGCCAACCTCTAGTTGTCCAAATTTTTCTTTTTGTTTAATAATTTCTAAAATTTGTTTTTGAAAGTATTCTTTAGAAATAAAAAAATTAAGAAAACCGGGCTCAACCACTTCTATTCTCTCAAACATATTAGGAGCTAAAACTAAAAGGTGAGATTTAAGATTCTCGGCGATATGTTGAGGAGCCATTTTAAAATTTTTAGCAGCTTGTAAAGCAAAACTAGTGGAGTAATCTCCATGACTTTCTTCTGTCGGCCTGCTTATTTTTACTGGCGAAGTTATTCTAAACCCGGCTTCAATAGCCGCTCTTTCAATTAGTTTTTTTATCTCATTCCTGATCATCACTTTCAGTTTAGCTTAATTTCAGTTAAAATTAAAGAATGAAGGTCTTAGCAGAAAACAAAAAAGCCAGATTCAACTACGAAGTATTAGAAAAGTTTGAAGCAGGCATGGTTTTATCTGGACACGAAGTCAAAGCAGCCAAGCTCGGCAGAATAAGCTTAGGCGGTTCTTATGTTATTCTTAGAAACAATGAACCCTTTTTGCTTAATGCTAATATTTCCCCTTATCAACCTAAAAACACTCCCAAAAACTATGATCCCAGCAGATTAAGAAAATTGCTTTTAAATAAAAACGAGATAAGATACTTAATCGGCAAATCACAGCAAAAAGGCTTGACTTTAGTACCCTTGAGGATGTATACTAAGGGATGTAAAATAAAATTGGAATTCGGAATTGCCAGAGGAAGAAAACAAGCTGGTAAAAAAGAACTTTTGAAAAAAAGAGCGATTGATAGAGAAATCGAAATAGAATTGAAAGCACGGGGATGAAGCTGATTCGATGGAAGAATTTTTTAAAACAGGGCAGGCAAAATTAAAATAAGCGCCAACTTATTTAAACAACCAGCTTTAGCAATAGCTTAAAGCCATCCGAATTACCAACTCCCGATAGGTAATTAGGGTGTTATATTATCGGGATAGCCGGAGCTTTTCGCCCTGAAAGAACCGGTAAAAATAATAGGGCTAGAAGAGCAAAGCTTTTGTTTATTTTATATCTTGCTCTTCGAAGGCATTAAATAAACTAAGCCTGTAGGACTGATTTAAAAACCTTTCAGACGGGAGCTCATTACTCCCCATCTCCACTTTGAACAACAAAACATTAATAAACAATCAAATAAGGGCTAAAGAGGTAAGAGTAATAGACGAAACCGGGCAGCAACTCGGAGTTATGAGTTTGCCAGCAGCTTTGCAAAAAGCCAAGGAAAGCAATTCAGATCTAATACAAGTCACCGAAAAAGTAGAACCGCCGGTTTGCAAAATAATGGATCACGGAAAATACTTATACCAGCAAAAAAAGAAAGAAAAGAATATTAAACCCAAAGGCGGAGAAATGAAAGGCATCAGATTAAGCTTCAATATTTCCGAACATGATATGGAAATGCGAGCTCATCAAACAGAAAAATTCTTTAAAGAAGGCGACAGGGTAAGAATAGAGGTTCGACTTAGAGGCAGAGAAAAAGCCCTAGGAGATTATGCCAGAAAGAAAGTCGCTAAATTTTTAGAAATACTTCAGGCAATAATTCCCTACAAAATAGAAAGAGAATTGAAAAAAGAACCGCGGGGGCTATCTATGATTATTTCCAAGCAATAATATGAATAAAACAAGAAAATCAATTACAAAAAGATTTAAGATAACCAAAACTGGCAAAGTATTAAGAAGGAAAACCGGCCAGGACCATTTGTTATCCAAAAAAAACGGCCAGCACAAAAGGAGTCTTAAAAAATGGATAGAAGTGCCTTCTTTTGAAGCTAAAAAGATAAAAAAGCTAATTAACAGCTAATTTATGGTTAGAATAAAACGAGGAAAACAAGCCAGAAAACACCGCAAGCATCTTTTAAAAGAGGCTAAAGGTTTTCGCTGGGGAAGAAAAAATAAATACAAACTGGCTAAAGATGCTTTGCATCATGCCTGGGAATATTCTTATCGAGACAGAAAAGTCAGAAAAAGAGACAAAAGACAGCTTTGGCAAATTAAAATCAATGCTGCCACCAGAAGCCATGGTATCCCCTACAGCCGATTCATTAATGCCTTAAAGAAAAATAAAATTGAACTAGATAGAAAGATTTTAGCCGACTTAGCTGAAAATAATCCCGAAATGTTTAAAAAGATAGTAGAGAAAATAAAAGTTTAAACTAAAATAAAAAAATCGCCTATGAAAACAAGCGGTTTTTTTATTTAAAAAAACTCAATAATTTATCAACAGGTAAGGAATTAAGAATATCTTTTCTTTCAGCCCAGCCCCTTCTAGCTTGGGCTATTCCATATTTAATGTATTCCAGCTGGCTAATATGATGGGCGTCGGTATTAATAATCATTTTAACTCCGGCTTCTTTAGCTAAACGAATATTGCGGTCTTTTAAGTCCAATCTTTCAGGATATGAGTTTATTTCCAAGGCCACATTAAACTGTTTAGCTGCCCTTAAAATTTTATCAAAATCAATTTCGTATTCATCTCTTCTTTTTAAAATTCTGCCCGTAGGATGAGAAATAATATCAATATGAGGATTTTTCATCGCTTTGATAATTCTTTCTGTCATTTCTTTTTCGGCCATCTTAAAGTTGGAATGAACGCCGGCAATAACAAAATCTAGTTTTTTTAAGGCCTCGTCTTTAATATCAAGCGACCCGTTTTTTAAAATATTAACTTCCGCTCCCTTTAAAATTCTAAAACCAGTTTGAACTTGGTTCAGCTTTTCTATTTCCCTATTTCTTTTGGTCAGTTGCTTCTCGTCCAAACCGTTTTCAATTCTTAGAAATTTAGTATGATCGGCAATGCCGATATATTCATAGCCCAGTTGACGAGAGATTAAAGCAATTTCTTTAATAGAATTTTCCCCGCCATCCCAATCAGAATGAACATGAAGATCTCCTTTAATATCTGTTAATTTAATAATTTTAGGCAAAGATCTTTTTAAGGATGCTTCCACTTCGCCTTGGTTCTCTCTTAATTCTGGGGGAATAATTTCCATCCCCAAGGCCTGATATATCCCTTCTTCCGAACTGCCGACTATTATTTTGCCTTTTTTAAAAAGAGCATATTCTGAAAGCTTCATGCCTTTTTCAATAGCTATTCTTCTTAAAGCGATATTATGCTCTTTAGAACCTGTAAAATATTGTAAGGCGGCTCCGTAATTTTTCTTAGGCAAAACCCTGATATCAACATCAAAACCCTCTTTTGTCCTGACTGATAGTTTAGTTGAACCCATTCCCCAAATTTTTTTTATTTCCGGTTGAGAGGCAAAAAAACTCATTACTCTTTTTGGTTTTTTTGATATCACTAAAAAATCAATATCGCCAATAGTTTCTTTCATTCGCCTGACAGAACCGGCTACATCTACTCTCTCTACGCCTTCCAGTTTCTCCAGTTTTTTCTTAATAATTTCCACTTTGGGAAAAATTTCTCCCAAAAGAAACCGGCCCTTACTCTTTTTTAAAAAAGCTATGCCTTCTAAAATATTTTTTTCGGTGGTTTCGCCAAATCCTGCCAAACCAGCTATCTTATGCTTTTTAGCTGCTTTTTCTAGGTCGCTTAAATTTCTAATGCCTAATTCTTGATATAGCTTTTTTACTTTTTTAAGACCAAGACCCTCAACGGCTATTAATTCTTCTACTTCAATAGGGGTTTCTTTTTTAAGTTTTTCGTAATATCTAATATGGCCTGTTTTTAAATATTCTTCTATTCTTTCAGCTAAATTTTTACCAACGCCGGCAATCTGTTCTAAAGCATTCAACCCTCCTTGTTTGTAAATATCAGCTACGCTTTCTTTCATACTCTCTAAAACAAAGGCCGCCTTTTGGTATGCTTGCGGCCTAAAACTCACCCCCTCCATTTCTAGGAAGTTGCCTATTTTGTAAAATATTTTGGCAATTTCCCGATTATCCATATATTTAAAATGGTTCCTCTTTTGAAAGTGTTGTCGGAGGAAAATGATTTTTCTTTAAAAGATTTTTCTTAATTAAAAATAAGATAAAAGTTGAAGATAAACCGAGAATAGCGACTAAAACAAACAAAGATTCGAATCCAAGAATTGTAGCAAAAAATCCGCCCAAAGCGGCTGCTAAACCAAAAGCCAAGCCAATGCCGGTGCTGTCAATACTCCAAGAAAAAGCTTCCCATCCTTTATTGATATGACGAGTAAAAATTCCAGCCCAACAAGGCAAAACGCAAGCCATAGCTAGCCCTCTAATAAATTCTAGAATAAAAATATGGACTATTTCCGTGGAAAAAAGATAACCAAGCGGAATAAGATTAGCAATAAACATACCGCCAATTAAAAATTTGAAGTCGTCTTGTTCGCCTTTTTTAGCATCAACAAAATGGCCAATAAATAATTGAGAAACTGATTTAGTCACCCAATAAGTAGCTGAAATAAAACCAACAACCGCCACCGAACCTCCGTTAATATGCCGGGTGATAAAAATAGCGAAAATAGGACCGATTAAGCCCCAGCCGGCCTGTAAAAGAAAATCCGAGGTGATTAATACTTTTATGACTTTATTTAATCCAATTTTCATTTAAAAATATTTTTAATGGTTATTAGAATATTTATCAATTAAATTTTCGAATTTCTTAAATAAAAGGGTCTGCAAAAGACCTATGCCTAATCGCAAAAAGATAACCAGACCTAAAATAGCTAAAATTACCTCCGAACCTCTTTGGATCATAGTGAAAGACGGAGCTATATTAGCTCCAATTTCTAGAGCCGTAAAAGAAAAAACCTGGATTATTTCATGCGTTCCTAAAGCGGTGGGAATAGGAATAAAAAGGGCGATATAATAAAATCCAAGAATAGATAAAGCCGGAAGAAAACCGATTGTTTTTCCTAAAAAAACTATTAAAATCCAACAGCGAAACCAGGTTATGCCCACCCTTAAAAAGGCCAACACTAATCCCTGCCAAAAAGCGCTGCCGGTCAATTTAAAAAATTTAAATATTTCTTTTTCTATCTCTAATATTTCGCCGTTAATAAATTTATTTCGGCTAATTTTTCCTAAAAAAACACTGGCAATGCTTTTTTTTCTAAAACTCCGAAGATAAAAAAAACCGGTGCCCAAGACAAGAACTAAAACTACCGAACCTAAAAGAATAGCTAAATTTTTGGGCGGTAATCCTATTTCAAAAAAGAAATAAATAATCCCAGCTAAAATAGCTATTAAAAAAGCCGTGCCCTCTAAAATTTTATCTATAGCTACAGAAATAATTCCTTGTTTCCAAGGAACGCCAAATTTTTCTTTAATGACATAACTCCTAAAAATTTCTCCACCCATTACTACCATGGGAAATAAATATATCAAAGAAAAACCGGCTAAATAAGGAAAAGTTAATTTTTTATTAGAAATATCGTACCCTTGATCTTTAAGAATCACTTTCCATTTCCACATACCAAAAAACAACATTAAGCCGGTTAAAACAATAATCACCATTCCCTGCCAACTGGCAAAAATGCGAAAAGCCGAAGAAATTTCTCCCCAGCCGACAAATTTAACCACTCCAAACAAAAGAACAATTCCAATAACCAAGGAGAAAAAAAAGAATAAGATTTTTTTCATTATTACGCTGCTTTGTTTAAATCTTCTAAAAGTTTCTTCAAATCAACTTGATGTAATTCAGCTCCTTGTTCTATGGTTTCTGATTGGGAAGCCGGGCAACCAATACAATGAAAACCATATTCCATTAGCACCAGAGCGGTTTTGGGATATTTTTCGACTATAGTATTAATAGCCATATCTTTGGTGATTTTATCTTCTTTTTTCATAAATTTATTGTAGCAAAAAGGAATTATCGGGTAAAGAAAAAATTTATCGAAAATTTTAACTTTTATCTAAAAAAAGCCACAGATCCATAACCGACAACCTTTTCTTTTTTACCAAACACTCCTCCCACATTTTTATATTTAAGCAATTTGGCTTTCCCTTGAAGGTTCTTGGCAACCTCCATTAATACTTTTACTGCATCTCTGGAACATAAAAGAGATTCAACTCTAGGATTTATTGCTTTTTTCAATTGTTTTTCTAAAATATCGGTATCTAAACTTAAAATAGCCCCTAAGGTATTTTTATCTAATTTTTCAGCTTCTTTCTTAAGAGGATAATGCGATAAATCGGAAGAAACGATAATAAGCAGTTTTTTTCCTTTAATATTATTTGAGATGGCCTTAGCTAATTGCCGCCAATCTTTATCTTCTGATCCTATTAATATAGGAACTAGCTTAAAAGAACCGATTGTCTGCTGTAAAAAAGGCAACTGGACTTCAATAGTATGGTCGAAAAGATGAGCAGATTCTGTTGGCTTGAATCTTTTCGAAAAGAAACATATTTTATTAGCTAAATCTTCATCTATCTTAATTTGACCCAACGGCGTTTCCCAACAACCCGCTGACCAAATAGAAACTCCGTCAAAATATTCATAATGAGAATCAGCTAAAATAATAACTGTCTCAAATTTTTTTCCTTGAAGATGTTTGAAACCTTCTCCAGCCACTTCGCCCGATAAATAATAAGCAGCATGAGGCAAAAGCAAACCGAAAATTTCCCCTACAAAATAAGGGGAACTGGCTTTCCTAATTAATTTTTTGATTACATCTTTTAAAGATTTCTTTTGAGAAGGATAAAAATCATCAACAGCTGTCGCTGACCTTATTTTTTTATTTTCCATCATATTTAATAATCTAAAACAAACAAACCGACGATCCTTTCCAGCTTCCCTTCTTCTTCTATTGAATCCTCGCAACGGATATTGAAAGTTTTAGTAGCTTGTTCTGTTTTATCAATAATTAATTTAATCCCCTGTTCTTCTATTGTTTCTTTTACCTCTTCTTCTACCTGGCTTTGGCCGGCCTCGCCATTGCCTATTACAATGACCTCCGGTTTAAATTCTAAAATATCAGTCAGGTCTTCTAATTTTATTTTATTATCTTCATCTCTCTCCCATTCAAAAGCTTGGCCATCCCAAAGAACTCCAACATCATAATTATAATCTCGGCCGTCAATAGTAATTAGTCCTAGTTTATATTCTTCGATCATTTTAAAATAAAGTTTCTTGTTTTATCTTTTTTCTCTTCTCGGCAGCTGAAAATATTTTAACCTTCCCATAAACCCCGTCATATCCCGGCTCAATATTTACTTTGCCTTCCCTTGCTTTGATTATACCTTCGGCAATTTCCGGAGAAAAAACAGCTAAATCTTTTTGGGAAGCTGAAAGCAAAATATGAAATTCGCTGCCAATATTTTTTATTAAATTATCATACTCTCTTCCAACTCGACCGCTAGCTGAAGTCATTCCCAATGATTCGGCAACTATCTCTTTTAAAGGAACCAAACTCTTAAAAGGAATAGCATTTTTAGGCCTAAATCCTTCGGGCCTATTTGCTAATTCTTCCACTCTGTTCATTACACCGATTGTCAAAGCTCGGCCGCAAACCGGACAAGTGTTGTTATATTTTTTAGATTCTTTTGGCGAAAGACAAATTTGGCAAAGACGATGGCCGTCATAATGATATTTGCCCTCTTCTGGAAAAAACTCAATAGTATATAAAAATTCTTTTGGATCTTTTGTTTTAATAGCTGAAGTTATTTCTTTATAGCTTAAACCAGTTTCAAAAACATTAGCTTCTCTGCCTATTTTTTGAGGAGAATGAGCGTCAGAATTAGAAATTAAAGCAATATTGTCAAGAGACGAAAGCCGCCAATTCATAGCCGGATCAGAAGAAAGCCCGGTTTCAACGGCATGAATATATTTAGTATAATCTCCAAAACATTCTTCAAAAGAATCAAAACCTGATTTTGAACCAAAAATACCAAACCAAGGAGTCCATAAATGGGCTGGAATAACCAAGCAATCTTCGCTAGCCTGCCAGCAAATTTTAGCCAGTTCCAAAGCGTCTAATCCTAGTATTGGCCGACCGTCAGCTTTTAAGTTTCCTATTTTATCCAACTTGGAATTTATTTTTTCAACAACCTCAAGCGACGGAGCTAAAACAATAATATGAATTTTTCTAACTTTGCCCGCTTTACTATAAATACAACTTATTTCCGATGACAAAATAAAACGAACCGGCTTACCGCCGTTTTTTAATTTAAAAAGTCCTGGTTCGGCTGGTTCCAACTCTTTTTTAATATTTGAAAACCATTCAGGATGGGTAAAATCGGCGGTACCTAAAATATTAATCCCTTTTATTTCCGCCCACTTCCCTAAAGTTTCCAAATTAATATCTTTAGAAGTGGCCCTGGAATACTTTGAATGTAAATGGAAATCGGCTACTAGCATATAAAAAGATTAATGAATATTTTCAACGAAAAAAGAAACTATTTCAAGCGCTACTCCGAGAGCAAAGGCCACCGGTAAAAGATAAGCCAAGGGATTAATTTTCCGCTTGAATTTTTTCTTAATAAACTCCTTATAGAGAAAAACGATAATCATGCCCATAATACCGATAGTAAAAGATCCTGTTAAACCGATAATATCGATAAATTCTCTAGCCCCAATAAAAAAAAGCAGAAGAGGCGTAAAACAAGCAATCAACCAAGAAATTTTTTTAGGCACGCCAAAATCGCAAAACAGCATATTTTTTAAAGTCAGTCCTAAAGTAATAAACGAGGTAAAACAAGTAATAATTCCAAAAACAAAACCGAACTTAATCATGCCGTTCCCTAAAACATTAGATAATCCAAAAATGGCTTCTTTAGAAGTATTGGGACCGGTCACTCCGAAAATGATATAAACAAAAAATAAATAAGTTAAAGCAGCTAGCAATGTTCCAACTACCACAACTAACTTTAAAGTTTTTTTATTTCCTTTAACGACATCTTTTACTTCAGGAATAATATTACTGCCCCATAAAGCAAAAAGAATCACTCCGTAAGGAAAAATAAAAAACTCAAGATTAATTCCTTTTAAATAATCAACATTGATAAAAGGTGCGGATTCAGTAAAAAATATTCCTAAAATAAGGAAAAAAATCACTAAAAGCAACAACTCTATTGCTGAAATATGTTTAACTCCTTTAAAAATAAAGAGGGCTCCTAGGGCGAAAAATAAAAGAGTATATAATATAACACCGCCACCCAAAAAAGAGGAAAGCAGCAAATAAAGAAAATTCCCGCCAACTATTAAATAAGCCAGCAAAGCCCCTATAAGTCCAAGACTGGTAGTGAAAAAAGTAAATTTTTTCCAGCGAGGCCCCAAATACATGCCAACCGCTCCCGGGAATTGATGATTTTTTCCCATCCCCAAAGAAACTTCAGCATACATTAAATGAGCGACAAGAGCTATTAAGGTTAAAAAGAAAAAATAAGCCAGGATAATTGGAAAGCCCGCTTTAGAAGCGACATAAGGCAAACCAAAAATTCCTACTCCGATAATTGTTCCTGAAAATACGGCTAGCCCTTTTAAAAAGCTGATCATTTTTTAAATTAATCCGAATAATTTTCCGATAAAAAATAAATAAAATACCAAGTACATCGCTCCCTCCCATTTATGAATTCTCTGTGAAATGCCTGAAATGACAAAAAACAAGCTAACAAGTATCATCACCGGAATTCCTAAGGTTAAAATTTGATTATCTATGGTTAAATTTTTAATTAAAGAAGGAACGCCCACTACAATTAAAATATTGAAAATATTCGAACCAAAAATATTCCCAACAGCGATTTCATGTTTGCCTTTTCTGGCTGCTTGGACGGAAACTATCAACTCGGGCAGAGAAGTACCGACAGCGATAGCTGAAATAGCCACTAATGAAGGAGCGATATTAAGAATAGCTGAAATATTTAAAGTAGATTCAATTACATATTTAGAACCGAGATAAAGACCGCCTACCCCAAGAAGCAAAAATAAAATAACCTTCCAATTTATTTTAGGATTTTTTTCAAGGTCTTGCATTTCTTTTATTTGATGTCTCCTCATATCTCTGTCTGGCAAAATCGAGACCTCCCTTGATTCTTCGTGGCCTTGTCTTTGAGTTATCGAATAAACAAAATAAACAGCAAAAGCCATCATTAAAACTATCCCCTCTTGCCAGGTTATTATTCCATCGATAGCTACTCCTAAAAACAAAATGGCGCTAACGAAAAATATCGGCAGATCTATATCAATTAAACTCCGTGTCACTACTAATTTACCGGCAAACAAAGCCGACAAGCCAAGAATTAAAAGAATATTGGCGATATTGGAACCAACAGCGTTAGCAGCAACGATTTCGGTGGCATTACCAAAAACAGCGAAAATAGAAGTTAAAAGTTCGGGTAAAGAAGTGCCAATAGCCACTATGGTAACACCGACTATAAAAGGAGAAAGGCCCAAAGCCAATCCTAAAACTTCAGAGCTGTCTACAAACCAATCAGCTCCCTTAATTAAAACAATTAAAGCTATAACAAAAACTGCTATCCAAATTAATAGTTCCATATATTTAGGCCTTTTCTCTAGTTTCTTTTTTAATTATTCGCCAATGATAAAGATATAAAGGCAAACCGACTAAAATAAGGGATAAATTAATAGAAGCGTCTCTGTGCCTGCTGGAGGCCAAATAATCTATTTGAGCTTCTCTTTCTTGCATGGCTTGATAATCTTGAAGCCAACTGCGCAAAGAAATCAACTCTTCGTCTGTTAACTGTCCGCCTTCTTCTAATCCTTCTAATTTAGAGCTGGAAATAGGAGGTAAATAATAATAATTACTGCGAGCTTTTTCTGGTTCGTCTGCTTTAGTAAAAACAAAGGCCTTTAAACCCATATCTAAAAAGCGCACCGCACCGATAACCACCAAAGACAAACCAATTAAGGTAAAAAGATAAAGATAAATTGTTCTAATCAATGGATGTTTTTCTGCCATATTTTTGGTCTAAGATTTAATAATTATACCTTGGCGGACCAAGGTTTTCGCTGTTAGGCGAAGTTCTTATTTAATTAATTTTATTCCCAAGCTTGATATTTGCGCACCGCCAAAAATCAAAATTCCAACAAATATTGACCAAGTAGCTAAATTTAAAATACGAAAAATAAAAGAAGAAGGTAAAATTTTATCTAATTGTTCTTGAACCATTTGCTTCATCTGTTCTTCCACTCCTCCCTGGTCAGATGAAGGGACAACATTTCCTTTTTCTAAAAAGAAAACTACCGGAGCTTCTTTTTCTCCGGTAAAAATATTGAAAGAATCATAAAGTCCATAAGCGATAATGCAAATGCCTACCAATAAAAGAAACCAACCGACGATTTGTTTAAACAGATTTCCCAAAGGAAGATTTATTAATTATTATTTTGTAAATATTTTCAATAAAATCACCGCCGGCATAACCAACAATAAAAGACAGGGTTGGAGTAAATGATCCTAATAATGTAAATCCTATTTCTTTTATTACTATGGCTGCCAATAAGCCGACCACGCCAGAGAGAAAGGCCATACCTAAAAAATAGTTAAGCTTAAAACCAACATCTTTGTAAGAGAATTGGTGTTTAATAAAGCCAACTAAACCTCTTAAAATACCTCCGCTGAAAGCGGCTAAAACAATTAAAGCCATTTTGTAATTTTTCTAAACTTTGTAAACCTTATATCCCGGCTTAACCTTCTGATCTACTTTCAAGCCAACGCTATCCCCTTTTTTAGCTTTTTGTATCTTTTCTCTGTCAACTTCCATAGAGCTGACAGCTTGAGTAAAATCAGTTTCTCCCCCGACAATCCTAATCTCGTCGCCATCTTCTAAGGTATCACTTAAGTTTATTACTGCCACACCTATATTGCCAAAATAATGGCTGATTTCTCCTATTAATTTACCTTCGTCTGCCATATTATTAATAATTATTTTATTTACGACCTTTTTCCTTTTTTTATTTCCCTAACCAATTTTTGAACTAATTTCTTTGGATCGCTGTCGTAAACTATCACTCCTCTGCGTTTATGAGGACGATTAGTTAAAGACGGAATCATATCAGCCGTTCCTCCCGATCCCAATAACACTCCCACAGGAACATTGTCTTCATAAGCAATAGTAAATTCATTTAAAGTTCCCATTCGACCGCAAATAACTATTACTGCATCAGCTGCCCTGGTCATTAATAAATTTCTGCCGGAATAATCAAAACCGGTATAAACCATGATATCAAATTGATCGTCAGGCAGTTTATATACTTTTTTATGAGCAGAATGAGAAGCCGCCGGAGAAAAACCAATGCTTATTCCGCCGGCCTTATTGGCTCCTTGAGCGGCAAAATACGGACAACCGGTAGTAGCTCCAGTCACTAAAACGCATCCTTGTTTTATTATTTCTTTACCAATTTC
>Ga0172381_10005835_pt1 | contig 12413 bp, 10 predicted proteins | sample Leawel6488metaG_FD_119754 | JGI IMG/M metagenome (GOLD analysis project Ga0172381, IMG submission 119754) | Leachate microbial communities from a municipal landfill in Southern Ontario, Canada - Leachate well 64-88 metaG | ecosystem: Engineered > Solid waste > Landfill > Unclassified | place...
AAAACCGGAGAAAAATGTAAATTTTCTAACTACGGACACAATCGGAGTTGTTGTTGACAGAGTCACAAAAGAAATCCTATTCTTTGAACCAGTTTATAAAAATTAAAATATGAATATGAAATCAATCTCCTCTTGTTACAAGCAGATTTTTTTAAGCATTATCACTTTACTTATTATTCCATTGTTTTTATTCGGTTTTACCACTTCTGCCAAAGCTGCAGCTGGAAGTTGTTTTTATGATGTAGCATGTTGGGGTTGTTATGGCAGCCTCTCTTATTGTCAATCAATGTGTCCAGGAGCAACATATTGTCCTTATATCAATTACGGAGACCCGCTTGGTTGCGGAGGCGCTTATATAGGATACTCAGGAAAATATGGAGTAGGCACTGCCTGTACTACTTCTACGGGCGGCAGCGGAGCATGTGATGCCAGTGGAAATTGTAACGCATCAGTTACTCCTGTAAATGGAGTGTGCGGTACTTCAACTTATTGCGTATGCAGCGTTGGCACTTTAGTGCCATACAGCTGCACAGGTCCTGTTTCAGGCACGTATACTTGGCAATGCGCAGGCTCAAACGGAGGTTCAACCGCATATTGTTCTACAACAGTACCTGTAACTAATGGCGTTTGCGGAACAAGTCAATACAGCTGCATCTCAGGCACTTTATATGGTCAGGGTGATGCAGGATCTTATTATTATTGGTTTTGCTTAGGTATAAACGGAGGGTCAAATAGCCCACAATGTCTTTTGTATAAATCAACTCCAACGCCAACCAGAACGCCAACGCCAACTGTAACTAGTGCTCCAACCCCAACCACACCCCCAGCAACTCCCCCTGTTCCGACAACGTATTCTGCTACCAATATTAAGACTAACGGCGCTTACATAAGCTGGTATGCCGCAGGAGCAACCTACTATAATCTTTACTATAAAAGAACTATTGATGCTAGCTACACAGGAATGTCAACTGCGGTAAATTACAAAACTTTTGATACTCTTAATTACAGCACCGCCTATCAATGGTATGTTCAGGCTTGCAATGCTTATGGCTGCTCATCAGCTTCTGCGGTTTCATCATTTACAACCGCCGCTTTTGCTGAATGTTCAAACGCAGAATTTTCTCCCGCGTCAGCAACAATAACCGGACCAAATCAAACAGTTATTCTTACTCTCACTTTTAACGGCGCTGCAAATAATATATACACCATGAATAATTATCTTTCCGGTATCGGTTGGACTAGCGGTGCACTCACTATTACCCCAAATAACTCTACTCTTACTTTCACAGGATCAACATTTTACAGTCAATCATTTACCATAACTTCTTCTTCTGACGCAATTACCAATCATGCCTGGGAATCTGTCAATATCAATGCAGCGTTTTATGTTAATACTACAGGAGGAGGATGCGGAGACAGTATAACTATCGCAATAGTTGGACCGACTAATACCCCTGCTCCAACCGCAACTATTACACCAACGCCGACCCGCACACCAACCCCAACTCTTCCTCTTACTTCGCCAACGCCGACCAACGTACCAACCCCAACCACACCCTTAGTTCCAACAATTTGCAATCCCGGTGCAGTCCAACCAGCTTATAATTGCACTGCAACTACCTGTAGTAGTCCTGGATTACCATTATGATAAAAAACGTGATGAAAAAAAATAAATTACAACTACTTATTTTAGCCCTATTTTTATCGGTAGTTTTTAGTTTTGGATTAATCAAACCGGCAAATGCAGCAACAACCATATTTTCAGAAACTTTCGAAAGCTGCAATGGAAGTTTTGTTTCCGGCGATGGCTTTAGCTGCACTAGCGGACTCTGGCAATCAGCAAATTGGGGAACAATTGGTGCTGATGGATGGGCTAACATTCAAAGTTATCCTTCTTTAGCTCATAACGGTATTTATTATGCAGTAAGTAATCCTATTACATACGCTAATAATTATCAGGGCGGAGCACTATTTTCTCCAACATACAATTATGATTCATCAACCACCTACAATGTTAATTTTTACACAGGGGTTGCAGGAGGAGGATCCTGCAAATTAGAAATTGGAGCTGTTGATAAATATCAAACCATGCCCAACGGCATAGGATATATAACTCTTTCTCCTGCAGAAACAATAAGCAATAATGTTGCGACTGCATCAAATTACGCTCTTAAACAAAAATCCAGCTTAACTATCCCCACAGGGAAAAAATATATTGTTTTTGTAGTTTATGGCTGCACTAGCGAAATTACAAACTTATTGCTAGATGATGTTACAATTATCAGCAATTCCACCGTGGTCGCAACTCCAACCACACCTCCAGGTGCAACTGCAACTCCACCATCAGGCGCAACTCCAACCACACCTCCAGGTGCAACTGCAACTCCACCAGTTTCTACTGGCTTTAGAGCAAATAGATTAGTCTGTAGTGCCGACGGAATGGCATGGGTTGAACAAAATTACTGTGCTCCCGCTTCCGAATGTAATATGTATTCCATATCCGGAAACATCTATCTTGATAGCAATGAGAACGGAGTAAAAGATTCCGGAGAATCTCTGTATACAGCGGGAAATGTAAGCATTACTATTGCCGACTCTTTCGGCGACACCAAAACCATTACCTCCTCTTCAGGAATATACTCAACAAATGTTGCTGCCGGAACATACAGAATAACCTTCTCCGGATTATCTGAAGGTTCATTTACCTACCCTGAAAGCACTACTTTCCCGCCAAATTCTTTTAATAATGTCGTAATTGGATCAGGTTGTAATATTCCGATACCCCCGGAAAAGGGAGCAGACTGTTCTTCAGGAAATGCTGTCAATCTTAATGCCGGAATAACTAACATGAGTAAACCCTGGTTTCAATCTGTAGGAGCTGATATGCGCTGGGATAGTGGATTTACAAATCCCCTACCCTCTTCACTAACTTTTGCGTCTATTGCCGGACTGGAAAGCCAAATGCCTGGAATTATTTTTTCAGGAGAAACAGATCCAAACTTTGGAGAAAGGGGTGGCAAGGCAAATATCAGCAATTGGCAGGTAGGAAATGGGTCATATAGGGAAGTTTTTACTGACACCCATAATTTGGTTCCTACTTCATACAGGTTTTTAATGGCAACAATTAACAGTTCAAAAAAAGAAAATACAATAAAAACTATTACTAATATTGATATTTCCAATATGTCTACCTCAGGAATATATAAAATAGGCAGCACCACAATAAATACACCAATCATCTTCGGCGCAGGCAATTTCATTATTTTAGTTGATGGAAATTTAACTATTAATGGAAATATTACTGTTCCTTCAGGCTCAACAGCAATATTTTCTGCAACGGGAAACATCAATATTGGCTCAAACGTAACAAGAATTGAAGGATTATATTCTGCTGACGGCACAGTTACAGTCGGTGGAACTGCCTGTCCGAACAGCGACGATCAGCTAAATGTTGCAGGAACAATTGTTGCCAATGCAGGAAGAACAGGAGGAACTTTTGTTAACGAGAGAGACCTTTGCGCTTCAAACATCTCAACTCCATCTATAGTTTTTACCGAAAGGCCTGATTTCATGATTAATTATCCCTCAATAGCCAGACAATCTACCAGAGCATGGCAGGAAGTTTCCCCCTAACAAGCGACTTTTGAACTTCCACAATGTTGACAATTCTTAATGAGTTCGTTTTCAGGTCTTACGTTAGTTTTGCCACATTCTGGGCATTCAAAAGTTCTTTCTCCATACTTATCCTGGGATAAATTGGCAAAATCAAAAACAGAAAAGGGAGAATTATCAATGTCAGCACCTGATTTTCCGGGGCATTGTCCTCCTGCCTGACGAACCTTTTTCTCCTCCATAAATCTAATCTCTTTATAAGAAGGAGTATAGTCTGAAAAACACTTGTGCTCTTTAGTTTTATTCTTTGTGTTTACCCAAACTTCATCAAATGAATTTAAAACCGCATTAAACGAACGAGCATCTCTATTTACTTGATATCTCTTCACATAAGCTTGTACAAAAGCAGACATCCAAATCTCATTAAAATCGGAAACTGTCATAAAATCATGATTAACATGCAAAGCTTCATGGATTTTCTCCGGAGAAATTAAAGAATTAAATTTAATTGGATTGGCCAAAAATTCTTCTGCCTCGGGAGGATTATCGCAGTCCAAATTAAGACGCTTTGCATAATCTTTCCTATCTAATCCAGAGCTATATCTTGACAATTCAACGCATCTTTCACCATTTTTCTCTTTAAGAGTAAATATGTCATAAAAATTATGCTGATATTTTGACCCTTCATCTCCTTTTGGAGAAATTGATAACATTTTGCTATTTAGAGAAGTGGAGGGGTCGGACAAAAAAGAATCTATCTTCTCAAATCCTACTGGTTCCGCATTTTCCCTTTTTATATCAACCTCCCTTAGATCAATTTTTTGAATTACATCTCTTCCTCTTTTGATAGATTCTATGAATGGCTCCTCTGTTCCCAGTCTCACCAAATGCCCATTTTTTATGCCGTATTCTACTGTCGAAAGCAAAACATTAAAACGCTCTTTCAGATGTGTTTCCAACTGTTTTGCCAAAAAATTTATATCCTTTTCTTTTTGATCATGTCTTATATCGTATTGAAGTAATTCTGTTTTAGCCATTTTTCTTTACCCAAATCCTTTCTTTTTTCTCTTCTTTGAAATTAGCAAAACGGGCCATGGTAAAAAGCAAATCTGAAAGTCTATTGAGATAAATAATAATCTCATTGTTTATTTTCCGCTTGTTATTAAGCTCCACTACTCTTCTCTCCAATCGCCGACAAACAGCTCTTGCCAAATGAAGCATTGCTCCTATCCCCCCTCCTCCGGGAAGAATAAAGCTATTTATCTTTGGTGTTTTTATCCCCAGCGAATCAATCATATTCTCAAAATTTTTAATTCTTCCTGAATAGTATTCAGTATTTAGGATTGAGTACTTAGGATTGGAAATTCCCGAGCCTATTTCAAACAAATCATTTTGGATTTTTAAAAGTTCCCGTTTAATACTTAATACCTGATACTTAATGCTCAATACGACTCCTATGACAGAGTTGAGTTCGTCAATTGTTCCAAGAACTTCTATTCTTAGGTCGGATTTCCAAACTTTTTTGCCTGAAAAAAGAGCTGTTTTTCCTTTATCTCCTTTTCTGGTATAAATTGCCATAAAAAATCCTTCTCTCCCGAGAAGGATTAATAAAAAAATCCTTGCTCGAGGCTATTTCGCCAACTGGCGAATGTGTGTAGTTTTCTGGATTTATCCCACTTCGCCAAAGGCTTCGAGGGATCCTCCGTAGCTTTACGCGCAGGAGGACAGTAGCGGCACTTCCACCGAATCTCACGGTGTTTGCCTACACACAAAACTAATTCTTAACTAGCATTCGGAATATCCGCATGCATAACACTTTCTGCAACCTTCTTCATAAGCTAGACTTCCTCCGCCACATTCGGGACAAAGATCGTAAAGACTAGTTGACGTATCCAATCCTGCGCTTACTCCCTCATCTATTGCCAATTGCTGCATTGCAACAACTTCCGGCTCTTGTTTTTTAACTTCGGGAACATTCCCGTCTCCATTTACATGCGCTGCATGTCCGTTAGAATGCCCATTTACCAAAGGCTTATCTTCTACCTTGCCGTTCAAAGCAAATCCGTAATGCATTGATAAAACTTTTGCCATTGCATCAGGAAGTGATCTTACCCGATTTTTTCCAAACCCCACTGATCCTGCTCCCGCAATCCCAATCAACTGCGCAACAACTTGTCTTATTCTCTCCCGTGGCGACAAACCACCCGTCAAACGAAGGTTAAGAGTAATCATTCTGCCCAATGCATCCGCCATTGCTGCAACATCGGATCCAACTTTTCCAATAGTCATAAATATTTCAAAAGGCTCTTGGTTTTCATTGTGATTAATAGTTATGTAAGCATTGCCAACAGGAGTTTCTATTTTATATGTCATTCCGGAAAGAGACATTGGGCGGGGAACAACAGGTTTTGGATGCCAAACTGACGTGCCGCTCTCTATTTTTACTTCTTTTTTCTTGTCGTCCATTCTTTCCAGGACTCCCTCACGCGATCCCTCTCTCATATACGCCAGCCCTTTAAGGCCCAAATCATAAGCTGCCATATAAAGATTTTTGACATCTTCAATTGTATGAGTATTTGGAGCATTAACTGTCTTCGAGATTGAAGAATCAATGTATTCTTGAGCAACAGCCTGTACGTTTGCGTGCTCCAAAGGAGTTAAATCGTTTGCCGAAACAAAATAAGCTGGTTTTTCACCACTCGGATTTTGCTTTTTCCATTCTTCATACAAAGGATGATACATCATATGCTCACCTGTCCTGTCTTTTCTTTTGAAAGCAAATTCATAAACCGGTTCTATTCCTGAACTAACTCCCGAAACAAGAGAAGTTGTACCTGTTGGGGCAATAGTTAACAAAACTGCATTTCTAATTCCCTGTTTGTCAATTTTTCCTTGAAGTGTTTGAGGTAAATTTTGAATATGATATCCTTTTAAATATTTCGTTTTATTAAATTTTGGAAAAGACCCTTTTTCTTTTGCCAAATCCGCTGATTCTTCATATGCGTTATTACGTAATGTCTCAAAGATTTTTTTAATTATCGGCATTGATTCTTTTGATCCGTAGCGGACTTTCATTTTGATTAAACAATCTCCTATTCCCATTATTCCAAGTCCTGTCCTGCGGATCTCTTTGGCAGACTTTTCATTCTCTTTAAAGAAATAATATGTCTGATCAATAACGTTGTCCAAAAACCGCAAAGCAATCTTGACATCGAGGCCAAAATTTTCATAATCGAATTTACCTTTTTTAACATAAGCAGACAAATTCATTGATCCTAAATTACAAACAGCCCATGGCCCCAGTGGTTGTTCCCCACAAGGATTTGTAGCAACTAAAGTTTCAAAATAATAGGTATTTGACCTTTTATTTGATCTTTCTAGAAAGTGAAGTCCTGGCTCAGCTGACTTCCAAGCTGCGGTACAAATTAAATCCCAAAGATATTTTGCTTTTACGGTTTTATGCACTTTTACTTTTCCCTTTATTTTTTTCCATGCATCTATATCCCCTGTCCATTTCGCGTCATAGCGGGGGTCATCCAAATCAGGATAAACCAAGTCCCAATCTTTGTCCTTCTTGACTGCTTCCATAAAAGCATCTGACACACAAACTGAAAGATTTGCTCCGTTAATCTTAGTTAAGTCTTGTTTTACTGTTATAAACTCTTCAATGTCAGGATGCCAATCCCAAAGCATAAGCATGGTTGCCCCTCTCCTTGTTCCACCCTGCTGTACAACATCATGGGTAGCATAAGAAAATAATCCGGCCCAGGTAACAGGACCTGAAGATGTTCCGTTAACTTTCTTAACGCGTGCTCCACGGGGCCTAAGCGATGAAAGATTAAGTCCTACACCACCGGAGCGGGATTGAATTTCAATTAGTTGCTTTAAAGAGTCTACAATTCCCTCTCTGGAGTCTTTTGGAGATGGAATAACAAAACAATTAAAATAGGTAACCTGATATTTAGTCCCTGCACCTGATAAAATTCTTCCACCGGGAACAAATTTGAAGTCTTCCATGACATCATAGAATTTTTTAGCCCAATATTTTCTTTTGGCTGGTTTTTCTGTCTGCGCAATTCCTGTTGCAACTCTCTTCCACATTTCGCTAGGCGTATGCTCCAAAAGCTCTCCTTTTTTGCCTTTTAAGGCATATCTATCCAAAAATACTTTTTCCCTTATTCCATCAAGTTTCATATTTTAATTTGGTAATTTTACTCCATCCCCCTGTCCCTGATCAATCACTTTTAACAAAGTTGATCCTGCTTCTTCATTTTTATTGTAAATTTTGAATTCATAATCTCCTTCTTTTTCAAATCCAAGATTAATAAGCTCTACTATTAGATTATTTTTACCATTCGGAGAAGTCATAGCATTCAAAGTTAAATCTTTAATAGGAGTTTTGCCGCCACTTTTATTCTCTACTTTCAAATCCAAATTATATTGAGTATTGGGATTTCCATTAATTGTTGCTACCAAAAATGCGCGGGCTATTCCCCCGGGGAATTTGCGGACTCTTAATTCATCAAAAATGCCATTTATACTAAGTTTTCCTTCTCTGGAGACACTTGCGTAGTCACAAAGAGCAATTATTTCTGTTTTTAGTTGTTTCATATTATTTTATTAACTTTTTAACTTCTTCCTCAAAATCTTCTACATCTACGAACCTTTTAAAAACGCTTGAAAATCGGATATACGCTACCTTATCTAATTTTTTGAGCCTAAACGCTACCATTTGTCCGATTTTTTTGCTTTCAATCTCAACCGAATCTGCTCCTCTTAATTCCCTTTCTACTTCTGTTACTATTTTTTCAATTTCCTCCATGGGGACCGATGTCTTTTCGCACGATCTAGCTATTCCTCTTTTTAGCTTATCTCTGTCAAACTGCTCTCTTCTTCCGTCTTTTTTTATAACAACTAAATTGACGTTTTCTATTCTCTCGTAAGTCGTAAATCTTTTCTTGCAATGCAAGCATTCTCTTCTTCTTCTGATAGTATCTACATCCTCCGATGCTCTTGTTTCAACGACTTCAGATTCTGCAGACCCGCAATATGGACATTTCATAGATAAACTTATTTGTAAACGTTCAAACACTACAATTAGTGTCAATACCCAATATATGACGCTAGATCTATTGTGTCAACTATTAATTAGTGTATCAAAGTAGGACAAGTTTTTTTTAGCTTCAGTTTTTGTTAAGGAAAAATTAAGGCAGTTAGTTGGGGAAAAAATGTCTTCAAAAAAAGATCTCCACTCTATCTTCTAGAGGTCAGTTACTTAACCTTTCTTCAAAATTTATAAACCTTTTCTGTTCTTTCTCAAAACCTGTTTTGAAATCTACATCTGCTTTTTTGATTAAATTCTCTAATTCTTGTTTATGTTTTTTTAAAGCACTTTTTAAATTCCCCTGAATAGCACCTGCGTCTTGACCTTGGGCTCTTGCTTCTTTTAATTTATCTATAGCTTGCTCAAAATAGTTTTCACCCTTAGAAACTGTTGATAATGCCAAAGAGTCTTTTCCTTTGTTCAAAAGATATATGCCGGCATTTAATCTCTTGTCTGCCTGAAGAAGATAGAATTCTGCTTTTTTTAAAGGATCCGAGATTAATATATCAATAATCCTATCTCTGATTGCTCGTAAAAAATATAAAGGATTGTCCGGTAAAATGCCGGGATATGGCAATTCGTATTTCACATTGGTTTCTGATTCGGAGCTGGAAGAAGCTACAGAATTCTCCTCTTGGGCATAAATTTGCGCAGAAAAAGAATTAAAACTTAAAAAGAGAATTAAAAAAACAGCTGTCAGAAGATAAAATTTCTTCATTTTTTATTTTTTTGCTATAACCGTTAACCAGTCGCTCTGCAATTCATCAAATGGTTTTCTGAAAAGATAATCCCAATTTCTCCCATCAAATGAAGAGCCGTAAAATTCAACTTTGGTAAAACCATTTTTAATAAGCGTTTCTTTTAATCCTTCTTTTGTAACATAGGCCAGAAGGCTATTTCTAACTCCGGATGATTTCCATCTTTCTCCTGATGAAACCAAAATAGCAAAAGTTTTCAAGATGGTCTCTTCTTTTTTGTTCGGCTCATCATAAAATTCTAAGAATGCATATTCCCTATTCGGCTCATCAGGTAATTTTGCAAAGCTGAAACTTAAAAATCTTTTTTGAGTTTTCAATACTTTTTCAAAATTAGTAACTTGGAATATCATAACTCCCTTGTCTGTCAAAAGTTTGGCAACATTCCCTATGGTATCTTTATATTTGTGCGGGTTATGAGAAATAGTATTTCCCAGAAAAAGAACTGCATCGAATGTACTTTTCTTAAATTTAGAATAAGATATTTTTTCCATATCAGCTTCTACAAACTTCCCTTTTTCTTTAGCTTCTTCAGACATACCTTTTTTTCTCTTATTCGCTTCGCTAATCATGGCTTTACTCCTATCAATACCTACAGCCTCAAATCCTCTTTTCGCAAGATCAATCACATGATCTCCCGTACCACATCCAACATCAAGAACTCTTTTAACATTATTTTCCGAAAATACCTTCAAAAGATCGGGAATCTCATGTTTAAGTCTGCCTTCTGCATCAACCGCAGCATAATATGTTTTAGAAAGCCAATCTGTATAATCCTGGCCTTCTGAAAATAGAAGTTTATCTCCCACCAGAGCTCTAAAGATATCTCCTTTTGAAATTATTCCAACCAAATTTCCCTGATCATCTATAACAGGCAATCTCCCTACTTTTTCTATTGTCATTAAGGAATGGGCTCTTAAAAGAGGCGTTTCTTCGGAAACGGTTAAGAGCTTGTTGCTCATTATTTCACCTGCTGTCATTTCAAAAATATTTTCTACTTTTGTTTCCATTCCTTCAAAATCAGAGGAGGTAAAAGGATCATCCATATATTCCTGAATTGACGGATAAAACTTAGCTAGAATATCCCTTTCTGTAATAAACCCTACCACCTTTTTATTTCTGCACACAGGAACACCGTTTATGCCACGCCCGAAGATGAGGAGAGATAGTTTTTCAACTTTTGTATTCTCCGATACGAAATCGACATGCCTTGACATTGCATCTGCGACTTTCATAATCCTAATAACTCTACCACCAAATTTGATAAATATCAAGCTATATGTTATAGTAGTATGCCCAAATATATACATATAGTATATTTGGCACGAAATTATGATACAAAAAGAGTCGGATCAAGGTATTAATCCAAGAGAAGAAATACAGGGTGTATTTCCAATAAATGTACCTTTAGAAGCTCGGGAATTTTCCGAACAACAGCTTGTTAATGAAGCAGAAATAATTACCAAAAACTATATTGAAACTGCTCTCCCTGCTCTTTTTACCATGGTCGCTAATGGAGAAGGTAAACAAAAATTAGAAGGAGTTGGAGGCAGACCCGGAGAAAGACGATCACTGCTTGATCTTACAGCCTCTCATATACTTGTAAGCATAATTAAAGAACGGACAAAACAAGCAGGTTTGCCTTGTGCAATTTTCGGAGAAGAAGATATTGACCTTTCTTTTATAAAAGGCGCTAAAAAATTTATGGTAATCACAGATGATCCAATAGACAATAGTTCTCCGTATTCAAAGGGAGTAAAAGGCGCAGGAGTATACAGCGTTAAGAGTCTTTTTGACCAAGACGGCAAAGTTATCATGGGAGTTGCTATCGACATTGAAAATGCAAGCGTGATTGTAAGCAAAAATGGCAAAAATATGCTGCAGAAATTTGAGATGGCTGAAAAACCAAACGGAGATCCAAAATACAAAGAGTTTGAATTTAAAACCGATAAACATACAGGGAAAATAAAAATGACAGAAGAAGAAGTATTCCCCTCTGACCGCAAAACACTAAATGACCCTGATGCAACATTTTATACCTTCATGGGAGAAAAGAAGTGGATTGAGTTAGCCATAAATGATTTATTACCCAAATTACTTGATGTGTTAAATCCTAAAGCTCACAATGAATTGTCAAGGGGAGGATCACATCTTTATCCATTCTATTTAGCTTGTGGCAGAGGAGAAGCATATGCCATTTCTGAAGAACCCGTTTCCGAACTCTTTACCGCCTGGGCCGCTATAACCGCTGCAAACCTTACTGTTTTAGATGTAAAAAGAAACGGCACTTTTGAAGAAGTTAAATTTAATCCTGGTGATTTTATTAATAATCCGGAGCTCTATCAGGAAGGATATATAGATTTTCTTGTAGTTGCAGTTACTCCGGAAATAGCGCATGAAATAGCAAGAAGTTATTCTGAACAAATAAAAAATGTTGAGATACAAAAAACAAAAATAGCTTTTGCGGATTCCCGTCCGGAAGAATTTGAGATCTTTAAAGCCTCAAATAAGTCAAAAAACAACTAACTTTTATAGCCTAATTTTCCCAAAGCAATTTGCAATGTTTCCTCCTGATTGTGAGAATAAGTATTGATAACCAAATCATAATATTTTTTATTCCAATAGTTCCAACTTTGATCTCCTCCTGCATAAAGCCTAATCCATTTTTGTAGGTGTTGTCTCTCTCTTTCCAAAACTTCTTTTTTTGCTTCTCCAATAGAAACCTTATCGCGGTTAATTAAGCGGTCTATGCGGATATCCATTTTATCATTACCCTCTTCATCTTCGCAGACAATACAAATCTTAAAAACTCCGGGAATTCCCTGCGCATCAAATCCCGCAAGATGACTTTGGATAATATGATGAGTTTCATTGGCAAGCATTTTCTTAACTCTTTCTTCATATTCAAGATCAAAATGATCAGGCCTACCGCTAACCATTGA
>Ga0172381_10005836_pt1 | contig 12412 bp, 13 predicted proteins | sample Leawel6488metaG_FD_119754 | JGI IMG/M metagenome (GOLD analysis project Ga0172381, IMG submission 119754) | Leachate microbial communities from a municipal landfill in Southern Ontario, Canada - Leachate well 64-88 metaG | ecosystem: Engineered > Solid waste > Landfill > Unclassified | place...
AAAGAATCTTAAATGTACTCTTACTCATAATACCTTTTTTTTGTTTCCGTAGCAACGTAGTAATGAATCTCCGTTGCAAAGGAATGGTTGATACTTGGTTTATGAGCAGACACTTAATAGACAATAGGCGACATATCAGAGACTTATGATGAAAATCGTTACTATTTAAAATCCTCTTTTTTCAGTAACGATTCAGTAACGGAACTCTGTCGTTTTCTGTCTTTTTCTTGACTTTCAGACGTCAGTGACAAACAATAAAAAATCCCGTAAAACCTTGATTTTACGGGATTTGTCTTAGATTTTCTTTCGTCTGTCTTAGACTGTTTGCGGAGAGATAGGGATTCGAACCCCAGGACCCTTTCAGATCAACGGTTTTCAAGACCGCCGCATTAGACCACTCTGCCATCTCTCCTTTTGATTGGGCTGCAAAGATATCTAATTTTTCTGTACCTCCAAAAAATTGTTGGGCGTTCAAATATTTTTTAAATTTATACAGGATTTGCAACTCCAATTTGTGGCATACATTTTGACGCTTTATTTTCATTATTAACACCTCTTGACTATATGAAAAGTAATATATTCGAAAAAGAGATTTTAGAGCTGGAGACTAACCTTTCCAGATATGCATATAGCCTTACATCTAATAAAGATGATGCCAAAGATTTAGTACAAGAGACTTTCTTTAAGGCACTTAACAATCAGGAAAAGTTCAACGAACACACCAATATTAAAGCCTGGGTATATACCATAATGAAGAATACCTTTATTAATGACTATCGCAGGCGGACAAAACGGCAGACTTTGTTTAGCGAAGATGTACACGAGTATGTCTTGAATAGCAGGCCTTCCGACCTTGGTCCGGAATCAGACTTCGGATACAGGGAGCTTAACAATGTTGTGAACGAACTGGAGCCTGAATTCCGGATTCCGTTTCAGATGCACGATAATGGTTATAAGTACCAGGAAATTGCAGACGAGCTTGGACTGCATTTGGGAACAGTAAAGAGCAGGATTCACTTTTCTAGGCAGAAGCTGATGGAGAAGCTGAAGTAAAAAATTTCCTCTGAAACAGCAGCATATATATGACACCTATTGTTATACAAGAGTCTGCTATATTAAAAATCGGCCTGAAAAATATAAACTCCTTCCCTCCCCATATTGGAAACCAATCCGGGAGAGTTGTGTTTATTACAGGGAAGTAGAGCATATCTACAACTCTGCCGAAAAGAAATGGTGCATATCCGCCTCCGTCAGGGAAAAGTGTTGCGACTTCCGTAAAGGTGGATTCACTGAAAATAAGTCCGTAAAAGAGGCTGTCAAAAATGTTTCCGATTGCTCCCACAAGAATCAGGGCTGTTCCCACCAGAACGCCTGTAGGGGCGTTAGTGCGGATGAGCTTATTTATATAGTAGATAATGAAAGTTGAAAGTGCAATTCTGAACAGGCTTAGCAGCAATTTCCCCATAGTCCCTCCAAATTGCATTCCAAACGCCATCCCATTGTTTTCAATAAAATAGATCTGAAACCAGTTGCCTAAAACGGGGATACTCTCACCTAAGGTCATATGTGTCTTGACCCAGATCTTTACAATCTGGTCAATTAACAAAATAAGGACTATTAATATGGTTATTTTCTTCCCTTTAGAAAGTTGCATAGAGTTAATCTCTCTTGTTTTTTGCTTCTACACAAAGGGTTGCATGAGGAACCAACAATAGTCTCTCCTTCGGTATCAGTTTACCGGTCTCACGGCATATGCCATAGGATTTGTTCTCAATCCGGATGAGAGCTGCCTCCAACGATTGAATAAACTTAAACTGACGCTGGGCCAGCTGACCTGCCTCCTCTTTTGACAAAGCAGAAGCACCCTCTTCCAATACCTTGAATGTAGGTGATGTATCCTCAGTATCATTACTTGTACTATGTGTTACAGCCGATTTCAGCTGCTGGTACTCAATATGGGCAGCTTCGAGCTTTTGCAAAATGAGCTCTTTGAACATGTGAAGCTCTTCGTCACTGTAACGAACCTTTTCCAATACCTCTTCTTCTGATTTCCCTTTCTTTGTCATATCCCTTTCAATTTAAAAACGCAAAGATAATAATTTATATATTAGGAACAATTTTAATACATAATCTTGCAATCATTTTTAAGCCAGAGTGTAAATGGTTCATCACCAGCTTCTTTAAGAATTTGTTCCATTGGGATTGAGCGTTCTTCAACAGGCACTTTGAGTTGTTCATAGATGAAAGAATCACTGAAACCTGCCCTTTCAGCCGCTTTCTTGTCTGTCGCAAAGTAGATCTTGTCTATATGGGCCCAGTAGGCTGCGGAGAGACACATAGGACAAGGTTCGCAACTCGAGTAGAGTGTGCAGCCGGTAAGGTCGAATGTGTCCAGTTTTTTACAGGCAGCTCTTATAGCATTTACCTCTGCGTGGGCTGTGGGATCATTGTCAACGGTTACGGTATTGACTGCCGAACTTATAACCTCTCCTCCTTTCACAACAACTGCTCCAAACGGTCCACCCGTGGCAGAATTGGCGTTTTCCTTTGCAAGAGCGATAGCTTCGAGCATATATGTGCAATTCTTATCCATATATCTATCCTTATGATAGTTTCTCAACTTTAATGTCGATGGTTCCTTCGTCCCACTCTATAGATGATGCTCCGGGTATGTTTTCCTGTAGCACAATCTTATTAGCAAGTGTTTGGTTACAAATATAATCTGAATAGTCTGACAATGTCTCTTCAATCTCAGGAAGCGGCTGTAAAAGAATTTTTATCTTATCTGTCACTTCAAATTTGCAATCTTTTCTGAGATTCTGGATTCTGTTTACAAGTTCACGGGCAATGCCCTCTCTCCTCAATGATTCACTAACTGTAATATCCAGAGCTAAAGTCAGTTTCCCCTCCACTGCAACCAACCATCCCGGCATATCTTCGGAAGTGATCTCTACATCTTCCGGCATAAGAAGAACATCCCCTGCTGCTAAGTTAATATTAAAGTTATCACTAGCTTCGATTGCCAAAATTTGCTCTTGTGTAAAGTTAAGAAATGCGTTTGAAATTTCTTTCATCTGCTTTCCGTACTTTTTACCCAATGTTTTGAAATTTGGTTTTATTTTTTTGGTTATCAACCCTTTGGTGTCATGAATATACTCTACTTCCTTAACATTTACCTCGCTAAGAACGAGATTTTTGATAAGCTCGAACTGCTCCTGAATTTTAGGGTCTAGGACAGGAATAAGTATTTTAGCCAAAGGCTGACGAACTTTGATGCTTACCCTCCTTCTGAGTGCCAGAATCATGGATGATGCATGCTGAGCCAGCTCCATTCTCTCTTCCAGATCTTTGTCTATTACAGTATGGTCCGGCACAGGCATCAATACAAGGTGAACCGAATTTTCTTCATATTTTTTTGAAACCTTATTCAGGTCGGTAAACAGTCTGTCCATAAAAAACGGAGCAATAGGCGCAGAGAGTACCGCTATAGTTTCCAGACAATTGTAAAGTGTCTGGTATGCAGATATTTTATCTGAATCCATCTCCCCACCCCAGAATCTTTTTCTATTGAGACGTACATACCAGTTACTTAGGTTGTCTCCCACAAAATTCTGTATTTTCCTTCCGGCACTTGTAACATCATAATTTTCATATGCATCTTCAACCTCCATAATAAGTGTATTGAGCAAAGAAATTATCCATCTGTCTATCTCCGGACGTTGCCCGACAGGTATCTGAGGTTGGTGGTTTGTGAATTTATCTACATTGGCATAGAGGGCAAAAAACGAATATGTATTGTAGAGAGTCCCGAAAAATTTACGACGCACTTCGTCTACACCGTTCAGATCGAACTTGAGATTGTCCCATGGCTGTGCATTTGTGAGCATGTACCAACGAGTTGCATCTGCACCATACTCGTTAAGAGTAGAGAAAGGGTCAACTGCGTTTCCAATACGCTTGCTCATTTTGTTTCCATCTTTATCCAGAACCAAACCGTTTGATATCACTGTTTTAAACGCAACTTTATCGCTAACCATAGTAGCTATGGCGTGAAGTGTAAAGAACCAACCTCGTGTCTGGTCCACACCTTCTGCAATAAAATCTCCTGTGTGCCCGAACTCCTCTGTACCCAGCTTTTCAAGACCCATCTGGGCAAATGGCATTGCCCCGGAGTCAAACCAAACATCTATGAGGTCTGTCTCCCTTTTCATCCTATTTCCTTTGGGAGATGCCAGTATAAAGTTGTCTACATACGGACGGTGAAGATCTATCTTTTCATAGTTTTTCTTGCTGAAATTATTGGGATTAAACCCTTTGTCTTTAAGCGGATTTGAGCTCATAAAGCCGGCTTCTACAGATTTTTCCAGTTCATTGTATAGCTCTGCTGCAGACCCTATTATCATCTCTTCTTTACCATCCTCGCTCCTCCAGACAGGCAGCGGTGTTCCCCAGAATCTACTTCTGGAGAGATTCCAGTCCTGCAAATTTTCGAGCCACTTGCCAAAACGGCCACTGCCTGTAGCTTCCGGTTTCCAGTTGATAGTCTTGTTCAGTTCTATCATTCTCTCCTGAACGGCTGTGGTTTTAATAAACCAGGAGTCCAAAGGGTAGTACAAAACGGGTTTATCTGTTCTCCAGCAGTGCGGGTATGAATGGATATGTTTCTCTATTTTGAACGCCAGCCCCTGTTGTTTGAGCATCACAGATAAATCTATATCTAATGTGGTATCATTTTCAGAGAGAGTGGGGTCATATGCGTTCTTCACAAATCTGCCGGCATACTCGCTGTATAGTTCTGCATTTATGTTCTCTTTCACAAACTGAGCATCCAGATCTTCCAGCTTGTAGAACTTCCCTGTTCTGTCTACCATTGCCTGCAGTTGCCCATCCTTATCCTTAACCATAAGTGGCGGTACATTGTTGGCTTTGGCTACCCTGTCGTCATCGGCTCCGAAAGTGGGTGCTATGTGTACAATACCTGTACCATCGGATGTTGTTACAAACTCTCCGGGAATAACCCTGAAGCTGTTTTTGCCCGGGTATACCCAAGGAATCAGCTGTTCGTATTCGATGCCGCAAAGTTTATCCCCTTTTATACTCTTTGCCGGATTGTTATTTGTCCCCCCTACTCTCTTGAACGGTATTAGCTTATCGCCCGGTTTGTACTCTTCTATTGCAATACCTTCGGCTTTTTGGTTAAATTGAGAATAGAGCAGATCTTCTGCAAGTATATATACGGTTGGTTCGTGGGTATATGGATTAAACGATATTACCTTTATGTAATTTATGTTTGTTCCCACACATAGTGCTGTGTTTGAAGGCAATGTCCACGGCGTGGTTGTCCATGCCAGAAAACAGAGCGGTAACTCCTTACCATTCAGACTTTCGCCTTGGAAGAGCCATTCAGAGGCACTGTTTTTTATAATCTTGAACTGTGCCACACAGGTAGTGTCCTTGACATCGCGGTAGCATCCGGGCTGGTTAAGTTCGTGTGTGCTCAATCCGGTTCCGGCTGCGGGGGAGAATGGCTGTATGGAGTATCCTTTATACAGTAATCCTTTCTTGTAAATATCTTTCAACAAATACCAAAGAGTCTCTATATAGCGGTTATCATATGTGATGTAAGGATTTTTCATGTCTATCCAATAACCCATCAATTCTGTAAGGGATTCCCACTCCCGAGTGTACTTCATTACCTCCTTGCGGCAGGCAGCATTGTACTCTTCAACGGAGATGCTCTTCCCTATATCTTCTTTGGTAATACCGAGCATCTTTTCTACTCCCAGCTCAACAGGAAGCCCGTGAGTATCCCACCCCGCCTTCCTCTCTACAAGATATCCCTTTTGGGTTTTGTATCTGCAGAATACATCCTTGATTGCCCTTGCCATTACGTGGTGAATTCCGGGCATTCCGTTTGCCGATGGTGGCCCTTCCAAAAAGATAAATTTATCTGCCCCCTCCCTCCGGGAAATAGTTTGTGCAAAACAGTGTTCTCTGTTCCATTTCTCCAATATAGAGCGATTTATCTCTACTAAATCCAAATTTTTGTACTCGGCAAACTTCATCTTAGTTTCAATTTTGAATTTGCAAAGATACGATTATTCACTACTTTTGAAAAAAATTGATTATGGGTGCTTCACTAAGTGTAGTAGATATTATTTTGATCATACTTTTTGTGCCGGCTGTTATTGGTGGAATACGAAAGGGATTTATAAGACAAATCGCTGGTTTGATTGCACTTATCCTTGGCATCTGGGCTGGTATCCACTTCTGTTTCTTCGTAGCCGAAAAGCTTAGGATTTGGCTGGACTCCACCTCTTCACTTATAAATATTTTGTCTTTTGCCGTTATTTTTGGCACCATTCTTATAATTGTCCCACTAATAGGGAGATTGGTTTCGGAAGTTATTAAGCTGGCTCTTTTGGGGTGGGTTGATAAAATTTTAGGAGTTATTTTTTCCATTATTAAAACCGCATTTATTATTAGTATTGTCATTTACCTTTTAAACTCTCTGGATGGGTTGTGGAATTTTCTTCCAGAAAAAGAGCTGGCTGAATCTAATTTTTATTCAATAATTGAAAAGCTGGCACCTAAAGTTTTTCCATATCTAAAGGAATTACAGAGTATTACTTTTAATATCTGATTCTGATTTCTTTAGTTATAATTTTTGATTTGTCAATTTTCTGTCATTTATCTCAAAATTTTCATCTTTTTACCTTTTAGCACCCGCTGAACCTTTTGTCTTAATAAATTTGTTTCAGAAAGGGGGCTGAATGTGGGAGTTGATGATCTTTGGGGCAAGATCAGGTGTGGTTTGGATATTCGCTCCCTTTCTTTGTTAATTAAGCGATAATTGAGGAGGTTGTAATAAAAAAAAATATAACTTTGTCAATTATGAAAATTTATTACAAGTTTCCAATTATATTACTCCTGTTAATCCCGCTGACCCTCTCGGCACAGAAGAGGTGGAGTCTGGAGGAGTGCATAAAGTATGCGTGGGATAATAACCTGAGCATTAAACAACAAGAGATTACTGTAGAGCAGAGTGAGAACAATGTATTGCAGTCCAAACTCCGGTACCTTCCTTCGTTAAATGCTTCACTAAGCCACAGTATGAACTGGGGGCGTTCTGTAAATATGCAAGATCTGCAGATTATAGAGAATAAGCTCAGTCAAAGTACCAGTACATCTCTGAGTGCCTCTGTAAATTTGTTTGAGGGGCTGCAGAAAAGTAACGATCTTAAAAGTAAAAAGGTTGTGCGTGAGATATCCGTTCAGGAGGTAAGCAGAATAAAGAACCAGATCTCTATTGAGATTTCCAGGGCTTACCTTCAAATTCTGCTTTCAAAAGAGATACTGCAGACAGCCGTTCAGAGTCTGGAAAGTGTAAAACAACAGGCCGAGAGAACCGGCAAACTTGTAAATGCAGGAAGCATAGCATACAGCTCTCTTCTTGAAATTGAAGCTCAACTTGCAACGGAGAGGGTGCAGGTTGTAAATGCGCAGAACCAGGTTAACAACTCTGTTTTGGCTCTTAAACAACTGCTGGATCTTACAAGGGAGACCGATTTTGATGTAGAGAGTCCGAATTTGGATTTTATGATAGATTCCTTTGCAGGAGAATCGGTTGAACAACTGTTTGAGCAATCAAAGACTCTGCCTCAAATAAAAAGTGCAGATCTTAATTACAAAAACTCTAACCTTCAACTGGCAATTGCCAAGGGGGCAAGTTATCCCACCATATCGTTCTCAGCCGGTTACGGGACATATTACAGTGACAGCAAGGAGGATAAGTTCATGGACCAGTTCGACGATAACCGGAATCCGTCTATAGGCTTCGGTCTCCGTATCCCGGTATTTAATAACTGGCAATCCAATACTGCCATCAGAAACGCTCGTTTAGGTGTGCGTAAGGCAGAAATTGATGTCCGTAACACAGAACAGGTTCTCTATAAAGAGATTCAGCAGGCCAACAGTGATGCTTTGGGTTATTACGAGAAGTATAAGGCAAGCCTGCAGAATGTAAAGGCAATGGAGGAGTCCTTCAGATATGTTCAGCAAAAATTTGATTTGGGGGTACTTAATGCTACCGACTATACTGTTGCCAAGGCTAACTTGTTCAAAGCTCAGTCTGATCTTTATCAGGCTAAGTATCAGTATGTTTTCCAACTCAAAATTCTTGATTTTTACAAAGGAATCCCTATAACTCTTTAGGTGGGTACTCTTTAACAAATTATACAAAATGAATATTAAGAAAAACATTAAATGGATTTTGCTTTTTGCCGTTGTTTTGATTGTAGTTATGATTATTTATGGCAGTAAAAACAAAAAGGATGCGATAACTGTTACTACAGAAACTGTTTCTAAAAGAACTATCACAGAGGTGATTCCTGCCAACGGAAAGATAAAACCTGTGGTTGAGGTCAAGATAAGTCCGGATGTCTCCGGAGAAATTGTTGAACTTAACTTTAAAGAGGGCGATCCTATTAAAAAGGGTGATCTTATAATTAAGATTAAACAAGATGTGTATATCTCAATGAGAGACAGGGCAGAAGCATCACTTAATTCAATTAAGGCTCAGCTCACCCAGCAAATGGCTCAATACAACCAAATTGAGCTTAACTATCAGAGAAATAAAACTTTATTTGAACAGAAAGCTATTTCTGAATCTGAATATGAAACAGCTCTTTCTCAATATGAGGTTGCAAAGGAGCAGATGAAGGCTGCCGAATTTAATGTTAAGAGCGCAAATGCCGCTCTTAAAGAGGCTCAGGAAAATCTTATCAAAACCACTATTTATGCTCCTATGGATGGTATAATCTCAAAGATGAGCGTTGAGAGAGGAGAGAGAGTAGTTGGTACCAGCCAGATGGCAGGAACGGAGATGTTAAGGATTGCAAATTTCGAGGATATGGAGGTGTTGGTAGATGTAAATGAAAACGATATTATCCGGATTAAGCCTAATGACACCACTACAATTGAGGTAGATGCCTATCCGGACAGAAAGTTCACTGGCATAGTTACACAAATTGCAAACTCTGCAAAAAATATCGGTTCAACCATTGAGCAGGTAACAAATTTCGAGGTGAAGGTATATATTCTTCCTGAATCCTATTCGGACCTTATAAAAGATGGAGTAAACCCTTTCAGACCTGGAATGTCTGCATCTGTATCAATCCAGACTGATAAAAGGAGTGATATTCTAACCATTCCTATTCAGGCTATAACAACCAGGTCAGATTTGTTGTCTGATTCTACAAAAAAAGCATTGGGTGGCAACGAAGCTGTGGAACAGGTATTTATAGTAAAGGGTGATACTCTCGAGGTGAGGAAAATTACTACTGGAATCCAGGATTTAAGCAATATCGAGGTGTCAACCGGAATAAAAGAGGGAGAGGTTGTTGTTACAGGTCCTTATGCAACTATTAATAAGGCTCTTAAAAGTGGGACAAAGGTAAAACTCGAGAGTGAAACAGATAAGGATAAGGCAAAAAAAGAGGTTAAGGTGAATGAGTAATATATCAGATCCACTCTTGTTGCTTATCGAAACAAGTACTGAGATATGCTCTGTGGCACTCAGCAGAGGGGAGGATATTGTTTCGTACAGGGTTGTGGACGAACCCAAATCTCACGCAAGGATTATTGCTCTGTTGGTGGAAGAGGTTCTAAAAGAGGGTGGTCTCTCTGTTGATGACTGCAATGCTGTGGTTGTAAGCGAGGGCCCCGGTTCCTATACCGGTTTAAGGGTAGGCGTTTCAATAGCAAAGGGAATATGCTACGGTGCCGGTAAACCGTTGATTGCTGTCAGCTCCCTTGAACTACTCGCACGGCTTGCTATTTCAAACGGAAAGGGTATTTCCGCCGATACTCTTTTTGTTCCTATGATAGACGCCAGGAGAATGGAGGTTTATACAGCAAAATTTGATGCTGTTTGTAACCAAACTTCAAATACCGAGGCTGTAATTCTTGATGAGAGCAACTTCTCGGAAGAGTTATCGAAAGGGGTTGTTGTATTTATAGGTGATGGAGCGAAAAAGTTCAAGGATATTGTTAACAACCCGAATGCCCAATTCAGGCTAATTGGTGCAGATGCCAGAGGAATGGTTAAACCTGCTCTCGAGAAATTCAAATCCGGAAAATTTGAGGATGTGGCCTATTTTGAGCCATTCTATTTAAAGGATTTTGTCGCCGGAGTGACAAGAAGGAGACTGTTATAACAGTTATTTTGCCAGATTGGAAATTATTTTCTCCAGTTGTGAATCAAAAATATTTTTGGCAACAATGTTTCCGCTTTTATCTATAACAAAGAGTGCCGGAACCTGATTTACATTATAGGTTTTAACCGCCATAGAATTGGCACCCTTGCCATCGCAAACACTTATCCAGGGCAGCATTTGATCTTCCACTGCTATGGCCCAGGCCGTTTTATCTACATCTACCGAAACCTGAAATATCTCGACTCCTCTTGAATTGTATTTGTCATACAATCGCAACAGATCCTGGTTGAACATCTTCTGCCGGACATCTGTCACGCTCCAGAATGATAAGATAATAATCTTCCCGGAAAGGTCGGAAAGCGATCTCATTTTTGCCTTTTGGTCTGGAAGGCTTATATCCGGGAACCCTGTTTCCGATGCATCCAGTATCTTTGAGTTAAACATATCCGATTTTTCCCGGTAAGAGATTTGATCCAGAAGTCTTGAAACGTATATAGAACCCGGATATTTGACCTTGAGAGAATCGTACACACGTTGGAAAAGTAAAACATCCCTGACATCTGCAAAAAGTGGAAAGTTGTTTGGAAATTTCAGATACAGAAGTGTGATATTTGTAATGGAATTAGGGTGTGTATAGAGATGTTTTATAGAATATTGTTTCTGTTTGACATAAAGTGCGCCAAGTTCATAATTCAGTGCTCTTTGTTTGGCTGTATCACCAGAGGTTACAGCACTGTCCAGAACATTTGTAAGAGAGTCAAACTGAGTATTGACTCTTACGGTTTTCCTCTCCAGATCTGTAAGCAGCACAGATTCTTCCGAACCCTCAACAATAGTTTTGGTGCCAAGAGTATCTGTTTTGAATTTTACCTTGTCGCCAGGAATAAGTACAAGTGAGGCCACTTTGGTCTGGTTGTAATAAAGATAGTAGAAATTTGGTGATTTGTCTTTCAACTTTAGGGTATAATCTATCTTACCATCTTCAATTTTGATGGTGTCAACCACCTTTTGGTTGTTTAGCTCCAAAACCTTCAAAACAAGATTCCCTTCGGTGGTTCCTTCAACTATTCCTTGAATTGTTGCCTTGTTTGAAGTACAGGATAAAGCTGTTACAACGGCAATAGCAGATAGAAAAAATTTCTTCATCAATTTTTTATTTTATGTTAGCAGAAATCATATTAGCTATGGAGGCCATCTCCTGGCTCTCCAGCTTTAGTTTGCCTCTTTTAAAATCCAGATCGCCCTCGTTGTTTATCGGAACAAGATGTATATGGGCATGGGGTACCTCCAGACCGAGAACTGCCACCGCAACTCTTTTGCAGGGAACCGCAGTTTTGATAGCTTTTGCGACTACCTGAGCAAATGCAAAAAGAGAAGAGAAGTCCTCGCTCTTCATATCAAAAATATAGTCACACTCATCTTTGGGAATAACAAGAGTGTGGCCCTTGGTGATCGGATTTATGTCTAAAAAAGCATAGAATTTATCGCTTTCGGCTACTTTGTAGGAAGGTATCTCACCCTTAACTATTTTGGAAAAAATTGTTGCCATGCTATTTTGAAATTTCAAGAATTTCGAATTTAACAACCCCCGAAGGAACCCGTACTTCAACAACATCTCCTTTACTCCTGCCTATCAAAGCCTTTCCGATTGGTGTTGCAGCAGCAAGCTTGCCTTCTCTGAGGTTGGCTTCGGATTCTCCTACGAGAGTATATTCTACAGTTGTATTATTACTTAAGTTTTTCAATTTCACCTTGTTCATAATCTGGATATGAGTAGTATTTATCCTGGATTCATCAATGATTCTGGCATTTGCAATCATATCCTCCAGCTTGGCAATTTTCATCTCCAACAGACCTTGTGCCTCTTTTGCTGCATCGTATTCTGCATTTTCGGACAAATCTCCCTTATCTCTGGCCTCTGCAATTTGTCTTGAAATGCCCGGGCGTTCGACGGTTACTAATTGTTGGTGCTCTGCCTTGAGTTTCTCTAAACCCTCAAGGGTTAAGTAATGTATTTTTGACATAATATGAAAAATTAAAAAGAATCCCGCGTATTACAGGACTCTTTGTTACAAAGATAATAAATAATCTTAAATAATCAAACTAATCTATCTTAATTTAATCCCATTGGCCGGAAGATAAATTAATGAATTTGTTCTGTCCTTCCGGAGTTGAGTTTTGAGATCTTCCAGCGA
>Ga0172381_10005837_pt1 | contig 12412 bp, 11 predicted proteins | sample Leawel6488metaG_FD_119754 | JGI IMG/M metagenome (GOLD analysis project Ga0172381, IMG submission 119754) | Leachate microbial communities from a municipal landfill in Southern Ontario, Canada - Leachate well 64-88 metaG | ecosystem: Engineered > Solid waste > Landfill > Unclassified | place...
GCCGGATTTTTTGTTTCTTTTTCACTGAAAAATCCTCTTAGGATCAAGGGCACTAAACACTGTGGAAGTATATCAAAAGAATATATACCCAAGCATGCAGATGTCAAAGCCGCGTCTCTCATCCCGAATTGGCCGGTTTGCAGGATCAACCCTACGATAGTCTCCCTTAAAACGAAAAACATGATCCCGATAGGCAAAGCCAAGTAAAGAATTTGGCGGAAAGCCAAGGAAAAATTTTCATAAAATTCTTCTTTTTCCCCTTCAACCCAATTTTGGGCAAGTTTTGGAAAAACGGCTGTGGCTAAGGAAACGCCGAGAATGCCGATCGGCAGAAAAGAAAGGTTGAAAGAAAGATTAAAGATCGCTACAGCGCCAAGACTGATGCCCGAAGAAATAGCCGCGATGACCATAAAATTGATCTGATTGAGAGAAGCGGCCAAAGATCGAAAAAGAGTCAAATTGACTATTTTTAAAACCGCTGGATGTTTTAGATCAAATAACGGGCGATACTTGAAACCGCAGCTTATGGTGGCCGGAACTTGAACCAGCAAATGCGCCGCCGCGCCTAAAACCACTCCCAAGCCAACCCCGAATATGCCGAATTTTGGAGATAGGAAAATAACGCCAAAAATTATGCCTAAATTATAAAGAAGCGGAGCCAAAGAGTAAGCCAAAAATTTATTGAAATATTGCAGGACCGAAGAGAAGAAGGAAGACAACCCAAAAAACAAAGGACTTAAAAGCATCAACCTGGTCAAAGCAACGGTTTTAGTTTGAGCCTCTAAATCAAAACCTGGAACGATCAATTTGATGAATTGAGAAGCGAAAACAAAAAGAATTGCTATCAAAATGAATGTAAAAAATAAAAACGAATTTAAAACATAATTAGACATTCGCCAGGCTTCGTCTTTATCCTTGGTGTAATGCTCGGCAAAAACAGGCAAGAAAGCAACCACAATACTGCCGGCAAAAAGAATATTGTAAATAAAATCAGGTATGCGGAAAGCGGCGTAATAGATGCTCAGATCAAGGCCGGCTCCGAAAGTTCCGGCCAGCAAACGGTCCCGAAAAAGACCCAAAAGCTGGCTCAAAAAAACAGCTATGGCCAAAATAACCGTAGCCTGGCTGACGCTTTTAGACGAAGAATTAAACGCATTTTTCAAAACCATAATAATATTTTAACCTTTTCTGCAATAATTAAAAAGGGAACCGATCTATTTAAAAATCCATAGACGACTATGGATTTGAAAAAGATGCCAAGCAGGCAATAAGCCGAATTCTGTATCACCCGCCATAGCTCCAAAAGGAGCGAAGGCGGGTATCGCCCGCCATAACCAAAGGCTACGGCGAGGCGAAGCGATCATCTATCTGGGCCGAAAATTGCTCTTCGGCTCTAGCGAGCCACTTTTCTTTGGATGCTTGCGCACCCAAGTTTGCTCTTGCACCCGAGTAAGGATTTAGCCGTTGCACCCCTATATCGCTATAGGAATATCCCCGCCCTCTATGCTCGTTGAATCAATAAAATGCTGAGATACAGTTAATGCCGTATTCTACAGCAAGTCTTATTCCACGGGCTTAGAGGGCGGGGCTGTCCAGCCTTTCGGCCAGACACGTCACTGTTCGCACCTCGATCCTTACGGATGAAGGGTGTTGCCCTCTACTTTTAATTCCGCATTTTGCGGGACTGGGTGTTCGGACTTTCCTCACCATTTTCCTCGCGGAAAACGGCGCGATCGCCTGCCTGCTTGGCCTTAAAATTATAAAATAATTTAAAAAATTTGGCAAGAAAAATTGCCAGAAAAAATTTGGCAAAAAATTATCAAAAACTCTGCTTTTAACGATTTTTAAAAGACAGTTCGCGAAAACAGCCGGTGCCGATCTTCTTGATCTTACCCGAACATCTTTTTTCAACGATCTCCTCAAGCTCCATTCCTTTTAAGGTCCATTCCAAAAGCATCAAAGGAAATTCATGAGAAATTATAATAAGAGTCTTATTTTTGTATTTCTTATCCAAATCAGCCAAACATTCATAAGCTCTTTTTTGGACATCAGAAAGGCTTTCGCCATTGGGCAAAACGGCGTTTGCCAAATCGTCTTGGTCGCATAGATAGCTCCATATCTTATCAGAGTTGCGGCCCTTCAAATCCCCTACGTCAAATTCGCGCAGCCGTTTGTCAAAAATAATCTTAGCTCCAATAATGCGGCTGGCAATTTCTGCCGTTTCCCTGGCTCTTTCTACGTCCGACGCCACTATTAGATCGATCCCTTCTTTTTTGAGTTTTTGGGCGCTGGCAGAAACTTCTTCCCGCCCCTCTATGGTCAAACCGCAATTTTCATCTTTTGCCGGCCGGCCGGCAGCTTTTTCAATTTGGACATTGGAATAGCCGTGGCGAAGAACAAAATAACGGTTCTGGAAAAATTTTTTCAGGCGCAGGGCTTTTGGATTCTTTACCATTTTGCTTTATGCAATCCCAGCATATAGCCCCACCGGTTGATCAACAGATGAAGAAAAAAGGTTGAGACGAATAATATGGTCCAAATGATCCAGCTAAAATGGACATAAGGCTGTAAAAAAATAAAACTGCCGATCACATAGTTGGTTTGATCCCAAGGCATGAAAGCTTCTCCCGGTTTCAAGTCTATGCGCCGCTTAATGAAAGCCGCTCCCAAATCTCCGGCCATAGCGCCAGCCGACATTAAGATACCCAGAGAAAACAAATTAAAACCGCCGTAATCCACTAAAGAAATTTTTTGAAAAAGTTTAAAATTGGATTCCAGCCAGCCTTGGACCAAAACCGCAACTGTTCCAACCATGATAGCGCAAATCACGCCGCGCCAAGTCTTGTGATCGCCGAACAAATAATGGTTTCGCAATTTAAAACCAAAATCCACCGGCGTATTGAAATTGCGGAGAAAAGGAAGATTTTTTACCAGCGGCGGGGTCATATTGGCCAAGTAGATCGGCAGGAAAAAATAAAGGCAGGAAAAAATAAAAAAGAGGAAAGAAAATACTGCAATCATTATTTTTTATTATCTTTTATTGCTAACAAAAGTCAAACCGCCCTAAAAATGATAAAAATCTCCAATGTTAAAAAAGCAATAAAATTTATTCTTCCGCTCTTTTGATATCCCCTTCAATATCGGTGAAAAGATTTTTAACCTCTTTCATATCGAGCCTATAATTTTTATCCGCAACTATATTATCGCGCAAATTGGAAAGACGAAGAATGTTCCCTCTGTCGAACATAAAATCTTTATCCGATCGGGCTGAGTCAAGCTGAGCGGCTAAACTTCCCCCATTCCAGTCCCTTTGAGCTAAAAAATCGGAAAACAAAGCATAAGCCTCAAGAACAGCCAGCTTATATTCCGGCTCAAGGTCATTTTTCAAAAGTTGGCAAGCCTTCTTCCATGTTTTCTTGAATTTTGTATCGGAAGCTTTTTTGAAATTGTTGAAAAATAAAAGATCGGAGTACTTCTGTTTTTCGCTCAAAATATCACCGGGCGCTTTATGAATAAAATAAGAGATCGCCCCGGCAAAAAAAATAGAAAGCAAAATAAAAATTATTTTGAATGGCAAAAGAAAGCCTTGAACCGGCGAAGAATTCAAATACGAGATTATTTCTTGAAAAACCATTTTACTTTTATTGGGGCAATCATCCAAATTATAAAATTTATTTTTTAATTTATTTTTTCGAAAGCGGCGGCGGCCTGGAACATCTTTTTTTCTTCAAAGGGTTTAGCGATAAGCTGCATCCCCACCGGCAATCTGCCAGACGGCAGATCCACCCATCCCGCAGGCAAGGATAAAGCTCCTACGCCGGCTAGATTGATAGAAATCGTATAAATATCGGACAGATACATTGAAAGAGGATCATCCATTTTTTCGCCGATCTTAAAAGGCAAAGTAGGAGAAACCGGAGTTAATAAGATATCCGCCTGGCTCAAAGCTTTTTCAAAATCATTCTTGATCAAGGTCCTTACCTTTTGAGCCCTTTTATAGTAAGCATCATAATAGCCTGAAGACAAAACATAGGTTCCCAACATAATACGGCGCTTCACTTCGCTGCCGAAATATTTCTCACGGCTTTTTATATAAACCTCTAAAAGATCTTTTACTTCAGGATTATTAACCTCGGAAGATCCGTATTTGATGCCGTCATATCTGGCTAAATTAGCGCTGGCTTCGGCCGTTGCGATTATATAATAGCAAGGCAAAGCGTATTCGGTATGAGGCAAAGAGACCTCGACAATTTTTGCCCCCATTTCCTCGTATTTTTCAATCGCGTCTTTAATGGTTTTTTCGACATCTTTATCCATTCCTGCCACAAAATATTCTTTAGGGACGCCGATCTTTAAATTTTTTAGATCGAATTCTTCCTGGCTTTCCGATGCGTCTAAGGAAGTTGAATCAAGAGGGTCGCGGCCCTTGATCGCATCAAAAACGATCCGGCAGTCTTCGGAATTTCTGGCGAACGGGCCGATCTGATCCAAGGAAGAAGCAAAAGCCATGGCCCCATAGCGCGAAACAGCCCCATAAGTGGGTTTCAATCCAACTACGCCGCAAAAAGAAGCGGGCTGTCTTATTGATCCGCCAGTATCCGATCCCAAGGCAAATTTGCAAAAACCAGCGGCAGTTGCCGCGGCCGAACCGCCGGACGATCCTCCCGGAACGCGGCTGGTATCGCGAGGATTCTTGGTAACGAAAAAGGCGGAATTTTCGGTGGAAGAGCCCATGGCAAATTCATCCATATTTGTTTTGCCTAGAATAACCGCTCCTTGGTCTTTTAGTTTTTTTACAACCGTGGCATCGTAAGGAGCCGTATAATTTTCCAAAATTTTAGAAGCTGAAGTGCATTTTATCCCATCGATCAAAATATTATCTTTGATCGCGCAGGGAATTCCCCCCAGCAGCGGCAATTCTTCTTTTTCTTTAGCAATGATCTCGTCCGCCATCCTAGCTTGCTTTAATGCAAGATCTTCGGTGATCGTGATAAACGATCTTATATCGCCGTCTTCTTTTTTGATCTTATCTAAAAAAAACTTAGCCAATTCCACGGCGGAAATTTTTTTATCAACTAATTCCTGATGAAGCTGCTGGATAGAAAGTTTGTCCGGTTCCATATTAAAAAACTGATTTTGATTTCAAATAATCTCCCTTAGATTCCGGGGCGGCTTCCAACAATTTTTTATTATCATTGATCCTTGTCCCCTGCTGATTAAAATTATCATCGCTGAAAATGTTAGAGATCTTTACTGAATGGGACATCGGCTCAACGCCTTCAACATCGGCTTTTTCCAAGGTTTCCACATATTCCAAAATAGCGGAAAATTCTTTTTGAAATTTTTCCAATTGGCTTTCTGAAAAATCCAATCGGGATAATTTTGCGATATGTTTTATTTCTTCTTCGGAAACCATTTTTTGTGAATTTCTAATTATTAATTTTAAATTTTTATTAAATTTCTAATTCCGCCAGCTGGCGGAATAATTTCTAAACATTACTAACAGGACGGATTAGTTTAAAAATTGTAAAATTGAAAATTGAATGAAAATTAGGAATTCCTGCCTGCCGGCAGGCAGGGAAAATTGAAAATTCGCTATTTCGGGACTTCCAATTCTTCTATCTCGGCTAAGACATTATAAAATTCGTCCAAATTCTCAAGAACCACTCCCGCTCCGCGCACTACCGATGTCATAGGATCTTCAATGATCATTGTAGGGATCTTTGTTTCTTTAGCGATCAATTTATCCAGACCCCTCAATAAAGCGCCGCCGCCGGACATAAAAATCCCTTTTTTCATTACATCAGAAATAAGCTCCGGAGGAGTAAGCTCTATGGTTTCTTTTACTTCGGAAATTATCTGTTTGACTGATTTTTCTAAAGCCCGGCGGACATCGGATTGAGTTATTACAACTTCCTCGGGCAAGCCGGTTACTAAATTACGGCCGCGCATGGAAATTTCCTTAGGCAAATCTTTTCCGCTCGAAGAAACAGCATCAGCGCAAACCGAACCGATACTAACCTTGATATGTTCAGCAGTCCTTGGACCGATCAAAAGCTTATATTCCTCTTGGGAAAAATTGACTATGTCTTCATCAAATCTATTGCCAGCCACTCTCAAACTTTTAGAAACTACTATTCCTCCCAAAGAAACTACAGCCACCTCGGCTGTGCCTCCTCCAATATCCACGATAAAATTTCCAGACGCTTCCTGCACCGGCAAATGAGCTCCGATGGCCGCGGCCATCGGTTCTTCGATCAAAAAAACTTCGCGGGCGCCGGCCGACTTAGCCGCGTCCTTTACCGCCTTTTTTTCGACCTCGGTTACGCCGCAGGGAACGCCGATCACTGCGCGGCAAAAAGGAGACAAAGAAAATCCTTTTTGGCGGCTGCGTTCTATCAGATACCTTAACATTTGTTCCGTTACCTCAAAATCGGAAATAACTCCTCCGACCAACGGCTTGCTGGCAACAATATGCCCGGGAGTGCGGCCAACCATTTTTTCGGCTTCGCGCCCAATGGCCAGCACCTGCCCTGTTTTTTTATTAATAGCAACCACTGAAGGCTCGCTTAAAATAATGCCGCGGCCTTTAACATAAACCAAACAATTGGCTGTGCCCAGATCAATAGCGATATCATGGACAAACTTTCCTTTTATCAGATTGAACATTTTCGAGTTGAACATAATGGGTAATTGTAACAAAATTTCTCTTGGTTGTTAATATTTTAGTAAGCTTGGGCGAAAATCCATTGGTTTTTAGCCGGTTTGCCGCAATAAACGCAGATGCCTTCGGACTGGCCCTCCTTCGCTGAAGCTACGGCGGGCGAAGCGGACGAAGGCAAACCGTGCCTATCGGCAGGCAGGCACCTTGTCGTCGCTTTGGTTTCTTCTTTTATTTTTGCTTCGCAAACCGGATCTTCGCACCACCACGCTTTTATAAATCCTTTCGGTCCGGCCATTATTTTTTTAAATTCATCGTAATTTTCGACTTCACGCGTATTCTCTAAAAGATAGCTGTTACTTCTTTGCAAAAGTTCGGCCTGAATCTGCGCTAATTCTTTTCCGACATCCTCTTTTAAATCTTTTAGATCAACTGATCTTTTTTGTCCATCTATCCTTCGGACCAATGTCGCTTTCCCCGCCTCCAATTCTTTGGGGCCGATCTCGATCCTTAAGGGCACTCCTTTCAGTTCCCACTCGTTGAATTTCCATCCCATAGAGTAGCCTTCTCTCGCATCTAACTCAACCCGGCAATTTTTCAGATCTTCTTCTTTTAGTTCTTGGCATTTTTTAACCACTGCCGCATCGCCGTCTTTGCCGCGGAGCACCGGTATTATCACGACCTGGATCGGAGCCAAAGCCGGAGGCAAAACCAATCCGGAATCGTCGCCATGCGCCATTATCAAAGCAGCGATACTGCGGGTTGAAAAACCCCAAGAAGTCTGCCAAGGAAAAGCTTTTTTCCCTTCTTGGTCAGAAAACTCTATGTTGAAAGACTTAGCAAATCTTTGGCCTAAGTTGTGGGAAGTGGCGCTCTGTAAAACCATACCGGAAGGCATAAGAGTCTCAAAGGTAGTGGTTGCATCGGCTCCCGGAAATTTCTCGCTTTCAGACTTCCGGCCAGCTATCCCGTCAACTGCAAAATAATCGCGGTACATATTTTTATAAGTCTCCATCGCCCAATCCACTTGCTCTTGCGCCTCCTCGCTGGAAGCGTGGACCGTATGCCCCTCTTGCCAAAGAAACTCGATATTGCGGATAAAAAATCTTGGCCTTTTTTCCCAGCGGACGACATTGCACCATTGGTTGACTTTGTAAGGCAAATCTCGCCAGGAGCTTATCCAATTGGAGAACATAGAATACATTATCGTTTCCGAGGTCGGACGCACGATAAGCTTTTCTTCCAGCTCTTTCCCTCCGCCGACCGTTACCACGGCCAGCTCCGGCGAAAAACCTTTGATATGCTCCTTTTCCTTGTTTAAAAAACTTTCCGGAATAAAAAGCGGGAAATAAGCGTTTTTGACGCCGTTGGCTTTTATTTTTTCATCCAAAACTTTTTGGATCAATTCCCAAATGGCATAGCCGTAAGGCTTAAAAACCATACAGCCTTTCACTGGAGCATAATCGGCTAAACCGGATTTCAAAATGACATCAGTATACCATTCGGAAAAATCTTCTGATTTTTTGGCCAATTGTTTTTTCTCGAATATTTTTTCTGCCATATCTATTTGAATATTATGTCTTTAAAGACCCAGAAATCTTTCAGCGTGATCAATATCGCCAAGCCGATCAGAACTAACGCTCCGGCCTGTTCGATCTTGTACTGCATCGCTAAAGTAAATCTCTTCTTATCGATCGCCTGCAAAAAGATAAAAACAATCTTGCCTCCGTCAAAAGCCGGGATCGGCAAAATATTAGTGGTGGCAAGGGCCAAAGAAATGATCCCGCAAAGATTAAGCATTTCAAACCAGCCCTGGTTTATTATAATTTTTGTTGCGGCAAAGATCCCGACCGGACCGACAAAAGAAACTCCTAAAAGGCTGGCGTCTTTTTCCACGAAAGAAGATTTGATGATCCGGCCGATCGTAGAAAAAGAAAAATCGGTAATGTTATAAGAGTGCAAGAAGCCAACGCTTATTTTTTCAAAGGGTTCCTTATAAGAGATCAAAGCGGTATCGGCCAATGCTACTCCCAAAGCCTGCTTTGTCCCGTCGTCTTTGCCAAGCTTCAATTTTACCGATCTTTCTTGCCCGCTTTTCGTATTTTTTAAATTCAACGATATTTCTTTTTCCTGGTTCTTGCTGATAAAATCCATAAAATCCGTAGAGTTGGAAATGGAAGTTCCGTTAGCTGAAAGAATGGCGTCTTTCGCTTCCAGCCCCGCTTTATCCGCAGCCGAACCGCTAAAAACTCCCGCGATCATAGGAAAATTCTCTTGCTGGCCGAAAGGAAATTTGTAATCAGGATAAAGCAAGGTCTGCCAAAGCTGGAAACCGGAAGAAACTGCCAAAAAATAGAAGATAACAGCGGCCAGAATCAAGTTCATAAAAATGCCCCCGGCGATGATCAAAAATTTTATCAGCGGCTTTTGCGATTCGTAAGACCGCGGATTGGCAATCGCATTTGGATCATTGACGTCTTCTCCTAAAATTTTATTGTAACCTCCAAAAGGGATCAGCCCTAAGCCATATAAAGTTTCCCCTACTTGTTTTTTATAGATCAAAGGAGGAAAACCCAAAACGAACTCTTCCACTTTAACGCCCGATCTTTTGGCAGCCAAAAAATGGCCGAGCTCATGCACAAAAACAACCCCGCCGAGGACAATGATAAACGCGATGATGGTGATGATTAAAGCCATGACTTGAATTTCTAATTCCGCCTGCTGGCGGATTAATTTCTAAACCGCACTACCGGAATGGATTGGTTTGAAAATTATAAAATTGAAAATTGAATGAAAATTAAAAATTGAAAATTGAAAATTACACGGTTATTCTTCCAGCTCTTTTTGTTTGATCTTGATCAGGTCTCCGATCTTTTTGCTGTATTCGTCCACCAGTTTTTGCAGATCGTCTTTGCCTTTGAATTTGTCGTCCTCGCGGATGTTTCCCTCTCTTTGCTCTCTCTGTAAAGTAGACCAAGCTTCATCGCGGAAACGCCTGATCGTCTTATTTCCTTCTTCTTCGGTTTGGGAGAGAACTTTAACTAACTCCTTACGAAGGTCAGAGGAAAGAGGCGGCAAATTAACTTTCACTCCGTCTTGGTCAACCGAGCATCCCATCCCCGATCCGTGTTCAAGAATAGCTCTTTGTATCGGATCCATATAAGAGGTATCCCAGCATTGGATCAGAAGCTGCTGGGCGTTTAGAATAGAAATAGCGCCTAATTGCTTAACGGGCATCTTCTCCCCAAAAATTTCAACCTGGATATTTTCAACCAGAACGGGACTCGCGCGTCCGGTGCGGATAGACGATAATTTTTTCTGGGTGAAATCAACCACTTTTATCAATTCCGGCTTAATCGAGTCTATGATTTGTTTGTATGTCATCATATATTATTTTATTTCCGCCAATTTTTTTCTTGGGCTTTTAACCTGCGAAATTAATTAGGCGGCTGTCTGGCGCAGCCAGACAGACTAAATATTTAAATTCAACATTAAATTTTCTAAAGCCAATCTTTGGTTTACATTGGTCGTTTTAATTAAATGGACCGTTTCTTCCAAGTTTTTAATCGACTGGACAAAGCTGGATGGGGCTTTCGGATCAGCGATCAGCATATCCCTTAATTGCCTCTCCCACAAAGCCAATATTTCATTTGTGCTCTCGGGAGCATCTGTTATTTTTTTAACATAACTGAATCTTTCCGGAATTTTGGCCTTGATAATTTTTTCTATCTCCGCCAAAATTTCTTCCCGAGCTGAAAATTTTTCCGGGACTCTTAAAAAATCTATGGCCTGGCCTGGCCTCCCTAAAGAAAATTTCGCAATTTTTTCGGCTTTCTCTTTGCCCGCGCCCAGATCAATAAGACTTTCTCTGATCTCCTTATCGGAAGCCAAAAAAAATTTCATTGTTTGGACTCTTGAAAAAACCGTTTTCAAAAGCATCTGCGGATTGGAAGAGACCAAGATCAAAAGTGTTTTTCCTTTTGGCTCTTCCAAGGTTTTCAATAAGCTGTTTTGGGCATCGGGCAGTATAAGATGGGCGTCATCGATGATCCCTACTTTTATTTTAGCACTATAAGGCTTTAACGAAAGGCGCCATTCCAGATCTCTTATCTGCGCTATTTTGATGGACCCTTCTTCGGGCAGGATCATGGCGAGATCGGGGTGGGTCTTTTTTTCAACATCAAGGCAAGCGCGGCATTTTCCGCAGGCGAACCCGTCTAGCTTATTTTCTTCTTGGCAAAAAATAAATTTAACCAATTCCAAGGCTAAAGTTTTTTTGCCGATCTTATCCGGTCCGGAAAGCAAAAGCGCGTGCGGCAGCTTTTCCGCATCAGCCATTATTCTTAAAATATGCCATTGTTTTTGAAGGCCAACCAGCATAATTGTAAAACTTAAGTTCGAAAAAAATTAAATCTTTTTAGTCATCACGCTGCGCTTATAAAGATCAAGATTATCCAGCATTAGTCCGGCTCCCTTCGCCACGCAGCGTAAAGGATCATCGGCAACAAAACAAGGCACGCCGATCGATTGGGAGATCAGGATGGAGATATTGCGTATTAAAGCCCCTCCTCCGGCCATAACCATTCCAGTATTCATGATATCGGCTGCCAATTCCGGCGGAGTCTCCCTTAGAACATCTTTCACGCACTGGACGATCTCTTCTAGCGGATCCTCTATGGCGGTGCAAATTTCATTTGAAGAAACTTTTATCGTCTTAGGCAATCCCAAAATAAGATCCCGTCCGCGGATCTCCAAAAACCTGGGATCTTTTTCGTTGACCGCGGTACCGATCTTTATTTTTGATTCTTCAGCTGTTTGGTCGCCAATGGCTAAATTATATTTGTCTTTGATATATTGGGCGATCGCTTCATCGAGCTCGTCGCCGGCAATGCGGATAGAACGGCCGGAAACGATCCCGCCCAAAGAGATCACAGCCACTTCGGAAGTTCCTCCGCCCATATCCAAGATCAGATGGCCTGAGCAAGAGTTGATCGGGATGCCCGCGCCGATAGCCGACAAGATAGGCTCTTTAGCAATAAAAACTTCTTTGGCTCCGGCCAGAATACCGGCTTCAATAACCGCCCTCCTTTCAGTTGAAGTAATGCCGACCGGCACGCCGATCAAAAGTTCCGGCTTTATAAAACGATGGAACCCAGTGCAAGCTTTCTTGATAAAATGCCTCAACATCGCTTGGGTAATACGGTGATCGGCGATCACGCCGTCTTTCAATGGACGGAAAACTTGAATGCTGTCCGGAGTGCGGCCGATCATTTCTTTGGCGTCCTTGCCTACAGCTAAAATCTTATTCTCGCTAAGAGAAACAGCGATCACCGAAGGCTCGTCCAAAACCACCCCCTTTTTTGGTAAAAAAACCAATGAATTTTTTGTTCCTAGATCGATGCCTATTTTCATATATTTTTTTCTAAACTTTAATCCTTTTAATATCCGCTCCCATCTTTTGGAGTTTTTCTTCCATTTTTTCATAGCCGCGGTCGATCTGATAAATATTCTTCACTACGGTCGTGCCTTTGGCGAAAAGCCCGGCAATGACAAGCGAGGCGCCAGCTCTGATGTCCCAGCTTTCGATATCAACCCCGCTCAAAGGGGTCTTGCCAAAAACAATAACGCGGTGGGGATCGACTATTTCAATATCCGCTCCCATCTTTTTAAGCTCTTGAGTATAGTTAAGCCTGTTTTCGTAAAGAGGATCATGGATCAAGCTTTTCCCGACAGCTTGGGTTAGAAGCGGCA
>Ga0172381_10005838_pt1 | contig 12409 bp, 13 predicted proteins | sample Leawel6488metaG_FD_119754 | JGI IMG/M metagenome (GOLD analysis project Ga0172381, IMG submission 119754) | Leachate microbial communities from a municipal landfill in Southern Ontario, Canada - Leachate well 64-88 metaG | ecosystem: Engineered > Solid waste > Landfill > Unclassified | place...
CAAAATATTTTTTATAAAATCCTTCTGCTAATTCTGAATATTCAGCAACATCTTTATTTTCATTATTATTTCGAGCCATTTCAATTATTATTTTATTTATTCCTTATTCTAACAAAAAATCTCCTAAAAGGCGATTTTAATAAATTAATTTGTTATTTTATTTTGGAAATATTTGTTAATGGTAGGTCAAACCAAAAATTAGTGCCCTTTCCTTCTTCTGATTCAAAACTGATTTTACCCCCGTGTTGTTCGGCAAAATATTTGGCAATAAAAAGTCCCAAACCAGAAGCATCTGGTCGCATAGGGGTTGCATTGGTTGCTCTGTAAAATCGCGAAAAAATATTCTTTTGTTCAGACTTAGGAATACCTATCCCGTTATCTGTGACCTCAAAACGAATTTTATCTCTTATTTGCCTTAACGACACAGATATTTTGCCATTTTCTTTAGTGTAAAAAATCGCATTGTCCACAAGTTTTTCAAAAATTGCTCTTATCTTATCGTTATCTACCTCCACCACTGGCAAAGGATCTTTTGGATGCTCATAAGAACAATCAATCTTTTTGACAGCACATCTCTTTTTTGCCTCAATCATAATTGATTCGCAGAGGCTCTCGGGCGAAATTGGTTTTTTATTGAGATGAACCAATCTTCCTTCTTCAATATCCAAAGCCTTCAAAAGGTCGTCTATACGGTTAATGACTTCCACATCTGCATTAAGGCTATTATATACAGCTCCTTTTGCTGCTTCTTCCAATTTAAACTGAGTCCCGGACAACAAAGATTCAAGACTCCACCTAATCACATTCAAAGGCGTGTTCAATTGATGGGCAACAATTTCAATAAATTTTGATTTTAAGGTATCAAGCTCCTTCAAGCGGATTTCAAACTTTTTGGCCTCGGAAATATCGCGGAAATACCAGACCCTACCATAGTTCTTTTGAGCAGAATCTATCATAGGAGCTGAATAACGATCAAAAATTCTGCCGTCTTTCAGTATAATCTCTGTTCTGTCTATTTCTGTTGGATGGCTATACAAACATTTCACACGGGATGAAAATTCTTCCGGATTTGAAAGCTTGTCAAGAACTGATTTTAAGGTTAAATCGTCAGACCTTAAGGCAATCACCTCTTTTGGAATCCCCCACATCTCAACAAATTTTTGATTGTGCAATATTATCCCTCCTTTTTCGCCAACAACCAACACTCCGTCAATAGCAACTTCAAGTTCGGTGGATAAAATAGTGTTTCTAAATTTAATTTCGTTTTCTAATTTTTTTCTTCCCGTAATATCTCTAACCATAACCAAAACAGCAGGCTTTCCGGCAAAGGCTATAACCCCGCTTGAGAATTCCACATCAATAATCGTTCCATCTTTGTGGGCTAATTTGGTTTCGTAAATAGCTTCAACTTTTTCTCCTGCAACTCTTTTTTTATAACTCTCGGCAACTTTTTTTTGCTCGTCTGGAGCAATCATTTTTATAAAGGGCATACCCAAAACTTCCTTATCACCATATCCGATAATGCCTATTGCCTTGTTGGCATATTTTATAACTTGGTCCTGAACAATAACAATTCCATCCTGCGCCTGGTTAACAACAGCTGAATATTTTTCTTCGCTTTCTTTTATGTCGTGTATTCCTTTATTAATTTCCCTTCTTAAAGTTTTCTGATACTGCCTCATTAATAGAAAAACAGCTGCTATTATTATCAACAAAACGCAGGCAACTATTAAAAATGTGTTCAGCCATTTTGGTAAAACTTCTACCGCTCCAAGAGATTTTGCAAAATTTGTATTTATAGATTGATAATAAATACTGTTCGGATTATTTTTCAGTTCTCTTAGATGATAGTCCAACACATTAATCAAATAACTGTTTTTTACTCCATTTTTAGGAAGCGCATAATTTAGTTCGCTTGGATTGAATATAATACCTGTGCGGGTAATTTTGTATTTACTTTCATTTGTCACACCAAAATTCCAGTTTACAACTCCAGCATCAGCTTCGTTGGTGTCCAACAACTTAAAGACATCATCCATACTCTTTACGTCTATAATATTGGCAGTCACTCCAAAAGAAGTAAGAACATTTTTTAAGCCCAAAGGAGCCGTATAATGAACGCTTGATTTCATTATGGCAATGTTTTTTCCTTCTAAATCTTTAAAAGATTTAATATCAAAATCTTTTCTGGTGTAGATTATTGACCAGCTAAGAAGGGTGGACTCATTATTAAAGTCATATTTCTCTTTTCTTGCATCAGATACAGCCACATCAACCATCAAATCTATTTCTCCATTTTCCAATCTAGCCAGTCCTTCCTCCCAAGTTCCATAAACATATATTAAGTTCCAATTTTCTTTTTGGGCAATGTAGTTTGTAATATCTGCCCAAAGCCCCTTAATGTCCCCATTTGCATCTTTGTAAATTTTTGGACTGTTGTCATAAACCCCAACTCTGACTGTTTTAGAGTTTGTTTCAACTGCAAAAGCAGAAGACGACAAAAATAGAACAGCAAAAATTATTAAAATCCTCGCTAAAATTATTTTTTTCATATCATGTTTAAATATTAAAAAACAAAAAACCCAAACAATTAGTTTGAGCTTCACGAGCTTCAATAAGTTTTATCTAAGTTTTGTTAATTACTATATTATACCACGATTTACTCCACCATACCACTCTATTTTATTAGAAAAAAACGGCTCTTGGTGATCATTTGATCGCCAAGAGCCTTATTGAGTGTTGAAAAGGTACTACCAACTTCCCGAAGAACCGCCTCCGTCGAATCCACCACCGCCTCCGAATCCGCCGCTGTCGCCGAATCCGTAGGAAGAGCTGGAGTCGTCGCTTGACCTTGAAGAGTAGTCATCGGAGTGATCAGTGTTCGCGTAAGTGTGAGCCGACTCAGCATGCTCGACATTAGACATAACACTAGTGAGAACCACGTATAGAATGACCCAGTCCATGACTGTCATTCCCGATTGCTGAGCTTGCGCTTGCACATACTGCGTCCGAGCCTCTTGAAGATACTCTATAGCCTCTTGAGACTGCTTACCCTCGGTAAGTTTTTTCTCGGCCGCCTCAATCATACCTGGAATCTTCGCCATCAGCTCAGGGCCTTCTTTACGCGCTTTCTCGGCGAAGGCAATTTCCTGCTTTATGTCTGAGACGATATCGCTGAGCGAGTAATTCATAGAATCAAGTTTTTCTCGCATCTCGATCCATTTGACGCCCTCGCTCGTGACGTCCAGATTATCAATTGAGAAAAAATCTCGTTTTAGCTTTACGAGCTTTTTGCGAGTTTCCTCTTTTACATCAGCGCTTCGCGCCATCCTTTCCGCTTCAGCGAATTGGGATGCAATTTCATCTTTGTTCTCCAGCACATACTTACGTGCTTTTGAACGAAGGACTAGGGTCACAATAATGGCCAGAAGCAACACTACGCCTGCAATACTACCAAGAACATATCCAAGGATTTTTGTGTCATCAGATGTCCACTCTCTCAATTGTTGAGCGGGAGCAGTGCTCTTCTCCGTATTTGCAGGATCTGAATTAAGGGCTTGCATGATTGCATGCGTTCCATCAATCATCCCTTGTGCCATGTTGCCAGCCTTAAAACGAGGAAGAACAACGCTGTCGCGAATCTGATCGGCACGATTGTCGGTCAGAGTTGCACAAACGCCAGATGCTATTTCAATTCGCATCTTACGCTCCTTGGGAGCAATCAGAAAAACGACACCGTTATTCTGGTCACGCTTTCCGACGCCCCATTCTTTTGCGAGCCCTCTCGTGTAGTCTTCGATGTTCTGGTTGTTGAGCCAAGGCACAGTGACGACGGTAATCTCGATCGTGGTTTCTTTCTCGAACGCGACCAATTCGTCGTTAAGCGACTTACCCTGCTCTTGTGTAAACAGCTGGGCGAAATCATTCACATAGCCAGTCGGTTTGGGATACTGTTGCGCATAGGCTATTGTCACAAAGGACAGCGCCACTATGGCAAGAATAACCGTTCTAATCGTTTTCATTGGAATTCTCCTTTCGCAGATATACTGCGATGACCTATTTTTACGATTCACAATGCTTTCCTCACCATGAGGTAGCACCAAATCGTAGCCACCGTAATAGCTTTTTAGCTAAAATTACTTTAATTCAAGCCAAAAAGCTACTACGGTGAGTTTTCAAAGAACAATCTTTATATACTCTTAATTATAGCAAAAGATAATTAATTTGTCAAGGCAAACGGGTCTTAAAATTTATATAAAATAAAACCGCGGACATAATCCCCGGTTCTAATTTCATCAAGTAAAACAAAGTTAGCCACCATTTATCCTCACTCTTTGTAATTTTTATAATTTTTTTAAAACCTCGGCAAATTCTTCATCGGTTGCCATTTCCCCCTTCAAAATATCACAATTTTTGCCCTGCCAATACGGTAGTCCACTCATATTCTTTCTGGTTACTTTTTCCGCCATTTTTCGGTCATTGCCAATTTGACTCATAAAATATTGTACTCCACCCTCAAAAATCTCTTCGCAAGATTTTACACTACCATCGGGATTAACACAAAAATGACAAAAATTAGAATTTTCATCACCACCAGCGAAATCTTCTTTTTTACTCATTGGCATTCCACATGCCTGACAAAATTTTTGCATAGTTTTTTGATTATTAATAGTTTTTTATAACTTGTTAAATAACAGGGATTAAAATTTCGAATTCTGAATCATCACTATTCGCCTTCCAACGGTTATCGTATTTTTCTATCCAGAAATCTTTTTGTTTTTTATTTGATTTTTCGATTGTTCCCATAATGTCTCCGTAAGTATTGCCAAGGGTATCTAACTTGCCTTTATGTAAAAATACGAAATATTCTGATTCTGGCAATTCAATTTTTTCCATGCCATCAGGAATATCGATAAATTCACTTACCTCGCTTCCGGCAGTGTACCTCATAGTACAGGTTTCGGCGTTAGCTTGAGTTGAAACTCCAAGATGGATCATTGATTCCTTCTGATTTTTAACTTTTTCACATTGAGACATAAATTTTTCCCAAACTTTTGGACAATCAGTAGTGGCCTTTGCCGGCGAAGTTTCGACGCCAATCCCCACTAATTTTATGGCCGGTAAGTGTATTTGTTTATATTTCATATTTTTGTTAATTAATTATATTAATTTATAATTTCGACTTATTTACTTATACCACTTTTCCCGCCACAATTTAAGCAAAATCCTCTGTGCACACAGATAGTCCCGTCGCATTTTTTACACGCCCATTTACTTTTTTCTTTTTTGACGAACATCCTGATTCCAAATTTTTTAATATTCACTAAATTTTCAAGCATACTCATTTTATATTTGGTTCTATATCTTTTATCAAGATTTTTTAATCTTGTGCAAGGATATTTTGGGCATTTATCAGAGCAGAACTTCATTTTGTTTTGTTTCAAAATCAAACAGCTTCTTATGACACATTTTTTACAATAGCTGGATTTGTAGGCATCTATTTGTTTGCATCCTGGACATTTATTTTTCTCCCTCAAGTATCCCAAACAAATTCCGCAATTCATTCCGCAGGGAGCAATTAGTTTGGGAATAATTTTATGCTTTGTGTTCATGATTCTTTATTTTCAGCATAATAAATTACGCTCCAAAGCGAATAGTAACGGCTGTAATATTTGTGAATGGCAACTGCGGTTTGTCCTATTGGAGACTTGAAAAAGTAGCCTGACCCCATTTGTCCTGTAAACTCATACCCCTTAGTTTTCATAAAATTATGTATCATCATCCCGTTTTTGCTTTCAGTTATAAATTTATTGTCCGAACCAGACAACTGGACTATGTCTGAACCACTAAATTTCAATTGAATGATTCCTTTAATTTGTGGCCAAGGATTTCCTTCCTGAAAAATAACTGGAGAGTAAAAAAGTATAAAAACACCTAATAGTAAAATAATAAGGGAAACAATAAGTAAAATCTTTTTATTTTTTGTTTTCATTAACTCTTTAAAAATCCATCTTTATCCTTTTTACTACGCCTTAAACTTAAGTAAATAACTCCTATTCCAACAGCAAGAGTAATTAGGCCGATAATAACCCATAATAGAGAACCCCCTGTAATAGGTTCGCAATTTGCAAAGCACAGTATTGGTTTTATACGAACAAGGTCCGCTCCTTGCAAAAACCAAAGCAATCCCAGAAGCGCTGCGATAATTCCAACAATGACTAACGCAATTTTTTTCATAGTTTTATTTAATTAATATCAGGAAAATAAGGTTAACCACCATTAATTTAAATAATTAAACAATGGCAAAAAATTGATGACTAACTCATTTTCCCATCTATATTTGACATAACCTTAGACAACAAAGCACTGAATTCAGAAAGAGAAAACATATGTCCCATATTTTTTATTATTTCTAATTTAGAATTTGGGATATTTTTTTGTAAAAATTGGCTGTGTTCTACTCTAAAACAAACATCGTTTTCCCCGTGAATGATTAAAGTTGGAGCACTTATCTTTTTAACTATTTCTAATCTATCTTTTGATTTAGCCACAGCCAACCCATGATTAAATGGAGAAAATTTACTTTTATTTCTCTTATTTGATAAATCTATTAATCTAGTTAATTCGCCTAAGTCTTCATTGATTAATTCGTGTCCAAAAAATATCTTCCATCCCTGTATCTGGCTATTTCTAAACTCCTCGTCATTTTTTGGAGGATTATTTTTACTATTTTCTATATAATCAATAAATTTCTGGTTGGGATAAGGTAATTCATATTTATTATTAAAATCACCCATGGTTGCATCCATATACGGTCTCTGGTCGGCAGTAGTTGAAATCAAGGTTAGTGTTTCAATTCTATTTGGATAATTTATTGCCAATAATTGTCCGATATATCCACCCATGGATATGCCGACAATATTAGCTTTTGCGATATTATATCCGTCTAAAACTTCAACAACATCACTTGTTAAATCATCCAAGCTATATGGATCCTTCTGAAAATCAACAACCGAAGAAAATCCAGTATCTCTGTGGTCAAATCTAATTACAAAAAATCCAGAATCAGCTATTTTTTGGCAAAACGAATCATACCAAAAAAGCCCCTGATTCATGGCGCCCATAATTAAAATAACAGCAGGATTTTTATTATCTCCAACCGATTCGGTAAAAATAGTTAGACTATCCTTTGTTTTAATATACTTTTCCTTAAAATTCATATTATTGGAATAAATGGAGTCAGGATTCTTTTTTAGATTTCAGTATTACTAATTATATAACAAAAAATCCTCTAATCAATGAGGATTTTTCTTTTGCTCCGAGCTGTGAGAGAACTTCGAACCATCATTCTAAGTGGCTGGAAGTCCTACGAACTGGACGCAGCGGTTAAAATGATAGAAGGCGAAGCACCGTTTAATATAAACTAAACAAAAACTCACTCGTTCTTAGAATTAGTAGTATAAGTGCACTTCGGATAGTTCAAACATCCGTAAAACACACCGAATTTCCCAGTCTTCCGTATTAATTTACCTCCACACCGAGGACAAACCCGAGATACTTCATTTAATTTTTCTTTATCCTTTTTAGTCATCCTGATATATCGAATCAGTTTATAACCATCTACAAGCTCAATAGGCTTATCTTCGGCGAATTTTTCTGCTTCAAGAGTGAATTTATTCGTAGTAATAAAATATCCTTTTCCATTTGTGAGATGATCCGCTAATGCGCCGTAGAAATTTCTTACGTCTCCGACCGTTACTTCTGAGGTTATAAATTTTTTACATTGGATATAACCCTTTACTCTATCTTTCTCTGCAATAACATCAATACCTCCGTCGTGAGACTGGCCAACTGCTCGAGTTTTATAGCCAAGACGAGAAAAAAGATCAGCAATATAATCCTCAAATTCCGATGGTTTCATGCCACGAAGCCATTGTAAAAGGTCACGATCTGAACGCCATTTCTCTCCTTTCCTGAACTTTCGATGAATATGCCAATTATCAATCTCCAAATCAAGCCAATAGAAAAATAATCGGACGGCAACAACTGCTAATAATAATGCCCAAAGTGGCCAAAGCTGCCAGAGAATCGGCAGTGTATTTTTTATTATTTCCCAAAAATTAATTTGCATATAATTATTTTATTATCTCCTTCAATTTCCAAAATGTGCTTCCGCCCTCACGAATTAGATCATCGATTAATGTATAAGTGGCATCTTTTGTTTCAACATTTTCATAAAGAGCCTTAAGTGCTCCAAACCACTCCTCGTCATACATAAACGGTGTGCGCATTTTACCGCCTCGCACCCCTCCTTCAAGCAGGCACAGACGAGCAATTTCAAGTGTCTCCTTCGGCGCAACTTTTGCCAATTCATTGATAGATTTAGTAAGAGCGTAGTCCCATTCCAGAACACCCTTAGTTTTTTCTAATGTTGCTTTTATTTGCTTTGCTAACCACACTGGCTCAAAGATTTTCTTTTCAAGATTTACCCAAAATCCGAATTTGGTAAATAATTTCTGGTCATCATAATTCTGAAGCAACCATTCCCAGAATTTAATCAATCTCTCTCTGCTTTCTGGCTCTTTCTTCAAAAGCTCATTTGCCTGGGCATTGCTACCAGAAACAAACATACGACCTATAAAGCTAATAAATTCACCCTGTCGTTCAGCGTCGTCTTTCCAAAATTCCTTAAAAAGAGGGTGATCAAATCCTAACTTTTTATAATAGACAACGAAAGCCAATGCCATATGAACGGCAATTCCTTCATCTGGTTCTTTGAAGTATTTTCGTCCCGAATCCTCGGTGCCAGTCAAAGCGAGACCACGCTCATATAGTTTTTGGAACGATGAGTCAAAAAATATCTCCTCGTAAAGATTATAAGATAGATAGCCTTCCCAGGCAGCGAGATAAAGATGTTCCTTACCTGCTTCCTCTGGAAATATTTGAGACAAGAGTCCGTGCATCCAATCTCTATCACGGAAATAAAATGACAGCAGATAGTGCCCAAACATAAACATTAATGCACGAGTGTTTTCCTTTTTCAAAACTTTTTCATATAGCTTTTTAACATCAGTAGTAATTTTAATTTTATCTTCCTTTGAAAATTGCTTTCCATCCTGGTAGACAAATAATACAAAGGTCTGAAACGCTCTGCCACGCACCGTATTAATTGCTCTTGAATAAGGGTCACTCACAAGATAGTCATTACTATCTGGCGATTTTGTTTTCATCGTCGCAGTTTCTAACTCTTCATCTTGTGGCTCTGGATCGGGATACGACAAAAGATAGCCAATAATTTCAAAAAGTTGATTACGATGACTTGCAAAATCTATAACGATTTCACCCCCATTTTCATTTAATAATTCTTGCAGAACATCTGTCATTCCAGAGTGTACTCCATTCCAACTCGAAAGCCAGGCGTCAAATTTCTCTCGCTCTCTCACTTTATAATCAAAAGCATTCGCAGCCCCAGATTTTTTAATGGCGGTAAAGACTTCTATTAATTTATCCCATTGTATATCTGCTGCCTTTGATTTATCAGCACGCAAAACCTCCTGGATGCCTCTTAAAAACGAGTAAGTATAATGTTCATCAAGCACATCTCTTTCAAAAAAGAGCTCGGCATTTTGGACATAATCTTGTAGTCGCTTAGCGATGTCGGTGCGCAATTGTTCTCCAACGCCTTCAGCGTTTAATGGGTTCAAGAAGTCATCGCCAGTATTTTGTTTTCGCAAATTCTCTGGTCTCCAGTCATTCCTTAATTTTTTAGCAATTTCGGCAATAGAAAGTTTACCAAATTCCTCTTGAGAAATAACAGCTTTTGGTTTTATAAAACCACTCTGTATTTTTCCAATAGAAGGTTCTGGTTCAAAGGCGGGGTCGCATTTTTTGCCGAATATTTTTTCACAATCTTCTCGTTCCTTCTCTGTTAAAAACTCGCAAATACTCGAAAGAATCTCCCAGCCATCACGCTTATACCATTGCTCTTGTTTTTTATCTTCAAAGCTCTTTCCAAAATACTTAAAAACATTTGACACATATTCACGCTGATAATCGAGATCAAAAATACCGAAGCTTTTTTTAAGAGTCTTTTCGTATTCTGTCCCAGACTGAATTTCGTAATAATGTTTGCCAGCTTCCATTACTTCAAATAATTTTGAGAAGGATCGCTTTAGCTCTGGTTTGAAAGCTGTCGGACATAGACTCAAAACAAATAGACGTAGTCGCCACATTGATCTGCTTTCTGGTAAGGTTTGAATATATTTTTTATAAACCTCATTTACCAATTCTGGTTTATCACAATTTGCCTCAATCAATCTCTGAGCCAGCATCTTGATGGTCGCTGCCAAATCTTTAACGTTTTCACGATCTGAACTATGTTTATCATCACCTAATTCCAAAGAGAAGAAATCCACATCAAAAAGATAGAACATTTCTCTTATTGGAAATACCTCGGTGGTTTCAGCTTCATCTCCTAAACGCACGATTTCCGATATTACTTTTGTCGCAAGCTCCAAAGCCTTCCCAACATATGCGCTATCTACTGCAATTAAATGATTAAAAACTTTCGTATAGGAAATATCATTAAAGTAGAAAGGATTATCTGACGAATAACCACGAGACGTTTGCTTAAATTCTTCTTTTGTTCTTACGGCGAGCACTGCCTCTGCGAGCGTTAAAATATTTCCGCAATCCTTAGCAGAAGAAAGTGTTTGAAATATTTTTTCGTAGTCAAAACCCCAACTATTGAAAGTGCTCATCAGTTGCACCCATTTGTCATTATTAATTTTCGGAGTAATCCTTGCTAACTCTTCTGCTGGCAAAGAGCTACAGATTCGTAAAAATTGATCGATAACTTCTGGATTAAAAGTATCTTTTGATATAGATATTGAAAGCATGATATCCACAACTTCACTCGGCTTCTTTTCTGCTATTCTCACAAGATAACTCAGTTCTGGCGTTCGATAGCCATATCGTGTTGGATCTTCAGCTTTTTGTTTAATAATATCTAATAGCCCATTCTTCCAAAGCCAATCAAGCCAATTTTCATCGGCTTTAGTAAAAAAATATTGCCGTGCATCAAAATTTAAGCTGATAAGCTCTCGAATTTTTTCTGGGTCAAGTTTTGTTAATGATTGCTTATCCATATTGGTTATTTCCCCTCATTTATATTTTCTGCTGATTGAGGATTTATTGCTAAAACCTCATCGAGCATTTGGTGTACGTCAAGTTGTCGTGTTAGCGCTTCATTCATAACCTTTTCAAATTCTGCCAGAAGCTTTTGGAATTCAGTTTTATTAAAAGAAGAAAAGTCAAAATTTTTATCCCACTGAGGGTCGACCCCATGGTGTGCTATATCATTAAGTTGTCTCCATAGAGGTTCTACCTTGCTGTTATAAAAATTTTCATCAACCGTGACAGAACCGAAGTTCTTTAATGCTTCCACTTTTTTGCCTGAAACTTTTTTAACATGAAAACTCTGGAAAGGATAAAGAATCTCTCGTAAAGAATTTGCTGCTTGTGAAATAAAATCTGGATTACTTTCGCACTCTTTCCGTATAGAAAAAACAGCGCCCCGAAACATGTTCGAGGGTTTATTTTTCAGTCCACCCCGCTTATGCCATTCGTCTAACCGCTTACATAAATCCTCCTGCTCATCAGTTAGACGAACTGGAGGAAGAATGTTTTCTCCAATAGATTGTGGTAAGGAATCGTCATTCATTTTCTAATAACTTTTTAATCTTGTGAATTGCTTTAGCGGGAGATTTTATTATTTCGTGTTCCCAAATTCGTAAAATCCTCCATCCTTCCTTTCGCAATTTTGCCCTGTTCCTTTTATCCCTTTTTATGTTATTTTCAATTTTCCTAAGCCAATATTTTTTAGGCAATCGTTTTTTTAACTTAGAAAATTGGTACCCGTGCCAGAAATCACCATCGAGAAAAATTGCTTTCTTTTCCCTTGGCTTTGCAATATCGGGATTGCCAGTCGCCCTTTTATAGTGCCTTTGGAAATAAACCCCTTGCTTGCGAAGTCCCCTGAAAACAATGCTCTCAACTTTGGTGTTTTTGGAGCGGATTCTCGACATAATTTCGCTCCTCTTTTGTTTCGTAAACCTGTCCATAATTTGAAGGCTTTATAAAATCTTTCAAGTCGCTACAGATTTTCATGGCAAGCTGCTTTGCAAATTCAACGGGCACCGCATTCCCAATCATCTTATAGCCGTCAGCAATATTGTTATACTTAAAAATAAAATCATCTGGAAAGGTCTGTATCCTTGCGCATTCCCTAACAGAAAGGCGGCGGTATAAATGCTCTTTACCAGGTATAAAAATCCGTTTATTCTGCTCAACAAATTTCATTTTTGGCGCCTGGGGATGGATAGGAGCGTGCCTTCCGCCAGCCTGAATC
>Ga0172381_10005840_pt1 | contig 12408 bp, 13 predicted proteins | sample Leawel6488metaG_FD_119754 | JGI IMG/M metagenome (GOLD analysis project Ga0172381, IMG submission 119754) | Leachate microbial communities from a municipal landfill in Southern Ontario, Canada - Leachate well 64-88 metaG | ecosystem: Engineered > Solid waste > Landfill > Unclassified | place...
CGGAAGTAGGCATAATCATATTGTAAATATTTTGAGCTGTATCAATCAGCCCTTCGTATTGAATATGCTCTATTTCGTCTATAACATCTCTTACATCCTTCTCACTGAATTTATATTTAATATCATCAACATCGTAGCCGTTTATTTCCATCAATTTTTTAACCGCAATATCGGAAAGTATAAAGTTCGTTGTATCCCCACCACGCTGTCGCAGTGCCTCATCCGTCGAAATATATTTATAGCCCATATTTAACAGTAACTCTATGAATGGGAGCTGTGACTGCTTTGCTTCATCAAAATTTACTTTTTCTAACATATATTTATGATTTAACTGATAAATTTTCCGGAGTTCGAATCGCCCCAGTGATTAAATTGTTTAATAAATACTTTTTCTGTTCATTAATAACTTCTAATTTCTTTTCTAATTCTGTAATTTCTTTGTCTGCCGTAGTCAAAATATTAGCGATTGCATTTTGCTCTTCTAGTTTTGGAAAGATTAATTTAATTTTTTCAAAAACCCCTTTGCTTATCATTGCTAATGCTCCACCTCCAGCAACTTCTTTAAGTTTGTGAGCAGAGTTTTCAATTAGATAATAGATAAATTCAGAGTTATGTTTTTTGTTTGGAATAATTGCATTTATTTGTTGATTAAAAGACATGGGTTTTTGTGCAATTGCGTTTTTCCCAATTGATGCAATGCAAGTAATCAAAATTGATCCGATTGGAACTACCCTAGAAACAGATTTTCCTAATTCAGATAATTTTATTTCAGTATTATCAATATATACACCATTAAAATCAAAAGCTGTTGCCCATAGGTATTTATCCCCATAATATTCTGCTATTCTTTTGCTTGGAGTATTACCCGTTACAATTTCCCCAATATCTTTTATTTTTAACTCTTCCCATTTATCCTTAAAACCACTCAATCTCTTTTTACCAGTCAATAAATCCTGCATCAAGCCTTTTTTGATATTCTTTTTAATTTCAATTTTTTTATTTAAATTTTTGATATTTTTATCCCAAGTTTCAAGAACTGAAACAATACGATTTTGTTCGGGGAGAGGGGGGAGATCAAATTTAAGATTTAAAACATCAGATGAATTAATGGCTGGATAACTTGAACCAACTAACATATTACTGATATCATCTTGAAACTTTTTTGAAAATAAATATGAAAATAGGAAATAATTATTCAACAAATCTTTTTTATTTTCAATAACAGCAAATCCAGTAGAATAAATATATTCATTTGTATCAAAGTCAACCATACAATATCCGAGCAAATTTGGTCTAACTGTTGCCATAATAATATCTCCCTTTTGAGCAATTCTTCGTGCCCTAGAGGGTGCTTCATTATATTTAATATATTCTGTTGGAAATTCAACCTGTCTATTGTTTACAGAAGATAAATCAATATATTTAAATTTAAAATCATTCGGGGTATCATTTCCAAGACTATTTTTATTAACAAAAGCAACATCCTTAATTCGGACATTTTTCCATTGAATATTATTTTTTTGTAATTGGTTAGGTTTTGACATTTTATTTTAAATGCACTGCTAATTTTGGATCTGAAAGCATTAAATCTTTCAAGCGATCATTTTCTATTTTTAAAATTTTCATCTTTTCTAAAAAATCTTCTGAAAATTCAAAAATATTAAAATCCTTATTTACTCCATAAAATAAATCTAGTGCTCCCATAACTAAATTTGCTACAGCCCATAAATCAGTTTTAACATGGCGGTCTTCTGAACTATCAAAAAATTGTGTTTTAAATTTACCATCAATAAAACCTGAAAAAGTACGATGAGCATCTACTATATTCGCATGAGAAGATAAAGCATTAGTTTGATTTTTATATCTCTTTAAAGAAGTACTTCCACCAGAATATTTTTCATCAAGCCATTTATACATTTTTTTCTTCAAATCATCGTTGGGATTAAGAATTCCATCTTCGCTAGTTAATGCAAATTTTTCCTTATCTTTTATGGGGTCATTATTACCAATAGCAAAAGCAGCCCAAGCAGAAGTTTCAGAAGCAAATCTAAGATCAAAGTTTGTCTGGATGTGATGCAATCTTATTGCAGACAAAAATGCTAAAATTATATGTTTTTGAAAAGAACTTAAAAATATAATAAAATATAAGCTATTTGAATCAACTCTTTTTAAAAAAGAATGGGCAAAATCTACAGCATATTGTGCGTGTATAAAAAACTCTTCATTCATTGATTTTGCTTCTTGAATCATTTCATTTTCAGTTTTTGATATTTCTGTAATATCCATATTTTATTTACATTTTAATTCTTCTAATCATTCGACTTAATTTATTAACTTTTTCAAGACTTACCTCTCTGCTCAAAATTAAAGTAGAGAAGTAAATCTAGAAATAACTATTCTTCTATCTTTTTTGCTAATTCTAGAAGTTTTTCATAAACATCTTCTAAAATTCCTGCTGGACTTCCAACTGTCCCTCCACGAGCCCATTCTTTTGTAATCTCTATTGCTGCACTTAAACATCCTTGTTTTGTCATCATAAAATATACTTTTTTAATTAAACTAATAATTCGACCTTTTTAATTCCTAATTCCTAATTTTTTTTAATCTTATTTTTCCTTTTTGGTTTTAATCTTTTAACCCTAACAACACCCGAATCATTTTCTTTTTTAACTAATGTAAGAAAATTCGGTTTTTTGTCTGATTCCCAAAATTCTTTAATTGGTTTTGTTACTTTTGTCATTTTATATTTTAATTAATTAATAATTCCCAACCTTTCAATCCCATTATTTTCTAATTCCTCCTCCCACTTAATAATACATTCTTGCATTTTCATATATCTTTCATCTTTTTTTATCATTTTCTTCCAATCTTCCTTTGAATATTTATTATAAAAATCTCTATCTCCTAACCTTTCAGGCAATTCATCCCAAAAAGTTTCTTCATCGTATTCATCATGCAATTTATTCACATCTGTTTCTTCTTCAAATAATCCAGTTGGAAAATATCTCTCACCATCAGTCAGCTCATGGTCTAAGTATTTATCAAAACCAAATTGCGGAGCTAAAGAAAAAATATAATCTTCCATCTTCTCGTACTCTTTTACATGAGGATCTTCTGGGCTTCCATCACGATTTGCATTTGCCATCCAATTGCCTAAATAGACAATTTTCATAAGCGTCAAAAATTGCTCTTTTGTAAATTTTATTGATTTTTTATCTTGATTTTTCATAAATTATTCTATTAACCATTTCGTGCAAATGCTCGATATGGTTAGAAATAGTTTCCTATTTCTTTTTACCTTTAATCTTTTTCGACTTTTTTTCTTTAGACTTGGGTTCGTCTATTGCAAGCATAAAATCTTTGGTTTTTTGTTCTATTTCAAGATAACTATCAAAATCAGATTTAAAATGCTTCATGTGGTCTTTTGTAAATTTCTGGTACTCTACGTCAGCTTTTTCAACTGCTTTCTCGTGACTTATCTTGCCAGCATGTCCCAACACTTCATACGAAGAAAATTTTAAATACTCATCAAGTTTTTTGACCCAATCTGCCATTTTCATCGTCTTACTTCGTAATGCTTGAATTTCAGCAAAAGACAAATACGCATCAACAAGCAGATTTAAACTTTTAAGTTCTTCCTCATTAAGATAATTTTTGGCTATGTAAGTATCAGACTGAATCAAGTAATTACCCTTAAAACTCATAAGCCCCATATTTCGTTCAGAGCTATTTGCCCGTTCATGAATAATTTCAGCCGCAGTTTTACCAATTACGGCAAAATGCATTTTATTCTGAACAGTTGCAAAAAAAACTTTAGAAATATCATTCTTTGAATCATAATCAATAGCTGTGGCATAAATATCAGTGACTTTTTGATATAGATTTCTTTCACTACTTCGAATATCACGAATACGAGCAAGCAACTCTTCAAAATATCTGCCCCCGTTCTTTTTGAGACGATTGTCATCCATCGTAAAACCCTTGATAATAAATTCATTAAGTCGTGCGGTTGCCCACTGACGAAATCTCGTTGCCACCTCCGAATTTATGCGATACCCGACGGCAATAATCACATCAAGATTATAAAAATCTAATTCTCTTTTTATTGACCTTGTGCCTTCATTTTGAACTGTCAGCTTTTTGTTGATAGTTGCCAATTCAGATAATTCCTTTGTCTCATATATGTTTTTTATATGCTTACTAATATTTTGTTTTGTTGTTGCGAAAAGTCCAGCAATTATATTTTGCGTAGCCCAAATAGTTTCTCCTTCATAATCAAAACTAAGCTCCACAGTTTCTTTGCCTTTGGTTAAAGTAAAAACAACCTCATTATTAGGAGAAGTAAAATCTTTTCCCATTATTTCTGTTACTTTATTTTGTTGTAATGATTTATTTTTCTTCATTTTATTTAATTCCTAACTCTTTTAAATACTCGGCCATTTGTTTTTCGAGTTTCTGAAGCTGTGGTTCTAATTCTGCAAGTTCTTTTAAATTTGCTTTTATATCTACCGGCTCTTCTTCTATGAATGTATCAACATAGCGAGTAATGTTGAGATTAAAATCATTTTCTTCAAGTTCCTTAAACTCCACACTACGAGCAAATTTTTCTACATCCTTTCTTTTCTTGTATGTAGAATAAATCTTTTCAATATTTTCTTCCGCAAGAATATTTTGAGCTTTGTTTGCCCTGAATTCTTTTGACGCTTCAATAAAGAAAATATCTTTTTTGTTTTCGTTTGCTCCACCTTTTTCTCTTGATCTATCTATTACAAGAACAGCGACAGGAATACCTGTCGTCTGAAATAATCCTGCTGGTAAACCAATAACAGCATCAATAATATTTTCTTTAATTAATTGCTCGCGAATTTTTCCCTCAGCTCCACTACGGAAAAGCACGCCATGGGGAACTATAACGGCAATTCGTCCAGTTTTTGGCTTTACGGTTTCTATCATATGTGTAATGAAGGCAAAATCTCCTTTATCCTTCGGAGGAACACCACGCCAAAATCTTTTATATTTATCCGCCTCAGTATGTTCAGCACCCCATTTCTTAAGAGAAAAAGGTGGGTTAGCTACGATATTATCAAATTTCATAAGGTGGTCATTTTCTACAAGCAAAGGATTATTTAAAGTGTCGCCCCATTCAAGACGAGCAGAATCTTTTCCATGAAGAAACATATTCATACGAGCAAGCTGATATGTTGAGCCTGTTGATTCTTGCCCATAAAGAGCGTAATTTTTTGAACTTTGTTTTTCTACTTCTTCTCCTACAAGTAAAAGTAGGCCTCCACTTCCACAACAAGGATCACAGATGCGAGCTCCCGGTTTTGGCTCGGCAAGTTTTGCGACTAAATGAGCAACATTACGAACCGTAAAAAATTCTCCCGCTTTTTTACCGGCATCAGCCCCGAAGCGTTCAATAAGATACATGTATGAATTACCAATGATATCGTCTTTCACCTCTGAGAGGTCGATTTTTGCAAAATCATTAACAAGATTACGCAACATTTTATTTCTCTCATTCAATTTCCCAAGTGATGATTCAGAATTAAAATCTACACTAAATACACCCTCAAGCTTTTCTTTGTTGGCATCTTCAATGCGACCAAGAACTTTATTTATCTCTTCTCCTAAATTGTCTTGCTCTATAATAGAATAAATATAATCAAAAGAGGCTTTTTTAGGGAGAAAGAATCGGTCAAGCTTCATTTTCTCTTCAACACGCTTTTCATCGCTCCCAAATCTCTTTTTATATTCCTCATGTGCTTGTTTAGATTTATCACTTAAATACTTCAAAAAAAGCATTGGCAATACATAGTTCATATAATCCGCAGCGTTAAGTTGGCTTCGTGAAGAATTTGCTGAATCCCATAGGATTTTATTGAGGTCTTCTTGTGTGTATTTTTTTTGTGTAGTCATGTTGTTTTTTAATTAAGTTTGTAATAGTCGCTTTGATAATTTCTTGTTTGAGTTCTTTTTTTCTATCATATATTTTCTCTTGCTGTTTGATGTTTTGATTTAGTTTGATTAAAGAGTGTTGTATTTCTAGCGGAGGTATCGGTATTTTTATCTCTTCTTCAAACTTTTTCCGTGATATTGCTAGTATGGATGAGCCTGCTACTGTCTCTAAAATTTTATTCTGTCCCTCTATTGAATTGAAATAGAGTGATATGTATTCTGGTAATACTTCTTTCTTTTTTATTCTTAATATTAAAAGTGATGACGAAGCAATAATATTAGAAGTATCTAAGCTAAAAATAGCGGAACGAAATGAACCAACTCCCATACCACGAGAAACTATGAGGACATCATCTTTTTGAAGAAACGAGGCTGTGCGAGTGCCCTTAAAGGAAATAGGGGTTAGCTTTTCTGATTCTATGATGTTTTCCCCTTGGATTATATCTTTTGCCTGTAATACAAGAATATCCCTAGTTTTAACAGTTTCTATGGCTCCTCTAAAGGTATAGCCATTTATTATCTCTGCAAAATTTGATATTTTCAAATACATACAGCCATTATACTGTATTAAAATAGAAAAAGCAAGTTATTATGTGAATAACCTAAAGCACCCTGCCTTATAAAGGATATTTAGAGTAAATTTTTTTCTTGAAAACTAAAATATCCTACCTTACTTAAAATGATATGATCAATGATTTCAATGCCTAAAATTTTACCGGATTCAATTAATCTTTCTGTAATTTTTCTATCTTCAACTGAAGGGCTCAAATCATCTGATGGATGGTTATGGGCAATAATGATACTTGCCGAATGTAATGAAATAGCTGGTTCAAAGACTTCTCGTGGATGCACGAGGCTTGTATTAAGTGTACCGACTGAAATAATTTGACGCTCGATAAGGTGGTTCTGAGTATCTAAATAAAATGCGAGAAAATTTTCTTTCTTAGACTCACAAATATCCGTACATAATTTCCAAACATCTTCTGCTTTTAAGACCTCTATTTTGTTTTCAGTATTTAATCTTTTTCCCAATTCAATCAAAGCAATAATTTGTGACACTTTAGCTTTACCAAGTCCTTTTATTTCCAATAAATTTTCTAGCGTGATCTTTTTTATTCCAATTTTTTCAACAGTTTTAAGAATTTTTTTAGAAAGTTCCAAAACATTTAATCCTTTTATTCCAGAACCAAGAAGAATAGCCATGAGTTCATAATCTTTTAATTTATTTGATCCATATTTTGCAAGTTTTTCACGAGGCAAATCTATCTTTTCTAAATCTTTAATTTTCATAAAAGTATTTTTTATTTATATTTCTCTATAAATTTAAACAAAGCCCTAACTGGTGTACCTAAGGCTCCTTGAGCCAAATATTCACCCGCCATTGAGGTCATACGAGGTGCCATGTCTATGTGGAGCCATTTAGTGTCTTTAATAAATTGATGTAAGAAACTCGCAGCATAGATCGCTCCACCATAACGTGAATCTTTATTGTGCACATTAGTAAAATCTCCCAGACTTCCTTTTATTTCATTTTCATATTCTTCCCAAAGAGGTAAACGCCAAACATAATCCCCTGTCTCCTCGCCTGCTTTTTCGAATGATTTAGATAGTTCATCATCTTCAGTAAAAATAGCTGAAGCTCTTTCTCCAAGTGCCACTGCTGCTGCACCTGTTAAGGTCGCCACATCTATAACTAATTCTGGTTTATATTTTTCTGCATAAGTCAAAGCATCAGCTAAAATGACTCGGCCTTCTGCATCAGTATTTAGAATTTCAATAGTTTTACCAGACATCGAACGTATCACATCTCCTGGACGATAACTCTTTCCAGAAGTCATATTTTCAACTGAAGGAATTAAAGCAATAACATTTTTCTTTAATTTCATTTTTGCTACGAGTGCCATAGTGTGAATCACGGCTGCACCTCCAGACATATCCATGTTCATTCCCAAAAGCGAAGAAGATGGTTTCAAATTTATTCCTCCTGCATCAAAAGTGACACCTTTACCAACTAAAACAATTGGTTTCTTGTTTTGTAAACCACCCTTGTATTCCATAATAATAAACTTGGATTCTTCATCTGATCCACGTCCGACTGAAAGAATTCCTTGCATTTTAAGTTTAGTCATTTCTTTTTCACCTAAAACAGTCACTTTGACTGGTAAACCTTTCACTGCTTCTTTAGCTTTCTGAGCAAGAATTTGTGGAGTCATATCACCACCTGGAGTATTGGCTAGTGAGCGGGTTTTGTTTACTTCTTCCGCTATGTTGTGACCCTTTAAAATATTTTTTTCAATTTCTTTATTAGTATTTAAAATGTAAACTTCTTTTATTAAATTAAATCCTTCTTTCGGTTTAGTTTTGTAATCATTGAATTCATAATTAGCGAAATCCAGTTGAGTACCAATTATTTCAGAAATTTGTGCTAGGTCTTGCCTAGCACAAAGATTTTTCAGATCATCAAAATCAAAACAAATTTTTTCTGCCTTCGCACCTTTCGCTGTAATTATCATTTTTCGAGTTAAAAGAAAAAGTTTTCGCAAATTCATTTTCTCATCAACCTTTAAATATAGAGTCTTAACTCCATTTTCTTTTATAACCTCATCTGTATAACTAGGACTAACCTTTATAAACAAAACATCTTTTTCACTATTTGGTTTTTTGAAATATAGTCTCATATGTTTATTCCTGATTAGAAAATCTTTCATCAATTCTCTCCATATCTCTTGGAAACATCGATGCCTCACGAATATTTTTTAGTTCTAAAAATTGCATAGTTATACGCTCAGCACCGAAAGCAAAACCACCTTCAGGTGCGGAACCGTATTTGAAGGATTCCAAAAACATTTTAATTTTAGCTGGATCCATTTTCCAAATATTTACGTGCTCCATCAATTGTTCATAATTATTGATTCTTCTACCACCACTTAGGAGTTCACGCCCTCGGCAAATCAAATCTACGCCCTCATTAAATAATGGATTTTCTTCATTTGGAAAAACATAAAAAGGCTTTTCGCGAGTTGGAAAACCGTAAACGAAAACAAAATCTGAACCAGTTTCATTTTTAACAATTTCAGCAATTTCAACTTCATCTTGTGAACTCAAATCTTTGTCACCCCGATTGTCTCGTCCATAAACCTCAAAAATTTTCTGTTGAGCTTCAGTCAGTGACATTGTCGGAGTATAATCTATCATTTTTGGTAATTCTACTTTCAATAATTTCAAATGCTCCGCATTTTTTATATTAACTTGTTCTAAAATATATTTAATAGTAGCTTCAGACATATCACGCACATCCTTCCAACTATCAATAAAAGACATCTCCGCATCTAGGGAAACTACTTCGGTTAAATGTCTGGTAGTTGTACTTGGCTCCGCACGAAAAATTTTATTTACAGAAAAAACTCTCTCAAAAGCAGTCATTACTATTTGCTTATAGAGTTGTGGTGATTGAGATAAATACGCTTTATGATCAAAATAATCAATCTTAAAAACTTCTGCACCACCTTCGGCAGTAGCACCCACAATACTTGGAGCCTGAAATTCAAAAAAATTATTTTGTTTCATGAACTCTCTGAAAGAATCAATGATAGTTTCTTGTACCTTAAAAACTGCCTGCACCTTTGGATGACGCAATACCAATGCTCGATTATCTAATTCTGTAACTAATTCTAAATTGTATCCTTCTAGAGACATATCAAATGGCAATTCTTCTGCTTTACCTAATACTTCTATGCCCAAAACTTCGAGCTCTACGTCTCCGTTTAGCACATTTGTTTTTACATCCTTTTCTGGGCGTTTTTTTACTAGGCCTGTAACCTTCAAGACCCACTCAGGACGAATTTTTTTAGCTTCCTCAATTGCAAGAGCGTGCATTGGTAAAGTTATACATTGCACCATACCAGTCATATCTCGCATGTCAAAAAAGACCATTTTACCTTGATCCCGGCGCACATTCACCCAGCCTGCAATAATAATCTCCTTCTCTATGTTATCCTTTAAATCTTTAATATAAATTCTATTTTTCATTCCTTCAGTATAACATTTTTTATAAATAAGAAAAGTGATTTTTGACAAATAAATTTCAATGTTATATAATGTAAGCTAATTAATTAGTTCTTAAACAACTTAAAACAAATAGTTATGATTTCAGACAAAATTTTATTTTTTTGTGGTAATGGTAACCATCCCACAAGTTCTCAAATTATGAAGAACCTAAGTGAACTCTTTGGTGAATCATGTAAATTTGAGCACATCAACTTTAATAAGTTCCCTGAGGGAGAACTAGACAATAGAATTCCCAAATGGGAAAAAATAAAAGATAAAACAGTTGTAGTTTTTCAAAGCTTCAACGACTCAGATCTTTTAGAATTAGTATGGGAAACGTTGGATCTAGTATGGGCATTAAAACACCAATATGGTGCTAAGAAAGTTATCGTTGTGTTTCTTTTCGTAGCATTTAGAAGACAGGATCCATTAATGGTAGAAAATAAAAACAACCCATGGAAAAAAGCAAAACCAGACGAAATTCAAAGATTGAGGATGTTTATCTCACTATTAAAAAATAGTGGTGTGGATGAAATACTTACTATCAGCCCACATTCAAAAGTAATGTCTGAGATTTGTGAAGAATATGAAATTATTTTTAAAGAAATTAATGTAGCACCTATTTTTGCTAACGAAGTAAAAAATTTTATTGAGGAAGATGATTTAAAATTAGTATTTACCTATGCTCCAGATCTTGGTGCAATCGAAAGAGCAATCGCTCTAGCCAAGGAGCTTGATTGTAGTGTTATGTACAACAAGAAAGGACGGGTTATATACAACGAGAGTTTTATAGAAGAAAGTGGAAAAGATGAGATAGATGAAACTACAGAATTTCTTAAAGAAAAATACAATTTTTCAAAGATATCATATGTTACAAAGGAAATGGTGGCCGGAAAAATTATAATATTAACTGAAGACGAAATAGCCTCAGGGATGACAGCAAATAATACCGGTCAGATGTTAAAAAAGCTTGGTTCAAAGCATAATATATTATGCGCAACTCATCCTCTATTTACAAGAGGATGGAGAAATAAGCTTTTAAATAACAATCCATTCTATAAAATTTTAGTATCAATTACTATACAAAGGCCTTATGAAAAAAGAACTGGTGGTCAACTAGTCGATGTACCAATTGATAAACCTGTTTCCTCAAAATTATTCAAAATCTTAAAAGATATTTGATTAGTTTAACAAAAAATTATAAACCTGATTCTGATTTAAAAAACAGAATCAGGTTTTTTTAATATATACTAAAAATAATCAATTTTGATGACCTTGCGAACTTCGAGCATAGTAGCTTCAGCAACCTTTCGAGCTTCCTCGGTTCCTTTTTCTAAAATCTGCATAATTTTTTCTGGGTTTTTGGCGAGCTCTTCCCTCTTCTCTCGAATTGGTTTGATCATTTTTTCTAATACTTCAACCAATCTCTTTTTAATTACCACATCACCCAACCCTCCTTTTTCATATTGTTTTTTTAATTCTGCTACTTCATCTTTTCTATCATCAAAAATATCTAAATAAGTGAAGACGACATTACCTTCGACTTTACCAGGATCCTGCACGTGGATATGACCTGGGTCTGTATACATATTCATAACTTTTTTAGAAAGTATTTCGTAACTATCAGAAAGATAAATTCCATTATCTAGTGATTTACCCATCTTAGATCCTCCATCGGTACCTACCAGTCGTGGTGTATCACCGACTAAATGCTTTACATGATCAAAAGTTTTTCCATATAAGCGATTGAAACTATCCACAATTTCATTCACTTGTTCGATCACTGGTAATTGATCTTCACCGACTGGAATCAAATTTGATTTAGCAAAAAGAATATCAGCAGCCTGAGAAACTGGATAGGATAAAAATCCAGCTGGCACGTCTTCACCATAGCCTTTTTGTTTCATCTCACTTTTTACAGTAGGATTTCTTTTTAAACGAGCTAATGTTACTAAATTTAAAAATAAAACAGTCAACTCAGCAATTTCATGAATTTCTGACTGAATAAACATGGTTGTTTTTTTAGGATCAAGTCCGCAAGCTAGATTGTCTAGTGCCACTTCTAAAACATTATTTCTAACTTTTTCTGGGTTGTCAGCATTATCCGTCAAAGCTTGAATATCAGCTATCATATAAAAAGACTGGTCAGCCTCATCTTGAAGTTTTAATCTATTTTGCATAGACCCAACAAAATGCCCCAAATGCAATCTGCCTGTTGGACGATCTCCTGTTAATACTATTTTCTTTTGATTTTCCATCCTTATATTTTAGCAAAATATATAATTTTAATCCAATTGAATTCACCTCACCCCCGACTCAGATATATATATATATCTGAGTCTTCCCCCTCTCCTTAATAAGGAGAGGGGGTTAGGGGGTGAGGTTCTGCTGAATTTTAATACA
>Ga0172381_10005841_pt1 | contig 12406 bp, 8 predicted proteins | sample Leawel6488metaG_FD_119754 | JGI IMG/M metagenome (GOLD analysis project Ga0172381, IMG submission 119754) | Leachate microbial communities from a municipal landfill in Southern Ontario, Canada - Leachate well 64-88 metaG | ecosystem: Engineered > Solid waste > Landfill > Unclassified | place...
GAACCAGATACCAAAGAACTTGCCGACTGCGTCATCTGCACAGATACCGAGCAGGATGGCTAGGTTGACAAGCCAGTTGCAGGCAATGCCCTTGAGGAATGCAGAATAGAATCCCATCATTCCAACATAAGCGACCTTGGCTCCACCAATGGCTATAGCCCGCGAGCCGAATGCCGTCACCGTTCCTACGCCTGCTGCGTCGAATGAGACGAACGGTCCGTATGCGCAGATATAGGCGAATACGATTGAACCGATCAGGTTGCCGATGTAGACAAAGATCCACAGGTTGAAGACCTGCATCCAGGTAACCTTGTGGATGAATGCTGCCATCGGGGCAAGCATTGCGTCACCAGTAAAGAGCTCAGCACCCGTAAGGACGGTGATGATAAGCCCAACCGGGAACACGGCTCCCAGGATTAACTGGGAAAAACCTGCACTGGCAGTTCCGTACCGCAGTGCAGCGTCAGTTGCCATGATACCTGTTGAACAAACCGTTGCAAGAGCCGCACCCATAGCGATGTATGCACCGGACATGAATCCTCGAAGGACCATGTTCCATGCGGGCAGGCCGACTTTGTACTTACCGGCATCTCCTGCCTTTGCAGTAATTGCTACCGGAGGATGAAACACCATTTTTTTACACACCTCTGAATCAATCACCTATACGAACAGATATTACTAAGATCTGTATAGGTCAATCAGAATCTCTTGTATGTTGTTATTAATAATTTTCGAATTGTTCGCCGGATAGGACGGTTTTTCCGGAGGTCTGCAGGCATTTTAGCGGACATACGCGATCCATAGTTATGAACCAGTGTTTTGATCCGGTGTTTCAATAGCCGACGTAAAAGCCGCATGCGTTCGAAAGACAGGGAAACGTATAATACAGATCCGGATACGCTCATTTTTTCCAACGCGCAGGGGTCACAGGGACCTCATTCTCCGTCGAAAATGGGATACATCAGGAAGTCCGGGTATTTCCCTCCGACACCAGGATCCAAATAACGGTATGATGTCAATTCCACAATATTCAAGCGTAAAAAAAGAGGATACTATGATACGGATTTTTTGGGATTCTCATGAAATGTTCTGCAATAACCGGTGACATATTTGCCAACCATGACTGCAAAGGACACAAGGAATGTCATGACCGGCTGGTCTCCATCCTCACCCATCTCCCGGAGAACCTGAAAATACATGATCCGGTACCTGCGACTTTTGAAGAGCTCCAGCGCGTTCATGTTCCGGGATACCTCACGTGGCTTGAGCGCCAGTGCGTGAAACATGTGGACTTCTGCATGCTGGATGATTATGTATACACCGGGGGATATCTCGAGAACAACCAGATTGTCCAGGGTTTCATTGACCCGAACACCTACATCAATCCCTGTTCCTACGAGGTCGCAACCTATGGTGCGGGATCAGCCATTGATGCAGTAAACCGTTCCGTTGACGGGGAGTGCTGTTTTGCCCTGGTACGGCCACCGGGACATCATGCTGAGGCGGACCGTGCCATGGGCTTCTGTCTCCTGAATAATGCCGCCGTTGCAGCTGCCCACGCCCTGGAGTGTGTTGACCGGGTTGCCATCATCGACTGGGATACCCATCACGGTAATGGGACGCAGAGCATCTTTTACTCCAGCAACCGGGTGCTCTACTGCTCGACCCACGAGAAAGACACCTTTCCCCACACCGGTCTCATCGAAGAAACCGGGGCGCATGACGGGGAAGGATACACGATAAACGCCCCGCTGGTCCACAACGCGGGAATTGGAGATTATTTCCCGGTTTTTACCGAGGTTTTCCTACCGGCCCTTGAGCGGTTCAAGCCGGACCTGGTCCTCGTCTCCGCCGGGCAGGACATGCTCTCGGATGACCCCGTCGGGAGCATGCAACTGAGTCCTGCAGATGTCGGCCTGCTGACCGCACTTGTCCGCGACGCCACGGATAACTCCCTTGCATTTGTCCTTGAGGGTGGATATGGCCCGTCTCAGCCGGAAGCCATACGCGAAATATTCGACACGCTGGGTAAAACTGATCCCGCTAAAATCCCGCCAGGCTCCCCGGATAAATCAACCCGGGATACGATCAGCCTGATGAAAAAACTGCACCGGATTACCTGATAACCCTAGCCGGCATCTGTTTTATCGATACCGGAAATCCGGTGTCGCAGGTAACCGGGCTATAAAACCGTTAAACTGAATAACCGCACGGAACCATTGTTCTGCATGGACCGGAAGATACAGATCCTGCTGGTGTCGGGTATTATTCTCACGCTGATTGTTTTTCTCATCAATATCTATGCAGCCGGTGTTCTCTTCATCCTCTTCGCTGTTCTGATTATGTCCCTGTTCATCATGCAGGACAGCACAACTCTGCCGGATGTGATGGTGGAGCTCGAAGATGATGCCAAAGGGATCCTGATCAGGAACAGCGGCAATTCTGATGCCGTGAAGATCCATGTTGCGCTTGTCCCGGTGAATATTGAGTTTAATATCGCAGTTCTCGCACCTGACCAGATCAACGAATACCCGCTGGAATCAATGCTTTCGGAGGCCAAGGCGGTTGTCACCTTCGAGAACGTCATGGGGAATGCATTCTCCCGCACCTATAATCTGTCTTCCACCGGCAACCAGAACGATCCCTTCAAACCGATGATCCCCTTCTTCAAGTGGAAGTGACCAGAGATTCAAAAAATGGTTTTACCCATTTCCCGGGCTTATAACCCTGCTTTCCTGCGCATTGGCTGAACCTCAGCACCTTCGAGGTTTCCCGCCGCCCAGGTATACCGTTCGCGGATGATTGGGGGAAGCGCACTTTCCGGGATCGGTTCAAACCCGAACTGGCTGTAGAACCCGGTAAGGTGCCGGACTGCATACATGTACAGGTCGTCGTTGTGGCAGGCTTCCACCAGCGCACCCATCACCATGTGAGAATAGCCCCGCTTCCGAAAGGTGTCCGGTGTAAACACCCCGTCCACTTCCAGTCCGCCCCGGTGGCGTCGGCACCGGGCAAGGGAGACGAGGGTGCCGGCGGAAAATGCCGCAAAGATCCGATCCTGTGAGGGATCCCCCGTTGTATCATGGTAATCGCGCCAAACCAGGTCCGCAAGAGGGAACTCGGTAACCTTGAGTTCACGGACATCGGAAACGGCAGTATCCGGAGAGAGAGGACGGTACGGAGCCTGTTGAGTCGGGGTGGTGCCGATCATTGTTTCATGCCCTCCACGCGATATCCCTCTGATGGGATAACCAGTTCGAATCGGGCACCTTCCCGATACACACCCGTCTCACGCAGAGTTATACCAGTCAGGGAGACGATCTCGGAGGTGAGGAAGAGGCCTCTGCCGTAGTTGTCTTCACGCTGGACAAACAGGGATCCTTTCACCTGATCCGGGATCCCAATCCCGTTATCCTCAATAATGATTGCACAGCCACTATCCCGGATCTGGTAGGTAATGACAATCTTCGTCGCGCCCGTTGCCTCTTTTAAGGAGTTATGGAGGAGATGGTAGAAGACCGTGGGAAGGTGGGGATCAGAGAATATTTCGAGTCGTTCGGTCCAGGCATGGAAGGTCACCTTCCCGAAATCGAGGTGGCTGATAGCCTCACTGATGGCATCCTGCACGGGGATCCATGCCGGCGGGGTAACACCGATATCCCGGAACTCACGGGAGATGTCGATCTGGCGCGTGATGCCGTTGGCCGATTCCTTGAGATCAGCAATAAAGGAGATGATCTCCGGATCGCGGAATTTCATGACGCCAAGCCGGAGCTGCCCGTATAGTACTGCAAGCTTCCGGGACATGTCGTGGCGGAGGATCCCGGCAAGGGTGTTGAGTCGGTTGCTGGTCTTCTCGAGCGCAGATTCGGTCATCACTTGTTCCGAGATATCCCGGACAGATTCGATGGCACCCGTGACATTTCCCTCAGCATCCACCAGTGCCGTTGCGGAGAACCGGAGATGCACACCCCGATCCCCGTGGAAATGGGGGAGATAGACTTCCGACAGGAGTTTTCCCGGCTCCCGTCGTACCTGCGGATATTTCTCTTCGATTTGTTGTTCGTTATTGACAATCAGACCTGCCAGCATGGGGCGGCGTTCGCCGTAGAACGCAAGTGCATACTCATAATTCCCCTGGTTGAGCATCAGGGCTTTCGGCATACCGGTCATTATCTCAACTGCCCGGTTCCAGGCAATGATCTTCCCTTCCCGGTCAATGGCAAACGTGGCGTCGGGCAGGAACTCAATGATCTCATTGAGCTGCTGCTCGGATTCCGCAAGGTTCCATGACAGGAGGGCAACCACGCTGCCGACAAGGACGATAATTGCCCCCCGCGCAATGATGGCGATTCCCGTCATAATATCCAGGGGCGTGAACTGGAACATGAAAATACTGTAGAGCGCAGCAATCCCCACGGAGAAGATGAGCCCGCGACGGGGATACCAGTAGGACGCAAGGATGACGGGGAAATATAAAAGGTGGGAAAGTACGGCGGTGAGCCCCAGCAGGATCCCGGCCAGATTCACCACAAGAGTGATTGCGGTCAGACCGGTAAGGAGCAGGATACGGTTACGCTGCACCGGATGCAGGAGAACAGACGGGCGGGGGAGATTCATGGATCGGGAAAACCTGTACACTTTCGTTCGATGTGTACGTGCAAAAAGATTCCCCAGCAACCCGGACCGCTATCAGGATCCAGGTTATGAAGAGACTGGGGAGGACCCGACCGGGGATTGGATCAACCGGTTATTATAAAGTACCCCGAATCGTGCCAGCGGGGCAATGGATCTCAAACCGGGCTCCGGTTTCCTGCGTACCGGTCTCGCGGATGGTGATGGAGGTTATAGCAAGGACTTCCCGTGCAAGGAAGAGGCCAAGGCCGGTATTCAGCCCGTACTCGTAGCTGAAGATCTTCTCCTTGCTGTCGGACGGTATGCCAATGCCATCATCTTCACAGACAATGACCGTGTCACCTTCCCCGACGTTCAGGCTGAAACGGATGGCGGTGATCTTCCCGCCGTATTTTGCAGCATTATCGATCAGGTTGGAGAAAACTTTACCCATCATCGGATCCGCATAGATTTCCATCCTGGGGGGGATATCGTTGGCAAACGCCAGTCCTGCAGGCAGGATCTCTTTTGCCGCTGCATGGACGAGATCGTGGATGCCCTGCCACTGGGGCGCTTTGACCCCTACTTTCTGGTAATCCCCGGTAAATTTTATGGAGTTGAGCGCACGGGTAGTAATGGCAGTCGCACTCGTGACCTGCTCCCATGCCTTTTCGGGATCCTTTGATCTCTGGGACAGGGCAATTTCAAGGAATTCGTGCTGGGTGGTGAGCTGGTTGATGATATCATGACGGGTAATACTCGCCATCAGGTTGAGCCGTTTGTTGGCCTCATCAAGGGCTTTCTCCACCCTCTTCCGTTCCGCATTCTCCGATGCAAGGCTGGTGTTGGACTCTTTGAGATCCGAAACTGCCTGCTGGAGCTGCTCGTTCACCGCATTGATCTGCTCCCGTGCCTCCTCCAGTTCGGCATTCTTTCGGATCGCCATCTCATAGGTGGAGAGCAGAATGCGGAGGATCCGTAGCCTTCCTGCAGTGATGTGATACGTTGTGCCGAATACCGGGAGATCAAGAGGAGGGGAGATCTTCTCCGGATCCGGCTGGTCGAGGGCCTCGAGAATATCGCTGATCCGGGAACTGATATACCCGGGATCATATGGCTTGATGATGAAATCGTCTGCCCCGGAGGCAAGCCCTCGAATAACGTCTGCCGAATCGAAGAGCTGGGAGACAAGGATCACCGGTATTGTCGCGATCGCGGGATCCTGCTTGATCCTGCGGCAGAGATCGTAGCCGTCCATTTCAGGCATGACGATATCCGAAAGGATGAGTGTGGGCTTGTCGGTGAAGATCTGATCCAGTGCTTCCGTGCCGTTGCCGGTCAGCATAACCCGGTATCCCTCAGACTCAAGGATATGACGAAGATATTCTGCCTGTGTCCGGCTGTCTTCAACAATCAGGATCTTGATAAGGTTCTTGTGGTTTTTTTCCATTACGCATCTCCTGGAGGGACGGGGCCAGGCAATCGCCGTTTCCGCATCAGGTCTCGGATGATTGCAAGCAGGTTGTCCCGGGTAAACCCGCTCTTGACAATATAGGCATCTGCCCCGACCGCGATCCCGTGTTGCTGGTCTTCAGCAGAGTCGAGGGATGTCACAAGCACCACCGGGAGACGCGACAGACGGTTGTCGGCACGGATCTTCTCGGTCAGCACAAACCCGTTCATACGGGGCATGTCAACATCTGACACGACCATATCCAATTCATTTTCCTTAAGCATTGCGAAGGCCTGCAGACCATCAATCGCCGTGAATACTTGGTACCCGTCCCGTTCCAACAGCATCTGCAGGAAAGCGCGCGAGGTGACGGAGTCTTCCACCACTAGGATCCGGTGAGCAGCCTTCTCCGCGTATGCCATCGGGACCAAGGGCCCGCCGGGCCGCAGGGATTCCTGGATCAACTCAGGGGGATCGAGAACCAGGGCAAGTGTCCCGTCACCCAGGACGGCTGCACCGGCAATTCGTTTCACCCGGCGGAGCTGACCCCCGAGGGGACGGACGACAATCTCCTGGACCCGGATTACCTCGTCGACACGACAGGCCACCTGGCCGGCACCGTACGCGATGATCACCAGTGAGACCTGCGTATCCCGTTCGGGACCTGGACGCGGGTGGGGAACACCAAGGAGATTAGAGAGCTGGAGTACACCAATCATCCCATTATCAAACCGGATAGAAGGCCGACCCGCATCATACATGATTGCATCCGGTCTCACGCGGAGAACCTGCCGTACTTGCTGCATGGGAAGGACATACACCTGGCTGCCGGAACGGACCACCACACCGCGGAAGGTTACCAGACGAGCCGGGACGCGTATCGTGATGCTGGTCCCCTTACCGATCCCGGATGAGATCGTGACGTAACCACCAAGCCGCGTCACACTATCCTCGACAATAGCAAGGCCCAGACCCCGCCCGGAGATCTCCGTTATGATAGGGCTGGTGGACAGGCCGGACCGGAAGATCAACCATACTGCCTCGGCATCCGTAAGCTGACTCTCTTCTCGTGCCGTGATCATGCCAGCCCGGACCGCAGCATCACGGATGACGCGCCCATCGATCCCGTTCCCGTCATCAGATACCTCGATCCCTACCTTGCCACTGGAAAGAGCGAAAACTTTGATCTTCACCTGACCACGCGAGGATTTATTCCGGGAAGCCCGAATATCCGGATATTCAATCCCGTGATCGATACTGTTGTAGAGAAGGTGCATCAGGGGGTCCTTGAGGGCATCAAGGATACGCCGGTCAACCTCGATCTCGTCCCCTTCCGTTACCAGTTCTACCTGCTTTCCGGTGTTTCTGGAATATTCCCGGACAAGCCCGGGAAACGGGGCAAGAATACTGGAGACCGGTTGCAGGACAGCATCATGGATCAGGTCAGATATCTCTGATGTGCTGGCTTCCAGCGCCGACCGATCGCGTTCCGCTGCCCGTATGTGTTCCGCCAGATCATGCCGGAGAAAATTGCCAAACTCCCGGTCATAATCAAAAAATTCCACCAGCCGCTGGAGCGGGAGAATCAGATCCGCGGGAAGGTCTGCCTTACCGGACCCGAATGCCCGCTCGCGGATACTGTGGATGTCCGAGGAGATCTGGGCCTGGTTCCACCGCCAGAGCGTAAACCGGGTCATCATCTCTTCCAGCTCCCGCAGCCGATGCGTGATGAAAAGGCGGGTGGTAAGAAGGTCATCCGATCCGGCGATCAAACGGTCGAGTTTGTGTGATGCAATCCGTACCGTTCCCCCATCAGGCACCGGAATACTGGAAACCCCGGTTGCCTTGATACCGAGCTTTTCAGGCTGCGCAATTGTGGATCCTTCAGGAAACAATCTGTCCCGGCTTTTTTCCGACCCACATTCTTTCATCTGGATAGGATATATCGGACGGAAGGAGGGATCGAGCGTCGGGGATGGTATCTCTGCCGTGCCATCGTTCCCATCAGTATCTTTTTTTGCGATCAGACGGATGGAGGAAACAATATCCGAAGGAGAGACCTCGGGATGTTCCCCGTTCAGGAGCGCATGGATTACCTTGATGGCCCGATGAAATATATCATAGGTCTCTGCGTCAGGGACATAGGTCCCTTTTTTCATACGGGAGAAGACATTCTCCAGGTTCTGGCAAACGGACTCGATCTCCGTCTGGTTGACTGCACGGGCAGCCCCTTTCAGGCTGTGGGTGGTACGGTAGATCCGCTCAACTAGGGTGGGCTCTGCCGCAGCGCCGGACTTCTCCAGCGCCAAGAGCAGGTCCACCATCCCACCGAGATGTTCTTCTGCTTCATCCCGGAATGTGGCGAGCAGTTTTTTTTTGAATTCTGCATCCATTCCGGTCATGGAAGACGAAGGTTAGACATGGTACTGGACCGTGAGTTTCTTTAACCTGAGGCCCAGTTCGTGCAGGTCTTCTGCGGTCTTCTCTACTTTCCGGGTAATCTCAAGGTTCTTCTGGGCGGCATCCCGGATCTTCTCCATGGCAAGCGAAATCTGGTCCACACCCTTTGCCTGATCGTGGATTGACGACGCAATCTCAATTGCCTGGCGCGAGGACTCAGCGGTTGACCGGGTGAGCACCTCGATCGCCTTCTGGGCATCGCTCGTCAGACGCACCGCATCTGCCACGGATTTTGTTCCCCGCTCGGTTGAGACCACAGTTGACGAGACACCCCGCTGGATATCGGTCAGGATGGTACGAATATTTGCCGTCGCCGCCTTGGACTGTTCTGCAAGGTTGTGGATCTCATGGGCAACCACGGCAAAACCTTTCCCAAACTCTCCGGCCTTTGCCGCTTCGATGGAGGCATTGACCGCGAGCAGGTTGGACTGTTCTGATATATCCGTGACCGTTGCGATGATCTCCCCAATTGCCTGGCTCTGTTCGGAGAGTTTGATGACGCTCATCCCGATCATGTCCATCTGTCGCTGGATATGATTCATACCGTCCAGAATCTCCTGCACAGATTTCTGCCCGTCACCAGAGACGTTCAGGGCGTTCATCGCTTTTTCAGAGAGTTCCTTGGTCTTCTGGTTCATCAGGTCGGTCTTTGTCCGCACACCTTCGACCGTGTCGGAGGTTTCGTTGACCGTTGTCGCGGTCTGGGAACTGGCCGAGGACAACTGGGTGGTGACTGCCAGGATCTCGCTCGAGGCTGATGAGAGAACCGAGATGCCTTCGTACAATTCCTCGTTGATCAGTTTCATCAGGCGCTGGAGTTCAATACCGATAGTATTGAGAGCATCGCGATACGCGACAAACTCGCCGGCAACCGGGATCCTCTCGTCGAACCGTGCAGTAAGATCGCCGGATGCATAGAACCGTGCAAGGCGCATGGCCTCGTTCACCGGTTCCGTGATGGTCTCAAGAGTCTTGTTGAAACCGGCAATGATCATCCGGTACCCGCCGCGGAACGCCTTTTCATCACCACGAACGGATAGATCACCAGCACGAGCTGCATCCGTGAGTTTGATGGTCTCCTTGTGCAGGTGATCGAGGGAGTCAACCATCATCTGGAGAGCGGGGCGGATCTCGTCACGATCATCAAAGGGTTCGGAGAATCGCTCGATGTACTCCCCGTTTGCAATCTTCTTGATATCCCCCACCACATTGGTCTGGAGGTCATCGGCAAACTCATCCATGGTCGCGGACATGATCCCGATCTCGTCTTTCCGTTTAAGGTTCAGCCGGGCTGACAGGTGTCCGTTCTTGAGTTCCTTGATCATGATGACGACCTGTTGCAGGGGTTCGGATATGGACCGGCCAAAGAGGACTGCCACAGCAGCACCGCCGACCATAGACGCGATAACAAGGGCAAGGATAGTATTCCGGATGGTATCTATCGGGCCGCTGAAATCTGCAAGCTCCGCACGCGATACGATATACCAGTCAAGCGGTTCATAGTAGGCATAGGCATCGAGGATCTGCTTCCCGTTTACTTCATGTCGGATCGCACCTTCCTTTTTCTGGAACATTTCCTGCACGTAATCCCTGTCAGCCCAGTTCTCCCCTTCCGAGGTCGGGTGGACGAGGACGTTACCGGCACTGTCGAGCACGTACATGTACCCATGCGTCCCGACAACGGTCTCCCGGATACTCTTCTTGACTACATCAAGGGTCTGCCCTTCTTCGGTCCCGACAAAGAGAACGCCGATGATCTTACCCTGGGGATCCCGTATCGGTTCATAGGCAGTTACATACTTTTTCCCAAACAGGTCACGGCGCCCATAGTAAGTCTCGCCCTGTTCAACGGCAACCTGGTACACATTATCTGTTAAGTGTGTGCCGACTGCCCGCTTGCCTTCCGTGTCAAGGACATTCGTGGAGATACGGGCAGCGTAACTGTCATTGTATACCTGGAAGACAGTTGCAGCACCGCCAACCATTGACTGGACCTTATCCACGATCTCGAAGTTATCGTTCACAATGTAATTATTGCCCTTGCTGTCGACAAGCGTCATCTGGCCATTGATGATCTCCGGGGTCCCTTTCCCATAGAAATTCTGTTTTGCCACATTGAGATCGCTGTTGACCTTGTTCCGCGTGAGCTTGTATATATCGTTGGTCCAGCCTTTCATATCCTGAACCTGGGTCTCAAGCAGCGTCTGGATCTGATCATTGATCACACCGCTCGAGCTGGAATAGGCTACGATCCCAAGCAACAGTGTCGGAATAATAGCCAGCAGCAGACAGATAACCAGGATCTTGGTCCCGACTTTCATATTGGAGAAGAATTCAAGCATGCCCTGCCCCCGTGGATATAACGGACGAACCTGTGTTCATGAATAGACTGACCGCATGTTGCATAAACGTAGTGATCCTTTTCCGAACCAGCCCGGTTCCCGTTGTTACACAAGTTCGCCAAACCCGCATGGAGATCATCATCTCCGCTCCTTATGTATCCTCGATTATCATCTTGGGATCAGCAAACATGGCTACCGTATCAAGGACGATAAGCGATCCCTCCGCCACGCCCCGGACATAATTGCTCTTTACCGGTATGGCGTCCGTGTATTCCGGGGAGATCCGGTTCAGTTCTATCAAGCCGATACCGGTAATATGATCTGCAAGGATGCCAAACGAAAAGTTGTTGTCAGACAGCACGATAACACGGTTCAGGTCGGTCAGACCTTTGTCGGGAATTGAGAGCAGGACGCGGAGGTCTACAAGGGAGATTATCTCCCCCCTCACCATACAGATGCCGGAGATGTAGCCCGGGGTCCCGGGGACTGGGGTGATCTTGCCGGTCAGGACCACCTCACGGATATGCTGCATGTCGATTGCATATTCCCGGTATGCAAGCCGGAACCGGAGAACTTCAGTCACTGCGGTCTCTGGTAATGACTCTTCCGGCCGGGCAATTTTTTCTGCTCGTTCTCGAAGGAGGGGCTCAACCTGAACTATATCCGTAACGGTATTGTCACAGGTACCTTTGGCCGGGATGCAGGTCACGATTCCTGAAATTTCCGAAGAGGTAGAACTGGCAGATCGGTGAAGGGCCTTCCCTCCGGTGGCAAGCAGTCGAGGGAGATCATAAATCACCCACAGGCCTTCCGGGGTCATCCATATGCCGGAAATTTCAGAATTGGGGTGTTCAACCGTATCGGGGTGTTCCGAAAAGAGGGCAATAGCCATCACACCGGAGTTTGTATCCACCCAGAGGGCAATATCCCCGCGGCCGGTACTGGCGATGATAAGCATATCAGTAAGACGGGGGGGTGTTGGGGCAAGACCCAGCAGCGATCGCATCGAGATCACCGTGATCTCTTTCCCGTGCAGGTTGATCGTGCCCGCTTCCCATGGGAGGGACCCGGGTTTTTCGGTCGGCAAGACCATCCGGATTACATTGGATATATCAGCCAGCGGGATTGCACCATGGACGTCGTCAACACGGAAGAAGAGCAGTTGGGCCATGGCGGATCACCGGTGATCTTGCATTGGTGCTTCTGCAATAAAAATGGTAAGGAAACGCAGCAGCGTAAAACAAGCAACTGAACCCGATCCAGAATTTTTCTGGTCTCCTTCCAGTAGGTTCCAAATCGGCAATATTGGATCAGGAAGTATCAGTGTTTTCCTGATCTACACTCGCTGCCCGGGCATTCGAGGAGGGGCATCAAATGGACAGAAACGTTCGCTGCCGGGGGTTTCCCATCCGCGCACAGGGCAGCGCCGGACAGTCCGGTCCCGCCCATGAAGCAGAAGGATAGGGATGAAGAGGAAAAGAAAGAAGAACGGCAACCCTAGATACCACATCAGTGCAGTGGCTGCTAGGGATCCGGC
>Ga0172381_10005842_pt1 | contig 12404 bp, 11 predicted proteins | sample Leawel6488metaG_FD_119754 | JGI IMG/M metagenome (GOLD analysis project Ga0172381, IMG submission 119754) | Leachate microbial communities from a municipal landfill in Southern Ontario, Canada - Leachate well 64-88 metaG | ecosystem: Engineered > Solid waste > Landfill > Unclassified | place...
CGGTCGTTTCCCCGGAAAAGATCCGGTGGCTCAAGAATTTCACGTCAAAGTACGTTGTGCAGGGCCAGCTCATCCACGATATCATCGACCAGCAGATCCAGCTCGCGTGCGACAACAAGCCCATGAATTATTTCGAGGCGGAGAGCGTCTTTGCGAAAAAAGTCGCGAACTACCGGGCCATCGGCGGCGAGACCTTCACCGAGCACCACAACGGCGAAAAGATCCCGGACTCGTTTTTCACCTACATTTTAGAAAACGGGAAGACCTGCCTCTCCACGTTCTTTGCGAAATGGCCGGAGTACGCGAAGCGCGAGTGCCTGCGCCACGAGCAGTTCGATCACTTCACTATCGGCGATGCGGGCGTGACCGTGAAGGTGGACTTTGCCGCGAAGATGCCGGACGGAACAATCGTCCTCTCCGACTGGAAGACCGGTAAAGACGATGACGATTACGAATCGGAGCTCCAAATGGCGGCCTACGTGCTCTGGGCAAAGGAGTTCTACAACAGAAGTGCGGACGATATCGGGACCGAGCTGGTGTTCCTCCGGACCGGCGCAACAAAACCCTATGCATTCTACGAGGACCAGTTACGCGAGGTGCGGGAGCAGATCGCAGGGGAGTTTGCGGCGATGAATGCTTCGTATGAGTTTGCGGATTTTCCGGCCCGGCCTGCGGCGAGGGAGTGTGGGAGTTGTAAGTTTGCGGAAGTGTGTCCGGAGTCGGGATTAAAAAGAGACAACATAACCGGATAAATCATCGTGTACCAGAAAGTACCCGTCCCCGTCGCGGCCGGTGCATACATAATCAGGATTAGTACAAATCACGATAAGGTGATTTAGGGCAGAGGTTTTTTCGCTGGAGCGGGGCAGCAGATCCGGGCATACGAAAAGTTTCGCTTAATTACCGTGTCGGCTGTTCCGGTAAAAGCCGGACGTGTATGGTTCTGATCCCTCATCACCCTAAAAATGTGTCAGCTTATAATCCTACTTAGAAGAACGCAAAGGTTCGAAAAAAGAAGGATTCCGACGGCAAAATGATGAGATCGCTGAAAGGTTTCCCCGGTTTATGGCAGCACAGATCCCGGATCGAGATCGCGCATCAGACTCGCGGTTACGGATCTCCTCTGACAGATGAGGAATAATCCCGCATCATCGGTAAAAAGAGGAATTGCATTCTGTTCAGCAAGTGCAAGAAAATAGGTATCGAATCCGGGACAGCCTTCCTCACGTGCGATCTTTGTTGCGGTCCGGATAATCTGCTCTTCCGGGACAAGCTGATAACTCATTTCAACTTCATTGCAGATCTCTTCTGCTGCACGTGCATCCGCGAGTCTGCTCGATACTGCAGCGATCTCCACAATACCGCATTGGGGAATTATCCCCTCAATTCCTTTTTCATCAAGTGCGGCAAGGAGTGCTGCGCAGGTCTTGTGAGTAGTTACTTCCCGGGAATAGGTAGTCCCTGCCTGTCAGCGTGAAGGTGAGAAAAGTGCTTTTATGATAACAGAGGTGTCGAGCACTCAAGGAGGTAAAATTATGCATCCCTGCTTCTTCTCCGGGTTGCAAGAAGGATCTGCTCCGTATCCTCTTTTGCTTCAGGCTCCCCGAATTTTTTTACAAATGCAGAGAATTTTTTCCGTATTACCACTTTAACCCGTGCCTGTTCCGGCAGGTTCACCGGATCGTCCAGAACCAGGGTACCTTTTTTATACACCGCGCTTGTTTTAATTGCCGTCATACCTGCACTCGTCTAAAAAACCCGTTGTATCATACAGGCAGTCCCAATGCAATAATAATTGCAATTGAACCAGATACCCGGGGTTACCGGACTGGCACAAAAGGGGGAGCTGCAGAGAACCGGCGGGAGAGTTTTCCCGGGCCGGAATTCCGGGGATCCCTAGTGGATAATCCCCCTCTTCTTTAATTCAAAATAACATCTGGCACACGCTTCCACATCGGCGCCGGCATTATGGCTGTCGGTGAACTCTTCCTGGAACAACCGAAGGTGCAGTTCGTTTAATGTCGGCCACTTGTATCCCCGGCCGGACTTTAAAAGGAAGTTTGCACCTGGAGACGATCTGCGGGGTTTTCATGGTGCAGAAATATTGTTTTCCCAAAAGACCGGTCTCAAGCCTGCACCGCAAAAATTCCGTGGTGACAATCGGCAGATCGAAATCGAGATTATGTGCAACGACCGTGTCTGCCTTCTCCACATCGGCATTGAACTGCGGGAGCACCTTGTAGAGCGACACGCCCTCGGCTTTTGCCCGGTCGGTCGTGATCCCGTGAATCCGGGCAGAGTCCATAGGGATGGAGAAGTCCGTCCGAGTAAATGATGAAACTGTTCCGGCTTTTACGCTCCCCGTCGCTATCATACAGCGACCATGCGAGCTGGACGACACGCGGCCATTTTTTTAACGGGTCGGGTTCGTGATATTTTGGAAGGTCCGTAGTTTCGGTGTCGAGGAAGAGGAGCACATCATCACTTTTTATCCGGTTTAATACATTTGCTTTTTCAACCAAGGCTCATTCATTGAATCGAGTTAATCATTGATGAGAGCATATGTTCTCATAAATTATAATATAATGGGGATTTACATGGGCCTTATTGAAGAAATTAATGGATTCGTAACTGGAATTACTTATGATGAATCACTTTCATCTCTCTTGAAAACTGTAATGGATACGAAAAGTGAGGATCCCTCCCCGGCAAATTATTACTATATCACTCACGTGACAAATCCTGCTCAAACGTATTTTTCAAAGATACATCCAGATATCGAAAGACCTCCGGAAATTATTCGCAAACTTGCTCGGGGAAAACAATTACATAGTTTTGCAGGGATTTGGTTTAAAAATCTCCCGGGGTTTTGCGCAGATGAAGGACTACTCGATGGTGCTTGGGTAGACATTCCGGGTGTACGAGGCAAAATCGATCATCGAGTAGGCGATTCTTTAATTGAATTTAAAACAAAAGATCGTCTTCCCAACTCTCCCGATGAAATAATTTCTATGTATCCTAACGATCTGGAACAGATTGCGTTTTATTCCGTTATCCACCCCTTAAATCCAAAAAATAACTATCTCGTGTTTATGCAAAATTCAGCTCCCTATGAACTTAAGGCGTTTAAAATTGAAATTAAAGACAAAAGAGGAATTAGATCGATTTTACATAAAAGAATAAAACTTCTCGACGCGGCTTTTATATCGAAAGATCCTTCAGAATTAGGCAGATGCCGTTACTATGATTCAGGTTGTCAATATGGGGAGAATGCATCCTGTTCATGTGCAAAATTAAAGCCTCTTGATATGGGGTCCCTACAAAGATCTGTGGTAATTACATACGATGATGAGTTCACCAAAAAGTTAATTCAGGCAAGAGAGGACTTAAAAAATCCTGATGTTTTTTGTCTTTCAACTCGTGATATAATTGCCCCAAGAAAACATTATATGGAAATCATTTCTGGTGTGGGATCGACATATCACGATGATGAAATGGAAGAATACAAAGCGTTATTGTGGGGATCATTGGGCACTCTTAAAAAGAAGTATGGTATTGATCTAAATGGAACAGAACGCCAATCGGTAATGCAGTTACAGCGAGATCCTCGTGTTAAGATCAGTTTCCGATGGATAAAAATGAAAAGTTCTGTTCGTCCGGAAGGAGAAATTGTACCATATATTGAAAAAATTAACCTCACTGAGGATATTAAAGTTTCAAAATCGCGACCCTCACAGTATCACTTGGCAGAGTTAGGAATTATTTGTGCGATCTACGGTAAAAACAAAGGACTGATCATAAGAGTATATCCTAATTTAGATAATCTTGTCCAAGTGTACCAAATAACCTATAAAAATCAACCAGAGATACTCCGCAAAGTTGTATCGATTCTTAATCTTACAGAGAATGCTGAAAAAGAAAAGACGTTATTATCAATACCCCCGTGTCCTCACTTTATGAATGATAATGAAAAATGTCCGCTGATGTTACAATGCAATGTGAAAGGGGCAAAAGGATGTAGATAATTTAATTTCTTTTGGAAGTTTGAGGAGTCATAAGCTTCCACAGTGGATATGAATGCGGTATAAGTTCGCGATGAGTTGTCCGGGAGATGAGATTTGGTAATTCACACTCTTCGTTTTCCAATATAGTAAGATTTTAAATATACCGAAATCCGAGTAAACATCCATCAGGACTCTCATCCGTCAATGTTAATCTGACATATTTCTTAGGATCAAATCCTTTAGAGAAATCAGTCCAAGGAAGTAAATCACTATTGTACGTTGTTATGTATTGAAAGTTGTATTTTTTTGCATGCAATGCAGCGGTTTCTAAGGCCGTTGCTCTTTGTCGTTCATCAACATCCGCAAAAATCAAACTATCATGTACAAGCAGCTTCGGAGAAGGTATTCGTTCTGCCCATAAACGAGCTAATGCCATATCATAACAAAAAATTTTCATATTTCCAACTGCATCGCTCTTATCCCGTTCAATTTTAATATTATACTTGAACCCTTTAGACCCAAGATCAATAACCAATTTTCCTGGGGAATGGTAGAGATATTCCGAATATTCATTGAAATAGGATATTACCTTTTCTCGTATATTTCGGCGTTCGTCGTATTCTCGCGATGCTTTTTGTTGTTGAATTTCCAATGCAATTTTGAGCTCACTCAATCTTGTTTCAAAATTTTTTAAATTTTCAAGAACCTGTGAAATAGTATCATATTCATTCACTGTATCCCAATGCTTTTTTTGTAGTAAATTAAGTTCTTCCAATGCACCTTGTGATTCAAGAATCTCTAATAAAGTTGCACGGTCATTTGTTATTTTTTCGATATGTTCATTTAATTTGCTGTTTTTTTGTTTTAATCGAATAATTTCAGTTTCCAGAAAAGATTTTCGATTTTTAATAATTGTATGATGAAATTGCTCTACTTCATCGAGGAGGCGTAATGTAATTTCCGGGAAGACCACATTGCATTCGCTGTAAATTTCTTTTAGATTATTGATCGAAGCAGGTTCTTCATCAACTAAATTGTCTTGATACAATTTTAGTAGTTGATCGTTCATTATCAGATCATTTGTGTAGGAATGTAACTTTTCGGAAAGTAAATTGGCATCTTGATGAATTTGGTGATATTGCGAATGGACTTTAAATGATTTAAGATCCTCTTCCTCTTTTTTCAATTTTCCATGTAATTGAACCTGTTGTGCTTCCAAATCCCCAATTGAACCCTCATTTTTCAGAATCAATCCGGCATTCAGCAATTTTTTTGTATTCTTAATTTGTTCTTGTTCATCTTTCAAAATTTGCAATTGTGCTGCATTTTCCCAAGATAATCCCAGTAAAAATGCATTATTTACTTGAATTTCCCATGTATTTTGTTTTCGGAAGTATTCAAATGGTTTAGAATATGCATCTTTTCCTTTCCGAATAAAATAAGATATAACACTTCGAAAAGAAGGTTGTGTTTTATAATTTCTATTTGCCGGAGATAATCCTAATAAGGATTCACCCAACATAGATGTCCATTCTTTGACATCTAAAGACGTACCGAATAGTGTTTTTTTTCCTATTTTTCGAATATGAGGTAAATCTCCTTCAATCTGAACATATTTGGGATTATTAATTTCTCTTGTGACCGTAATTTCTTCATCATCAATTGACATTATTAGACCAAATTCCCAATCTTTTAGTGGTTCTACAAGAAGCCCCTGATTTTTTTTCGCTTGAGAACCAAGGCAAAAATGAAGTATTTCTATTAATGTTGATTTTCCCAAACCATTTCTTGAATCAGTCTTAGTTGAATTTTTTGTTCTTTCTGCAAGAATTAAGTTAAAACCCGGCAAAAATTCCACTGTTTTGAAGGATTCCTTATTAGCAAAAATCTTTTTAATCATTATTAGATCTCCGGATAAATCCATTATCCAATGTTATCGCATTGATTATGTATAAAAAATCGAGAATTAAAATAAATCTGGAGTATATTTCAATTTGCGGAGATGATCTTACTTCTTCCCATAATGATGTAATAGTACGGGGTTTTTCAAGAGTTGAGAGGATTAAAGCTCCACCTCCCATGATTGAATTTTCGATTGTGAGATATTTATTTGGCAAAATCATTTCTCGAAAACCTCACATGCTTCAAATAAATATGTTAATATCGCTAAACCCGCAGCTTGACGTTTAAATTCATGACTTTTGCTATAGGAAAATTCATGTAATGCTTCAAATAGCGCATCTCCCCGAATCCCCATTCTGAAAAGTTCATTATATTTATCAATAAACCCTTGTTTAAAACGATCAGGAAATGTCGGATCTATCTTTGACAAACGAGTGACTATTTTCTGAACCTCCTTGCGTTTGCTTAAGCCCATTGTAATCAACAAATTACTGTTGGGAGTTAATCCATTTTTTAAAATTTTTTCTTGTAGGGGTGCTACTTGGAGATTTCCTGAATATGGAGTTATCTTACTACAACAGAGACCTTGAATAACAATCTCTAACTCGCCATATCCAATAGAGGGCATAATTTTTACTAATGTGCTTCGTACCCATTGTTCATGATCTTTTTTAATACGCCGCAATTGTTCTACTGAATATTTACTGTCTTGTGCATCGATGATATCATGACAAAGCGGACATAGAAGAATTAAATTATCATATTTATCTCTGAGATGTGCGGGAAATGCCGGATCTCCCCGGGGGCCATCATTGCTATGGGCTACAATGTGAGCAATTTTTCCAATATTAGCTGCATCTGCAGTATCCTCATCAACAAGGATTACTTCACGTCTACAATTGGGACATGCACAACGACCTGCAGAAAGACCATATAACAAAATTTTGTCCGAAGGAGAGACACGTCGAGGTAGTGCTGTGCTCATTTCTGATTACATCCAAATTAATATGTAGATATCTTTTTGTTAGTTGCGTTTATTTAGATATAAATTATTATATTTTGGTTGTAATGGTTGAGTTACATGTTTTATCCATCAGCCGTAATTTTTCATGTTGATCGTAATAACTTACCAAATTTTTCCATTTTAAAGAGCTCCTGAATTAATAAAATTCAACAGCCCTGTCACTTGCAGCCCCTCGGTTTATTCTCGCCGCCTCGCAATAGATCTCCCTTGACATCGGTCGTCTTCCACTAGCGCTGTGCCCCTCTCGACCCAGCAAATCGCAAAGCCAATATCACCCTTTTTCCCTCCACCACGTATTCCAGCCCCTCCGGAAAACCATGGCCCGTACAGGCCCGCTATTTTGCAGGTTTTTGTGGCCTTCATTTTGCCCGGTTTTAAAAAATAATCCAAGATTAACGAATTTTCCGTGGGCGTGGACACCGTTTCCTGTGGAACCGGAAAACAGAATCGCCGGATTGCCAATCCGGGGCTGAACCGGGCGTATCTGGGATACAGTATTTCCGAAGGGTCGATCCTGCATGTTCCTGATCCCTCCTGGAAGAGTACTAAAAATCCGGGCCCTGATAAGACCCGGATCACCCCGTTTTCTCCATCAGACATGTCAGTTTCGCAAAAAACCACGTCAGTTTCCGGTCCGGTCATGCCAAAAACAACCGGTCTTACATCGGTGAACCGACCCGACCCGGCCAAGCGTATTTGGGCTTGTTTGTGCGGAGGATAATAGCGGGGATGGACACCTGCACATACCCTGCACCTGGCAAAAAATGAGGGCCCGTTTTGGGAGTCCCGGATCCAGCAGGGGATCAGTCCGGGAGATACGATCTCCGGCACCTGATTCTCCGACGGAGGCGGCGGAGATGGAGGGGGTCGGATGAGCCCTAACACGCACTCATTCATGCAAAACACGCACGAATTCGCAGTCCGGACAGCATTTTTACGTCGGAACAAAAACGCATCTAATAGCAGCGTTCCTGCGGCCGAGCTTTTCCCGGATGGGCTCTGGCACGTGCTATTGAAAAGAAGGCCTGTTTTGGGGGTCAACCCGGATAAAGAGATTATCCCAGGCTACCCAAAATTTTAATCCCCTCGAATTCGATGGGTTTAGAAAATTACAAACCTAATTTTTTCAGGACTTCGTTTGTAAAAATTCCGCGATATCCCCGAACCGGTCCCGTTATGCCTGTTACATCTGTTGCCCGGGAGTCTCTCTCATAATGATTCCCCTATATATCCGATCGATACGTAATTCTCCTCATGCCCGGCGAGCTGACCGATATGGAGATCCAGATCCTCTATATCCTCTACCGTAACAAGAACTTCAGGGCCAGCGCCGGTTATCATAGCGAGAAGCTGAAACGAATTCTGCGGAAAAAATACACGGATGATTTCGACACCGCCATCGCAAACCTTGGCAACCGCGGCTTTATTGCGGCAGTCAGGAAAGATGAGCTCAAGTACTACATCGCAGATCTCAAAAATACCTATTCCGTCCTTGCCAAGTACGGTCTCAATGTTACTCCGCTCGGTGGCGGCAGGGTCCATCACCTTGACTGATAGAACCGATTCTGTTAACTTTTTTTAACAACAAATTTATAGATCGCACAACAAAGATCTGCCCTGATGAGGGAAGCGCGATGAAATTACCGTTCGAAGGATTACTCGGGGATACCTGCGAGACCCGGCTCCTCGGGTTCCTGCTGCCGATGTACGGGATTGGGTTTGATATGACCGAGCTTGTCGATGAGATCGGGATGACCCGGCAGTCGATAGCAAAAGCCTTAAAGAAGTTCGCAAAGCAGGGCATGATTAAGATAGAAAAAAAGGGAAGGACCCCGATCTACTCCATCAATGAAGAATCTCCCCTTGTACAACGGCTTGAGGATTTTGATAACTCACTCATCGAATCCATGATTGGCGCGGAAGAATTTACAAAAATCCGCACAAAAAGAAAACAGCCGGTACGGATGCATTACACGCATTCCCCTGCAAAGATTTCCGGTGTTGCAAGCTCCCAGGCACGGTACCTTAAAGATGCGGTCGGTCACGCAAGCACTGAGGGGGAAGAACAGATGAGCACCAAAACATTACACCAGACCCGGCAGGAGGGCCTGAACATCCTGGTTCGGGAAACCCGGACCTGACGATGCCATACGTTTCCTCAGCATTTATGAACCGGGAAGCGGCGACTGGACAAAAGACCGGAAGAATCTCCTTGAAAAAGATCCGGATAAAATTGTCAAAAGCATTATGGCGCGGAGAAAAAAATCCCGGCTCCGTGAACAGTCCGCCTTTTTTCTCCGGTCCGTTACTCTTCATTCCTTTTGTACACATTCTTATTTGCCAGCCCCGTCAGGTCAGCACCTGAAGATTTTGGGAAAACCGGATCCCAATCCCATCGAATTCGATGGGTTTAACCGGGTATCCTCTTTGAGAGCCCGGTAAAAAATGTGTCGGGTTATACCCTTCCACAAACCGGCATTTGTGTACGGTTATACCCTTACACATGCGGGGGCATCGGATCCATGGGGTACAGTGTCCCGGTCTCCGTAAACCACAAAAACCCGGCCACCGTTTTCCCGGCCACCAGCCCCTTTGCCGCCTCGCAATAAACCGCCATCGAAACCCGGTACTCCTCCGCAACCGCTGCATACTCCTCCGGTCCCACCGCCTCGCTCTTGTAATCGATCACGGCCCACGAACCGTCATCGAGCTCAGCGAGCCGGTCGATCTTGCCCGTGATCTGCCGGCCTTCGTACGTCACCACGAACGCGAGCTCGGCAAACGAACGCTTCGCCCGCTTCATGAGATCGGACGAAAAGAACCGGTCACGGATCTCTTTGCACTGCCGGGCATTCTCCTCCGAATATTCACCGAACTCTTCCAGCACGGTCCGTATGTCCCGGCCCCGGAGGACTTCATGGACGATCGTTCCCTTCCGCTCCCCCGAAATCCCGGGCAGGTACCGGGACTCGCGGGCCGCCCGGGCCGGGGCCTTCCCGCCCGGTTTCTCTTTTTCAAATGCAGAGACCGTAACAAGAGCCGGCCGGGCCTCCGGTTCCGGTACCGGGTCCGGCCGGGTCCCGTGCACACCGGTAAATTCCTCCGAAAGATCGATCCGCCCGACAACCTTTTCCGAAACTTCGGCCGGGATCTGTTCGGGCTTTGAAAGAATCGTAACCGTAAGCGAAGTCCCGTTCCCGGTATCGAGCCGCTGTTCTCCTGCGGCAATTGCCTCCCGGGTGATCCCGAGCGCTGAGGTCACCCACTCGATCCGGGTTTTCGCAAACGCCGCCGGCACTGACAGGTCTTCAGGCATCGTCCCGCACATGATCAGATGGTCCCGGGCCCGGGTCAGCGCAACGTACAGGAGCCGTTTCTTCTCGGCCCGCTCCTTCTCGCGCTGCATCTCGCGGAGGGCCGCAAGTACCGGGCTGTCGGCCGGGGCATAATCGTCCTTCGGGTCGGGCACCCGGATCCCCACGAGCCGGGTATCGTCCCCGATCATGATCTGCGAAAAGCGCTCCCGGAACCCCGTCCCCATATCAGGCACGATAACGATCGGGAATTCGAGGCCCTTTGCCGCGTGGACCGTCATGATGTTCACCGCATGTGCGGCCAGTGTATCGAGCGGTGCCTCGCCCTCCCGCTCCTCGTCCTCCATCGACCGCCGCAGGTCGCCCGTGAGATCAAAGAGCGCGTAGGGTCCCTTCTCCTCCCGGCTCCGGACGATCCCGGCAAGCTTCTCGATATTTGCGAGCATCTGCACGCCTTCGGGAAGCGCCCCGTACACCGCATACATTCCGGAATCCGAAAGGATCTTCCGGAGGAGCGCCAGGACCCCGATCCTCCCCGCATACTCCTGCCACGATAAAAGGAGGTCACGCGCCCGCACCACCGGGCCGGACGTTTTCCCTTCCGCAGACCGACACAGTTTCTCCCAGAACGTCCCGCGGTAATTCCGGGCAAGGTAGAAGAGCTCCGTATCCGAGAGCCCGAAGTACGGGGAACGGAGCGCCCCAAGAAGGCTCACGTCATCGTGCCGGTTTACCAGGAACGCAACGATGTTGTACAGGTCGAAGATCTCCTGGCGCCCGTAAAAGCCCGTCCCGCCGTGCACATAGTACGGGACGCCATACTGCGAAAGTGCCGCAAGGTAATACGAGAGGTTCGTGCGCTGTTCGAGAAGGATCGCAATGTCCCCGTACCGGGCGGGCCGTTTTACAAACGCATGGTCCGGGCCCTCCTCGTACACTTCGGCCGGGGCGACAAGAAGGCGCTGGATCCGGCGGGCCACCATCGCTGCCCCGGCCCGTTTCGTTGCCGGGCCGGTGTCCTCTTTTCCGACAAGCACCAGTTCCACAGAACCCGCATGGTCGCGGCGGGCGTCGGAACAGTTCACCGGTTCGTACCCGAACTCCCAGGGTTTTTCTGCCGATGCAAAGAGCCGGCTAAAGAGGAAGTTTGCAAGGCCGAGCACCTGGCCCGTGCTCCTGAAACTCGTGTCCAGGTTTACGACCGTTCCCTGGCATTTCGTATCGATGATAGTCTGCGCTTCCTTAAAGCGCGTCACGTCCGCGTCCCGAAAGAGGTAGATAGACTGCTTGGGGTCCCCGACAATAAACAGCGAATCCGTTTCCGGCCCGGGTTTTCCCACAAGGGCAAGGACGATCCCGAACTGTGCGGGGTCTGTGTCCTGGAACTCGTCCACGAGAATGTAGCGGAACCTCCGGGCCAGCTGGGCTGTCACCTGCGGGTGGTCGCCCGTAACAAGTTCCTGTGCGTGCAGGATGAGATCTGAAAAGTCCAGACCCCCCAACGCAGATTTGGCATCGGAAACGAGTTCCCGGTACCGGGCAAAGACAAACGAGAGATCGGAGAGGACCCGGAGAGACCCGGTAACCAGGGGGTCGGAGGGATCGACCGTGAGCCGGCAGAGCCAGTCTTTTTGTCCGAGGATCGAGAGCAGCCGTTTCCGCGCCGCCTTAAACTCCTCAAGATCGTTTCCCTGCCAGTTCTTTTTGCTCCCCACGTTCCCCATTTTTTTAGAGAGAATCCCCTCCACCGCTTCGCAGAATGCGGAAGCCCCCGATGCCGGTGTCAGGAGTTTTAAAAACGGCCGGATCTCCTGTGCGTGCAGGGCGGCCCTGTCGTTTACTCCCTCATATGCTATGGCAAATTCCGTGAGTTTTGCAACGAGCGCCGCAAACTCCGGATCGGAAAGAAGCGCTGCGATCTCTTCGTCGCGGAACGCGTGCACCTTCTCCTGCCATGCAGAGAGGATCGCAGGTTCGCTTCTCTCAAGCGCAGAAAAGAATTCCCCGTACTCCCGACGCTTCGCGTACATTGCAAGAAGCATCCCTTTGAGCGTCCCTGATTCGATAATCGAAAGGACGCGAACCAGTGCATCGTGCGACGGGCCTTTTCCCGGGGTTGTCACAAGGGCTTCAAACGCTTCCTCGTGGATCCGGGCCATC
>Ga0172381_10005843_pt1 | contig 12404 bp, 11 predicted proteins | sample Leawel6488metaG_FD_119754 | JGI IMG/M metagenome (GOLD analysis project Ga0172381, IMG submission 119754) | Leachate microbial communities from a municipal landfill in Southern Ontario, Canada - Leachate well 64-88 metaG | ecosystem: Engineered > Solid waste > Landfill > Unclassified | place...
ACATAGAGGCCCTTTTTTTCGATAATCTCTTAATCCATACGAAAATCTTCAGACGAAGGCTACCTGTACAGGTAGTGTTTAATTAAATGGAGAATAAGAAATGCCAGCACTATACCCAATACCTGTAGCACCGGAAGATTTTAAGATAGGGGACAACGTGAAGTGGTTCGCCTCTTCCACAGATATCTCTCCTTATGTAGGAAGGGTTACTGGTATCTTCCCAAAGATACATAAAGTGGAAGTGACGTGGCCCATAGGGTTGTCGCAAAAGATGTCTCCAGAAGAATTGATTTTAGTACCCCCTACTGCAGGTATCTCTGTAGTACCTGGGGACAATATCCCCAGTTCATATGACAAGCAAATGTCCGACAAGTATTTCGGTACTGCTTCTCCTGTGGACAGGGATGTAGTGTCTATTAAGGTGGCCAACGAGTTCTCGGGGTTCATCGGGATGCTTCAGAAAAAAGCTACAGTCGAAAAAGTAGTAGTTAAATTCGCATCTAGCACTTCAGAGAGGGTCGATCAAGACATCCAAGGGGCCAAAGAAGGCGGGTTTTCATCTATGCAGGTGTATTCCGCATTGTACAAAAAGTATGGTTCTTCTGTACCAGAAGAACTATTACGAGAGGCTGTGTTAGCTTCTTATAAAGACTAGGAGGGTATCCTAATGGCACTAATAAAACGAGGCTCTTTTCCTGTGATACAAGAAGAAACAGAGGGCTGGTCTCCAGAAAAGATAGAAGCAGCGGAGAAAGCACATAAACTCCAGCAGAAAAAGAAAAAAGCAAAGAAGTAGGGGTATTTTAATATGGCCATGAGAAGAACTAGTAGCGCAGATTTAATAACGCCCAAAGTAGATCGAGGGGCATGGTTAAAAGCTACGTCCAAAAGACCCCAGGGCATGACAAAAACAGCCTCGGAGGTTTTGTCCTTATACGACCCTAACAAATGGCTTCTCTCACATGTTACTATCATGGCATCTGTAGATATCGAGTTGGCGGATTCTAAAGACCTGAAGTCGGACTATTACATAAAACCGGACCATTCTGTATTTGTGAACAACAATGGTGACTGTTGGGAACGAGAGTTGCTGTACAAGACTTTTAGGACTTTTGTAGGGGCCAATAACTACGTAGAGCATATTCAGCAACCGGAGTTCTCTAGAGGTAAGGTTATTGATGCAGCTATACGAGAGGTAGACTTAGGGGTAGGACAGGACGGAGAACCTAATACTACTTATTATGTAGATTTGCTCATAGCCACAAGTTGGGAATTCCCCGACATGTGTGAAAAGATTTTAAGGAAGGAATATAACGCAGTAAGCATGGGGTGCTTAATACAGTACTCCAGGTGTAGTAGGTGTGGAAACGTGGCAGCAGATGAAGCAGAGCAGTGTGAGCATATCCAATACTACAGAAAAAACTACTTCTATGATGAATTTGGTAAGAAAAGAATCATCGCAGAAATTTGTGGCCACAAAGACGACCCTTCGAGCGTACAGTTCATAGATGCCTCATGGGTACGAAAACCAGCTTTCACAGGGGCAGTACTCCATAATATAGTGTCCCCTCCTGAAACTATTAAGATGAACTTAGAAAAGTCCCAAAAGGAACAAAAAGGGGTAGACCCTTTAATGGCCTCTTTACAGAAAAGAATAGATCTTAAGACGGAGCATCACGATGTAGGCGCCTTCTTGAAAGCAGCTTCTGTAAAAAATGCTGATGAGGAAACTGATGAAGGTGCCGCGCGCTTTGAGGAACCACCTGCTACGGAAGAGGGTACAGATGCATTCCCAGAAATGCCTCAAGAGGATGGGCCGGCTGTTCCGGAAGAGGGAGATGCCGGCGGTGTATTCCCAGATGAGGGAGAATCAGGAGGAGAAGAAGGGGAAGAACCTGGAGTATCTCCGGAAGAAGCGGATGCGACCCCTTTTGCGGACATAAGAAAAAGTATAGAGGACTCGGTAATTACCAATGTAAAGCAAGTGCTCTTAGACAAATTACAGAAGACTCTACAAGAGAAGAGTAAGCAGGATGAGGTGGCTCAAGGTATAATAGAGCACCAGGATGTATTTAGGGAGGCTGACAGCATTGTTAAAGAGGCCTCTACCCGCAAGACTGCTAAATATGTGAAGGATAGATACTCCATCGACATATCCCAAATTTTAGACATAAAAACTGCGGCCAATATCATGGCTTTTGCTGTGGCCAAGAACCCCTCGGTACTAAAGAAACTGGGATTTACTAGGGATGACATGATGGGAGTGCTGGATTTTATAGAAGCAAGAAGGCATGGGACACCGGTAGCGAGGGATGTATACTCGTACATAAAAACCGCAGGGTTCTCGAATGTCAAAGACCCTGTTTTAGGTTTTATGACTAAGGCTGTACGGCCTCTAACGGCTAGAGAAAAGAGTGTTTTTTCGACATGGTCTAAGATACTTAAGCAGTTTTAAAAGAGGTAGATGAATAATCTACTAATCCTTTTAAAAAACATAAAGTTTCGGGGAAAGGGAAGACATACTACTTGTTGACATTTGCCCGGGAAAGGATGGACCCCGCAGGGAGCGTTATGCCTCAAGGGGGGAAGAACAAAAAACTCTGAACCCAAAAAAAAGAGGATTGAAAATGACACAGAGAACTCGTCTTACAGGAAAAAAAGCTGGCGAACAAATGAGTGGCCCATTGGATGCCACTCAAGAAAACAACACCGGTGATGCCTTCGCTAAGAAGTATGATATTGGGGGTCCTTCCGAATTCGGTGAAGATCCTATTTCTACTCAAGAAACAAAGGCTTTGCACGACAAGGATGTAAAAGAACGCAATGACATGAACATCGGGGAATTACGTTTAGCATTCGCTAACGAAATCCGTAGTTCTAAGAACGTGCGTGAACATGCTGCTAAGTGTGTTACAGCATCTGAATGTATGTTACCAGGGGCCAATGAAGAAGTGATCACAGCAAACGCTACAGACTTGATGTTTTTACCGGACTTTGCCTTAGACGGGATCTTGAGCCGCCAAGCTGCTTTAGCCGAAGATGTTTTACAATCTGCTAAAGAAGAAGGCGAAGAAAAGAAAGCCGGTGATGAAAAAGCTGAAGAAGGTGACGAAAAGAAAGCAGGCGAAGCAGAAGAAAAAGCTGAAGAAGGTGACGAAAAGAAAGCAGGCGAAGCAGAAGAAAAAGCTGAAGAAGGCGAAGAAAAGAAAGCCGGCGAAGCAGAAGAAAAAGCTGATGAAGGTGACGAAAAGAAAGCCGGTGAAGAAAAAGCTGAAGAAGGTGACGAAAAACTAGCCGCCTTGGAAGCCACTGTAGCCTCTTTGAAAGCTGAGTTAGAAGCATTGAAACAAAAACCTGCTGACGAAGCTCCTGCAATGGAAAACGAACCAGCTATGGATATGGGCGATGACGCCGACGAAGGTATGGAAGGCGAAGAAGCACCTGCTGTAGAAGGCGACGAAGGTGAAATGGAAATTACTTTTGGTGAAGAAGACGGGGCAGGCGAGGAAGAAGGTGAAGAGGGTGAAGGCACCGCTAAGACAGCGAGCAGCCAAGACCTCTTAGCATCCATTTTCCAAGCATATGAACCGGCTCCATCACAGATGAGTGCAGGCATGGTACGAAAAGCGTCTGCCGCTCGAAGTGAAGAAGATGAACTTGCTGCTGTGTGGGGAACTACTCCTGACGTGTCTCACGTTTTTGCGAAATAGTTTTTAGCAGTAAACCCACTCCCGTCTACCCACTAGGCGGGGAATGTGAACAAAAAAAAGAAGGTAAAAAATGAGAGGATTAAGCAACAAGCTGACTTCTGATCTCCAATTACAACCTCTTTACCGTGGTACCCTTAATGGTCTTTGCGCCATTAGCGATGCAGGTTTAGAGTTGCAAAACCGAGTCAATGCTCAGCAATTAGCAAACTCAACATTGTCTACAGATACCCCCGACGGTATCTTGGCAGGTTCAGTAGTAGCAGTAGTAGCTGCTCTTACTGTAGGCCCAGCAAAAGCAACCAAAGGTGCCTTAGACGGTATCGTAGGTATCGCAGTACGTAATGCGGACGGTGAAGCCTATGATTCTACCCGTTCTGAAGCTTCTGGTGGCATCACTTATTTACATGGTACTGGTACCGTGGTAGAAATCCCTGTGTACGAAACCGTAGCTACAGACGGAACTACCCCTCTGGTATATGCAGCCGGCGAGAAACTATACGCTTCTCAAAACGGTCTGTTAACTAACGCGTCTGGTTTGGCTGATGCCGCCGCAGCTGCTGATGCAACTGTAGTAGCAATCCTGTTGGACCCTCCGACTGCTAACAATAAACTTATGACCGTGCAGTTGCGCGTTTAAGGGGGTTCTGATGAACATGAAGAATTCAAACGCTCAAAGAAACGCCGTAATCGGCAAGCACATCAACACTCAGGCTGGTCGCCACAAGATTGCTTCTTCTATGCAGCAGCCTTTACGTGACCGTAGAGACTACACCTCCATTGGCCGAAAAGCCTTTGAAGTGGACGAACTACCTGATGGTGCATTACCTTTGTACGACAAGGATCCAGAAGTAAAAGCATACGCTGTATCTGACGAAGGTGAAAACATTGTAAGCACTTCACGTGGCGAACGTGTTCTGTTTTCTTTGTTCGAAATTGCTGCCAACCCTGAAGTTCCTTTATCACAAATCAAAGAACGTCGCTACGACTTAGTAGAACGCTCTATGAACTTGGGTAAAGCTCAGATACAAGCTGCTGAAGATTCACGCGTATTTGACGTAATGGACGTATTGTCTGTTGCAGGCTTTAACGGTGGCGTTCCAAACCCACAAGTTAACGTTAATGCTCCTATCAGCCCATCTGCTTTTATTGACGCGTTCGCGGAAGTAGAACAGTATGGTAACCGCGTAGCATACATTTTCATGAATGCTCGTGATTTTGCTGACTTGCGTCGATGGGGTCGTGATGTGTTGGACATCGAAACTCAGGCTACCTTATTGAAAACTGGTTTGTTCGGTCAGTTACATGGCGCTCAAATCATGGTTTCTCGTATCGTAGAACCCGGTTACATCTACGTATGTACCGAACCTGAATTTTTAGGTCGTTTCCCAGTTCGTACTGAGTTGACAGTACTTTCTGCTGATGATTCTAAAGCTCGTCGAATCGGCTTCTCCATTTTTGAAATGGTGGGTATCGGTGCATTTAATCCTAAGGGATTAACCCGTATCAAAGTTGCTCGATAATCGACAAAAAATTGTATCTTTTAAAGGACTAGAATATTTTCTAGTCCTTTTTTCGTGCCTATAAGGAGGTACCCAATGAAGAGTGTAGTAGCAAGTGTACTAGAGAAGTACATAAGGAAAAGTGCCCTTAGCGCTGGCGTTAAGGATGTGTCCATGGGTGTATTGTTAAGCACCCTAGTAGAAGACCAGTCCTTTTTAAAGGTTTTTAACACGGAGGCTTTTAGGTTATTCGTAGACATGGACGGAGTGCTTACCAACTGGGAAAAGCAGTACAAAGAGTACGGGGGCAGACCGTTCACTAAGATGCAGGATATATCTTGGGGTACTACAAATAGCTTGGAGTTCTGGAGCACTATGGAATGGCTCCCGAATGGCAGGGTCTTATGGGATGCACTGAAACCTCTCTCCCCAATCATATTATCCTCTCCAGGGCACTCCACCTATGCAAAGGAAGGGAAGGCTGTGTGGGTACAGGAGAATTTGGGTCAAGATGTGCAGTACGTTTTTGATAGGGAAAAAGGGGTATACGCAGATGCTCGGTCTATTCTGATAGATGACACGGATCACAATATAGTTGACTGGGAAGAAAACGAAGGTATCGCCATAAAGTACATAGGAAAACCTACAGACACCATCAAAGAACTGAAGAAAAAGGTCCTGTCTAGGTACTAGAACAGGATCTCCCCTTTCATAATCTGTTAATTCTCCACGACTCTTTAGTATATTATCCTTGGAGAAAGCATGCTTAGTGTCCCTAAAGAAAAATTACAGAGGTGTCGAATATCGATCTTAGATGCGATAGACCCTTTATTGGTCTCCAGGGTAGCCCGTTCGATAGGTATGCTACCAGAACCTCTAGTGATAGACTGTGGTATAAAAAATATGGGGTTTGAGGATTTAGGCCCATCCAGGGAGTACTACCCGAACCATGGCTATTATGTGGACAACAGATTAGTGCTAAATTCACAGCTGATAGATGATAGTACCTTGTACAGGGACTCGCAAGGAAAAGAGTTAGAGGCTTTTGACCACATCTTATTCCACGAGCTGGGGCATGGGTGGGACGATAAGCAGGGAGAGTTATCCCTTAGTCCTGAATGGTTATCCTTATCAGGCTGGTCGGAGACCCCAGAAAAAGGTAAAGCCCAGATCATAATAAAAGACAAGGAAGAGGGAAAAACCAAGGCAGGGGAGTGGTATTATGACCCGGATGCTAAGTTTGTTAGGTACTACGCCAGGACAAACCCATGGGACGACTTTGCAGATACTTTTGCTTTTAAGGTAGCAGGGTTGGAGGAGTTTATCCCCGAAGAGAAAAATAAATACTTTGAAGAAAAACTTAAGGGGTACCCGTGGTAGGTTTAAAAAAAGAGATGGCAGGCAGCAGCGAAATCCAGAAGGCCCAAAACCTTCTTAAGGATAAGAAGAACGTCGAAGAGGTGTTCTTAAATCTAGCGGATACCCTAGAGGAAGACTTAAGTGAAAACCCTGAGTGGTTCTCGGACAAGGTGGTGCAAAACCAAAAAGCATTAGATCAAGGGTTGAAAGATGCAGCACAAGCTTTGTCTCAGATAGGGTTATGGCAGGGGAACCAAGAAAAGTTCTTAGATGAGGTGGAAAGATCTTTACAAGAAAAACGAGCTACCGATAGCGTTGCTATATCCTCCTACATCAATAATCTAAGGAAGTGGACAAAGGTCTTTGTAGAGAACATCTTCGCGTCTCAAAGGGTGTTTCGGGGAAACACAGAGGCACTTAAACGACTGTACTCCATTGTACACGACTTGCTCTTAAGCAGGGGAGCTCTTTTTGATATGGTTAATGATATGGTAGAGTCGTTAGCAAAAGAAAAGAGAGGGATAGAGGTTAAAGATCCCCAAAGTAAAAAGAATTACGAGAAGAACAAGTGGTTCGCGGAAGAGGGTTTAGATAAAACTACTACAGCTATACGGGCAAGGGTACAGAAGATATTAACGAAAGGTGATCCCGACAAAACAGAGGGCTATCTAAGAGCCATAAAAGAGATAGAGGAAGAAACTGTTCTGCCCGAGTGGAACAGGATAAAAAGAGCTTTGAAGAACAATGGCTTTAGCAGTACAGGAGAGTTCTACCCCGAGATTTTTGAACGCAAGGAAAGTCAGATAGAAGGTCTCAAGTTGGCTGCAGAGGTAGGTACCCTGCCATACACAAAAGACCTAAGAGGCTTTCTGGAGTCTTACAAAAAGGCTTTAGACCATTACAGAGATAACCCAAAAAAGCAAGAAAGTGTGATAAACACCTTTCATCTTATCGCTTTGGACGGGGATAACAATATGTACAGTGCCCTGCGAAACTACTATGAGAAGGTTCCCTCTGTCGCACAAGAACACCAGGGAGTGCCCGAAGAAGAACAGCAGGGTATTGAGGATAGCATTGACAGTAGGGATCTATCGCAGAGGCCTACAGAGATAGCGGGAAGAACTCTAGAGAGGGGTGATAGAGATGCAGTGCGGGCCATGACAGATGTAGTCGTGCGGGATGGGCTGGTGCCAGACAAGCTAAAAAGCAAAGTGACAAGAATAGGGGATGCGATAGCGGGTAAGTACCTTATTCCTGAAGGACCCATAGATGTGAAAACCTTAAGCGTTGCATATGTATTTAAAGGGTCACCCATGAGGAAGATGTTTAATGCTATATTGGGCTTAGCGGTAAGACCAAGCACTCCTGACGAAGACATTCTAAGAATACTAGATGCCGAGGGTAAAAAGCTACCTTCCGTTATAAAGATCGTACAAAAAAAGGTAGAAAAGCTAAAAGAGGAAAGAGCCCTAAAAAAAGAGATGGAGAAACAGAAAGGTCGTCCGGTACTCGAGGAAGAGAAGAAATCTCCGGATACTCCTGAGCCCGATGCTACTGGTGTGGAAAAGGGAGAGACTTCTAAAAAGGCACCAGGGGACGGTATCCAGAAGGAAAAGCCCGCAAAAGCTAAGGCAAAAAGAAAGGCCCCTTACAAGAAGACCCCTGTGAAAATACAGGATAAAGAAGTGGTCCCATTCCTGGAAGCTGTTAAAGAGAAGACCCCTAAAGGAGAGAAGGTACCTTCAGAGGATGTAGTAACCCTGCAGGAGGTAAAAGAGCGTCTGGAGCAAAGGATAAAGACGAAGGCACAAGGGGTTACCCAGGTAGAGGATGCGGCGGAATCATTAGAGGCGGATGTTAATAAGGCTTTAAGAGAGCTTGTGACAAGCAAACCCGAGGACGTCGTAGCGTATTTAGAAGAGGCCCTAAAAGAGACAGGGAAAGCCCTTAACAGAAAGGTAGCAGACCCCGTCATCCGCAGAGCTACTGTAGGGTACTTAAAGGGGCTTTTGACTAAGGTGGAAAGATCCCTAGGGGATTCGGGTGCGGACAGGGGAAAAGTAGAAAGTATGCTAGAGGACTTTAAGGAAAGCCTTGAGAGTGTACAAGAGTCCTTTGCGGAAGAGAAAGAGTCCTTGGTAGATACCATAGAAAGTTTTCAGAAGCTACCGGAGGCCCCCTTATTGACAAAAGAGGATGTTGGTGAAGACCTCATAAGTATGGTAAAAGAAACACTTCTTACTACTGAATCACCAATAAAGAAGGAGACTGAGGAAGCGTTGGAGGATAAGGAGGAGACCTCCCCACCCTATGCTAAGAAGGAAACACCCACTGAGGAAAAACCTGTAGAGGAAACACCCACTGAGGAAAAACCTGTAGAGGAAAAACCTGTAGAGGAAAAACCTGTAGAGGAAAAACCTTCGGCTCCTACGGGGGAGACATACTCGCAGTACAAGAGGGGGAGACCTTCATCGCTACCCCTTTATGGGTTAGAGACGGCGTTGTCTAATGTATTCTCCCAGATAGATGGACCGGCGGTGGAAAAGCAGACGGAAGCAGTAGAAGCCCTAGAAGAATGGGTATCTGAGCACTCGGAAGAGTACCCGGATGGGACGGAGATAGAGGAGTTCTTACCTTACCAAGAAGTTAAGGCCCTTATAGGGTACCTGAAAAACAAGAGGGCTAAGGTACCTACGGTAGACAAGCAGGCCCAGAAGGTGCTAGCCGCCTTGAAGAAGTTAGCTGAAAACAAAGAATTAGTAGAAACCTAGAAAAAAGGGGTATAAAGACCATGGGTACTGTAGATATTTTTAATACGATTTTTAAGAAGGATAGGGGTGTGAAGACGGCTGCTATCCCGAGTGTGTTACTTCCCGAGGTGGAGGTGACTAAAGAGGACCTGATAGAAGGTCTGCAAGGGGATCTGATCCTAGAATACACAGCAGCCCTACAGTATTACCAGCACTACGCAGTAATGAGAGGGGCGGCATACGACAATATCCGTCAACATCTAAAAGAGCATGCGGAAGAAGAAATAGAGCATTCTGTCGTCATAGCCGACCGTATCGCGCAGCTAGGGGGCGTACCAGATGTATCCTTAGGGGAAATAAAGAAGAGCGCTAAATCCTCTGAGATGTTACTACAGGATCTAGAGGATGAACACACGGCGGTGGCCAGGTATAAAGAAAGGATCGTACAGGCTATGTCTTTAGGGGAATATGGGTTAGCGGATGAGCTTATGGATATTCTTCAAGACGAGGAAGAGCACGTACAGGACTTGGAGACTAGTACGGGGGACCCAGATGAAGAACCTGGGCAGGCTTTAAGTGAAATGCGGGTAAACACGCAGAAGCCCGGGGACATAGAGGATTCTGAGGATTATCTGGCCCAACTTGCTCAAACAAGAGAATTAAGGAAAGAAAAAATCCTGGAAAAGCTAGCGGCATTGGCCAAAGGATAAGGCGGCATCATAATCTACTAATTGAAAAAGTAGTGTATTAATATAACAAAAGGCCTCTCGTCCCAGGGAGCCGAAAAGACAGTACATAACAAATAGGAGTACCTTGTAATGAACATGAAAAGCTACGTCGTCGTTGAGCGTTTCACTTTATCTTTGATAAACAACCCCGCCTTAAATATGGGGTTGACAGTATCCCCAGGGGAAATCATTCAATATGATGGCTATAATGTCAAGTACGGCAGCATACAAGATGCCTCTACTTCTTTGTCTAAATGCATTAAGTTAGGATGGCTAAGGTTACTGGTCGATGATGGTGCCGTAGAGCAAGAGGTGCCACAACAAGCCCCTGTGATGCAGGAGAGAGCTCCTTTAGTGGAAGAACGCCAGGAGATCGTTAGGGAGGTGCGCCATGAAGCCAAGTCTGATAATAATGCCCGAACTGTTTATTCTAGCGCTACTTCCTCTCAACGAGGTCTAAATGTAGACAATGATGAAGAGGGTGTAATCGCCCGTACAACATCTTACCAGGATGCTGGATCGGTACAACAGAGGGCTACCACAGCACAGACAGGTAGAACCAAGCTTGCAGTACTGGATGAAGAAGGCCAGAATGAGGTGGTAGCCACGGTACGTACAGACAGAGGGGTGGTGGCTCCAAGCACTGTACGGGAAAAACTACAGGTAGCGGACTACGCCGACGAGGGTTTTATCCCCCTAAAGAGGCAGGTTCCTTCCAAGGCAGAAAAGACTGAAGTGACCAGCCGTACACCTATTTCAGAGGAAGCGATAGAAAGGACTGTTTTAAAGCAAGCTGGAATACAGTACAAAGAATACAAAGAAAGCCCCCACTCTACCGTGACGGTGGTAGGGTCACAAGGTATCGTAGACGGCAACGTGCACCAGCAGGCGAAGACCAGTGAGGCAGCAAGAAGGGAATGGGAGGCAAGTAAACTAGCTGCTATTGAAAAACGCAGAGCAGCCCAGGAAAAGGCTCCAGTACCTGTACCCCCAGAAGCTCAGCCTATATCGACGGAAGTGACCGTCAACGGATACACGTATGAGGAAATGAAAAGCGCGGGATGGACTGACAGTCAGTTATTAGCTTCGGAGTACGCTAAATTAGTACCCGTGGCAGATAAAGGCAAAAAGGCTCCCCCACCTCCTCCCGCACCAAAGAAAGCGGCACCTAAGGCTAAGACTAGCAAGAAAGCTAGTGCCAAATCCGCCCCGAAGAAAGCAGAACCTTCAGAAGTAGAGGGGGAATACCCAGAGAACTGGGAAACCTTGAACCTGGAACAGAAGGTGGCCTTAGTTGAGTCTTTAGAATCCAAAGACCAGCTGAACTTTATCAGGGTGAGCAAAAAGTCTCACTGGAAGGTGAAGAAAGGGGCTATCGCGAGACTAGAAGCACTCGCATAAGGAAATCGAAGGGCGCCTCTTTTGGTGCCCTTTTTTCATGCCTTCAACAGTTCCGCAAAATATTCTTTCAATACAATAAAGGTATACATGAAGAATACTGTTATAAGAAGTTTAGCATACAAGGTGGCCTCCAGGTACCTAGGATTTAATAAAGAGGAAGAAAGTCTTCCTTGGTTAGAGTATCTTAAAAAGAAAAACACGCCAAGGGTGCGTCCCAGTCAGAACACCATTAATGAATTTTCTAAGGCTGTCGTGGACACAAGCCCGGCCAACGCGGACGGGCAGCTAGGTAAAAGTTTACTGGATGGGGTACAAGATGGACGTAGCCGTTCTAGGGAGCAAGAGTACCAGCCAGCAAATGAGAATGACAATTTAGGACCGGGTAAGGGTAGTTTATTCCCTGTAGAGTTCACTAAACCCAATAGAAGTGAGATGCCCGACAATTCTCGTTGGATGACTTGGCAAAACCGGCATAGGCAAGATGATGCGACAGGCAATCCGTGGGGTTCCAATCTGTATGGTCCGTACAACACGATAGAAGCCTCCCAGACTCCTGGTAAGAAGGTGGCCAAGACCATTAAAGAAGTGATGGATAATAGCAGTCATGAAAGGTCTAGGGACATCTTAGAGAGTGCAAAAAGTTTGACGGTACAGGATGTTTCAAAAAAAGATGAGAAAGAAAAAGGACGATATGTATTAAAGGTTACAGGAGGCTCAGATGCTCAGGAGGTTACAGTACAATTCCTGAAGGCACAAGGCAAGTCGTCCTTAGCTGAGCATCCTTGTCTGATAGCCTGTTCTTGTGAGGATTTTTTATGGGGAGGCCCCCAATTTTATGCTGTGAAAGGTAAGTACATGTATATGCCTAAGTTTCGTCCTCAACTAATGGAGCCCCGCAGCAAGGAAAACGGAGGGAGGGGCAAGGGCTTAACCGCGTGTAAGCACATAGCCGCCGTG